>Ga0315285_10000597_pt1 | contig 37518 bp, 51 predicted proteins | sample YL17G09_36_MG_FD_203698 | JGI IMG/M metagenome (GOLD analysis project Ga0315285, IMG submission 203698) | Sediment microbial communities from Yellowstone Lake, YNP, Wyoming, USA - YL17G09_36 | ecosystem: Environmental > Aquatic > Freshwater > Lake > Sediment | place: USA: Wyoming | collected...
TGTCCAGAAGGCAAGAAGAGTAGTTTCCCATTGTTCCGTTATAATCGCACAATATCGGAAGGGTAAAGTTCCTCTCCCTATTGGTTCTTATATCAAACACGGATACGACAGTGTTGTTAAGTATGTCCTTTTCCATGCCCTTGATGTCGTAGAGAACGTTAGACCAATTCTTTTGTAGATAGCCTTTCACATCGTTGCTCTTGTTGAACGTCCTTGATTCTATCACTGTTATATTGGTTATGTTAGCCGAGTCTCCCACGTATTTCGTTGTCGAGTTTATGCATTTTGCCTGGTAAATCAGAGACATGTCTACAGTCTTATTCTTAGTTTGATTAGAAACAGCATTAGTTTTAACAGTAGAACTTTGGTTCTGGGTAATATTGGCTTGAACATTTTGCGAAGGTTTGACAAGATAAATGAACAAGAAAGCAACATTCAGAGCAATTACTATCACTATTATCAAAATCAGCATGTTTGGCATAATAAGTTTACAATTTTCTGGATTATAAAATTTACAATTCGATGTTAATACTCTAGTTTATCGCGGAGTTCGCCGTGGATTATAAATTCTGGTGCTATGTCATGATCTTCCATGATTTGTTTCATCTTTTTCCATTCCATTTCCATCAATTTTTTCTATCACCTTCGTTTTCACTAATTTTAACCTTTTCGCTTGTTCAGAACAGTTTAAATTGTTTACCTTCCTAGACTTTTTCATGGACCAAGACAGCTATAAGATGATAAGCCTAGCGCTTGCAATAATCTTTATAATAGTGATAGGTCTCTATTTGGCAAATCCTACTGGTTATGCTGTTCTTACCTGTGCCGATTTTATAGAGTCTTACAAAGTTTTGGAACCTTACAAGGCTTATGATTACAACATAACATGGGGAGAACTATACCTAAAGATACTGGACAAGGTCAACATAAACATACCATCAAACAGGCCTGCATACATTTCCTATAATTTATGCGGTCCTTGCAAGTACAATATAACATTCATATCAGATTTGCCCACCAATTTCTTTGTCTTCGACCAGTATGATAATGATAGATATTTTGACAGGATGTCTGCCTTCCCGTTGGTGAGCGAGACGAGCAGCAAAAACAAGGCCTTTAGCTTTGAGCTGGCGACAAAAGGAAAATATTATTTCGTCTTTGATAGGAGTGCTCAAGGAACCAACACCAATGATCCTGCTACAGGCAGATTATTGATTTACGAGTTGAGAGGAGTTAACCAGACAACAGAAATGACAAAATACAGAGAAGTTACGAAATACAGGAATGTCACCAAGTGTGAATAAGAAAATCATTCTCAAACCTGATACTTTTTCTCAGTGTTTTGATTTGAAATAATGTCCTCTTTTCCTAAAATTTTAAAAGGTGATAAAATGCCAGAAAAGGATAAATTTTTAATAGAGAAGTTAAAAAAAGATGATGAATGTTGTCCAAATTGCTCAAATATCGAAGCTTGTAGAACTTATGGTAGAAGTGGAGATAAATCGAACCCAGAAATTTATAGATGGTCTGAAGGCTGTTGCGAAAAGTGCACTGATATAATCTGTTTTCAAAATCCGCTATATGTAATGGATTTGCTCAGGAAAGAAAGATTAAAAAGCGGTGAAGACGCCTCTAAAGACTATCACAACGAGGCTTTGCAGACCATTCTAATCTCTTAATTTTTCAACTCTATTAAATTTTTTTAAAGAATTCAAAGGGAGTGAAATTCTCCCAATTAAATTGGCGGTTTGTATCTTGCTCTTGCATCTTCTATTTTTCTGTGTATTTCTCTTCTCTTTTCTTCTAATTCTTCATGTTGATGAGGAAATTCGTATCCCTCAATAGGCTTTATGGATTCTACTGTTTGCAATTCTCTAACTTCTTTAGTTCTATTTTTAAGTATTCCTAGCTTATAACTTATTCCTTTCAATGCGTCTAATGATACAGTTCCTAATTTACTTATTTTAAACATTTTATCGCCTCCTTATTTTTAACTTAAAAACGAAAAAAAGGAAAGAATCTTGGTGGTATGTAAGATGGAAGTGGAGGATCTCTTAAAGGATTTGGAACATACTCGACTGAAACTTCTGGCTTTTCCTCTCTTGTTGAATAGCCAAACTTTTCTCTGATTTTTTCTCTTGCTTCATTCAAAGTTGGCCATTTAAAAATTCCACCTAATTTTTCTTGGCATGTCATTTTTATCACCTCAAAAATCATATTAGAGAAAGAGGACAATATCTTTTGTCAAAAAGATTAGAATTAGTTCTAAAAGTTAGATTAAAAATAATAAAAAAGAAATTTTACTCTAAATTAGTAATTTTCCCATCATTGAGCCTCCATTCTCTACATCTTCTAATATTTTCTATTACTTCTAAAAGTTTGAACCTTGACCAGTTCTCAAGTATGGGTATGATGACTTTCCTATCATGTCCTGTTTTAACTTGTAAAGAATAAGCGTTATGAAATCGGGGATAATCTGATTTTAATGTCCTGTAAAGTTTAAGTTGTAAGGTTCCCTCAAAAAACAAAGAGGGAATCTTCTCAGTGCTCAAAAAACCATTTATGTCTTCTCTAATGCTACTCATTTTTGGCATCAGCTCGGACATAAAAATTCCTTACTGACAGGAGAAAACATTAGTTTGCTTGGTCCAACATCCTCCACTATACTCATCCAACGATAAGCCTCTTTTCTAACTTCCTTATCTTCTCGACACTTTTCACAGAATACCATTATTGGATTTTTTCCGTCTATATCACTAGAGTATTTGTGCATAAAATGTTCTCTGACCTGAGGTATATCGTAAGCTTTTGCCATGTATTTTACTTTTAGCGGGTCTATGCCAAGCTCAGTTCCTATTTCCCTTACGATTTCATCTATATTTCTCATCATAAAAATCCCTCCTTAAAATTTTTATAAAGAAATTCCAAATTTTTTCTCATGTTTATAACATATCCTGCTGAGAGCATAAAATTTGACAATTAATAAAGATGGGTAAGCATTAATAATAATAGGTAGATTTAAATAATTTAAGCCTAATATTAATAATATGACTAATTACGTTCATATAATTCCTTTAGGTTTAGAGAAAGAAAGAAACATTTACCTCCTAAAGAAATTCCCTCCTAACAAGGTTTATTTCTTAAATTATAAAATCGAACATGATATCGACAAAGAATATAACAAGTTACAAGAGCCTATTCGTAAAGAGTTAGATTCCTTAATATCCCTAGCAGAGAAAAAATACATGTATGTTTCTTACGAGGATTTTGAAGAAATGTTCCTTACTATTTTTGATATTATGATTAAAGAAAAGAAGCGTGGCAATGAAGTAATAGCTCATATTTTTGGACCTAGAATGTCGGCATTTGCTGCTTGGCTTGCAGCCTCAATAACAAATTCAAAAGGATATTATATAAGGTCATCAGTTTACAGTCCTGAAAAGAAAATTATTTCTAAAAATGATGTTAGAGCCGTAGAATTAATAAAATTACCTGTTATTATACCTAGCGAACTACAGTCAATTTTTCTAGAACATTTACTTGAACATAAAAGTTCTATAACTGGTTCTTTAAGAAGTTTTGTAGAAAAAATAGGGATTGAAAAATTTGGAAAAATAAAAAGTATTAATAGTGCTATAGTTTCAATGAGTCATTGCATAAGAGAGTTAAGAAGGGAACAATTTATAATAGTCAGGACCATTAGTAGAAAAAGACAGAAAATTGAAATTACAGAACTTGGAAAACTTACGGCTAAAGCCTATAAAATTTTAAAGGAAAATAAATTTAATTTAAATTCTATTAATGATAAAGCTTAATTTATTATAGTCTCTTTACAATTTTCTAATATGCCGACGTGGCAGAATCTGGTAACTATGAACAGATTAAGTAAAATTGGTATTATGGGAGCGGAAAAGAGATGGTCAAAATATAATTTAGAAATACAGAATTTTCTTTCAAATAACAAATTAATAGAAAATTACCCTAAGGAGTTATCTGCCTTATGCGGTTTTTTAGCTGGAGACGGTTCTTTTGATAAGAGATATACTCATTATGAAATAAAATTTTTTCCAGATGATAAAAAAGTTGCAATTCTATTTGAAAAAATATTCCAAAAACTTTATAACAAAAAACTTAAAATTCGAAAACAGATTCAGCACTTTGGTAATTGTTACGTTTTAAGAATAAAATATAAAAAAGCTTATATGCACCTAAAGTCCTTAACAACTTTTGGAAGAATGAGTTGGAGAATACCTGATTTTGTGTTAAATAACGATGAACTAAAAATAGAGTGGTTAAAAGCATTTTTTGACTGTGAAGGTTATGTTAATCCTAATGGAAAAGTTATTCAATTACAATCCGTTAATGAGATAGGATTAAAGCAAGTAAAGAATATATTAGAATCACTAGAAATTACATCAAAAATTTATACCTATGAAAGAAAAAATAAGAATTGGAATACTAACTTTATATTGAATATAACTGGAGAAAATATGGAAAAATTCCATAATCTGATAGGATTCAATCATAGTAAAAAGATTAAAAGATTAAAAAAAGTAATAGCTAAACGCTGGGTTAGCCAAGTTAGGTTTAAGGCGGTAGAAAATTAGCCGAATCTCGAAAACTACTGTCCGCAAGGACTCGCAGGTTCAAATCCTGCACCCAGCGCCAATTTTCAAGAAAACTGATGCCCGCAAGGGCTTGCAGGTTCAAATCCTGCCGTCGGCGCTATTTTTAAATTTTGAACATATATTTAATTTATGAACTACAGAGATGCTCTCGCTAAGTTTTCCCAGTATTATAAGGATAGATATTTGGTGGAATTTCCTACGATTCTTAGCCTTTGTGATTTTAGAAACAAGAAAGTTCTAGAAATAGGACCTGCAGAAGGTTACTTTGTAAAGGAATTATCCAAGTCAACAAATAATATAACTACAACAGACGTTTCTGTTGATTTACCTTTCCCTGACGGTTCTTTTGACATTGTTTTATCAAGGTGGATTGCTCAGAATATTGATGATTTAGAAAAGGCAGTAAAAGAGATGTGCAGAATCGCTAAGAGCTATGTTGTAATAGTTTTACCTTCAGAGGAGGGCGATGAAGCAAAGATATTGGAAGTAAAAACGCCTGACAAACATGATTCAAGGAAGAAAAGGATAAAGGATGTAAAGGAGTGGATTTCAGAATCAAGCTTTAAAGTCAAAGAGGAAAAGAGATTGTTAAGATTCCTATTTCCAGATTTAGAAGAAGTTATGGGGATTTTTTCCGCGCTATGTTTTAATAACAAACTATCAGAAAAAGAAAAATCAAAATTAAAGGAATTCCTGTTAAATAAGAAAAAGAGTGACGGCATTCACATAGCTCAAGGAGCCTCTTTCATTTGCGGTTACAGGTGATATTTGAAGGCCAAGAGCGATGCAAGCAAAGTTGATTTATATGACCCTCAAAAACTAAAGAAAAAGGATGCGGCTTTCGATCACTATAAGATTATAAAGGATTATTTGAAATACAAGTCCAAACATAGGACTTTCTGGTCCTCTCGCAAATGAATAATTGGCTCTAAAAATTGACCTTATAATCGGTTCAGGCAATAAATTACCATTAATTCTAGAACTGGAAAAAATTTCCTCTTTCGAATTTCAGATGGTGTTCTTTTGACAATTATCAAATGGGTGATTTTATGAGATATAGGAATCCCATACCTGTTGTAGACGCGATAATAGAAAAGGAAAGCAAACTGGTGTTGATAAACAGGGCGATAGAGCCTTACAAAGGTAAACTCGCTTTCCCGGGCGGGCATGTAGATTACGGAGAAACCGTTGAAGATGCAACCGCAAGGGAGGTCAAGGAGGAAACCAACCTTGATGTAAGATTATCAGACATACTGGGCGTATACTCTGAACCTGGAAGAGACCCGAGAGAGCACAGGATGACAATAGTCTTTGTTGCAGAAATAATTGGCGGCAGTCTGAAAACTGGAAGCGATGCAGGGTTTGCAGGCTTCTATGACATGAGAAAATTAAATAAAGACGATTTGGCCTTTGACCACTTCAAAATCATAGAAGACTATTTAAAATATAAAAAGCATAAAAGGACTTATTGGTCAACGCGCCGATAGTCTAGCGGTAGGATATCAGCTTGCCAATCTAAAAGCGAATAGCTGACGACCCGGGTTCGAATCCCGGTCGGCGCACCTTTAAATTCTGGTTTTCTCTATAATTAGAGTATGAAAGAAAAAGGTTTAAAATACTTGAGATACTTGTCATTGACAATAGGACTCTCTTTTTTAGGGGTAGTCTTCATTTACTATGCGATTGTGTTTAGCGCTTCTATAGGTATATTAGCAGACCAAAATTCATTCAGTTATATACAGCAGTCAATAGGAATGAGCATTTCCCAGTTATACTGCAACCTATTTTTCATGATGTTCTCCTTGGGTTCATTCGGCGCGATACTAACTTACATAGGATTAGTGCTCATACCAAAGATAATAAAGGAATACTTGTAGTGCATAGCAATTACCATCAACAATATATATAGACTTGATAAATAATTTTTAGTGGTCTCATGGATGATGACATAGAAGCAATAAAGAGAGAGGTTTTTAAAAAACCGCAAAATGAGCCTCTGGAATCCAGGCCTTTGCCTCATGAGATAATTGATCTAGAGAAAATGATTGAGGAAACTCCGAAGATAGCACCGCTGTTCGTTAAGATAGAGAAATATAAGGAAATCCTTGGGAGCATACAAAAACTAAAAATGTCAATGAAAAACATTCAATTCCTCTTGTCCTTCAAGGAACAAATCAAAAAAATAGACTCTGAATCCGACGAACTGTTGCTCAGGACCATACAGGGCTTCTCTCAGTCTGTCAATGATTTTAGCATGAACTTTGCAATACCGAGAGGGATCAGCTATATTCCCAAGCCGCCTCTTGAGGAAAGGGTTGACACATCTGTTTCTGATTTGGGAACTAAGATAACCAAGTTAAGAGAAGAACTGGAAAAAATAAGGATTTAGTAACATTTAAGTTCAAGTCCTTGTCTATAATTTTATATGAATTGGTTTGAATTTTTATCAGAAATAAGCAATACTATAGAGCCTTACATAACTTTGATTATATTCTCAATATGGTTTTCCTATGTTGCTAAAAAAGAGAACCACATGTTGTCTCGTGTAAGCATTCTAGAATCTATTGTAGGGTTTTTGATAGTTGTAATAGTAATCAGCATGTACAAGGTTAACTACATTGACCCTGGTTCTTATGCTTTTTATACCTTTTTTTCAGCCGTAGGACTTCTTTGGGGCACCCAAGGCTTGATATGGGGACTGGTCTTTTGGCTGGTTCCCATTGAGAGGATTTTAAAGATAGGGTTTAAGAGGCATAAGTCAGCTACATATTCTTAAAATTTTAAATACTCTAAAACAAAAGTTAGATTTATGCGGGGGTCGCCCAGTCTGGTCAAAGGCGCAAGATCTAATAATGCGAAGCTTAGGATGCGAAGCTCAGAAACCCATGAGAAACCTTGTGGGTTAGTCCCTTCGTCGGTTCAAATCCGGCCCCCCGCATCATTCTCCGTTAGAAGTCTTACCTAGACTTTATAAACCTTCAGGTAAAGTTTAAGAAGAAAGTTTAAATACGTTTCATGCCATAATAATTAACATATGTTCCCCAGCCTTGTATGAAGCTTCGTGCTTCAGCGACGCTGGGTTCCTTTTAACGTTTTTTCTACAATTTCATCTAATCTAATTGAAACATTAGACACCTTTTTAAGAAAATCAGAACGGCTCACACTAAAATATGCATTTTCTACATTTTTACCTAGTTTTTGAACACGCTTAATGGCGGGAACAAAATCCCCGTCGCCGCTTACTAGGATTGCGGTGTCATATGCATTTTCATACGCAAGTCCAACCATATCAGTTGCTATATTTATGTCATCCCCCTTCACTATGTATGTCGGCTCTTTGGCAGAAGTGTCTTTCTTCATCCTGCACATAATCACATGCCAACCAGGAATTCTTCTCAAATCACTAAAAAACTTTTGTTGTTTCCAATATATTTCTTCATTAAAACCTCTGTCCAAAGAAGCATTGTAATAATAGACCCCTATCAAAATTCTTTTATTGACAATTTCATTTATTATCTTTTCAAAGCCATTGGCACCTATAACTACATTGTCATGAACATCAAATAATTCCTTAACACTGTGATAAAAATTACTGCCGTCGATAAATACAATAACTCTTGAGCTGTCTGACAAAAAATCATCTCTGCAGTATATAATGCTCATCAAAGAATATAAAAGTTTTATATGGCATGAGCATTAATAAAAGCAAAGCTATTTATTTTTGCTATCGCAATAATAGATTCAAAGAAAAAAATAAAGCAAGATGAGACTTCTAACGGATTAACTTGCAGGCCCTCTGCATCGCTTATGTTCTTGATGCTAATTGACTTGGGAGCGATCATAATGCATTTAAGACAGGAATTCTAATTTTGCTCGGCGGCCTAATGATATGGGACATTGTAATGTCGCTATCGACTTTATTGTTAGCCTGTTTGTTCAAACTTGAGGTGAAATGTCAATTTATTTGCAATAAAATTCTTTTATCAGAATTAATGTTTACTAAATTCTTCAGTTCCTCCAATTTCTGTTCTCTATCTTCTAGCATCTTTTTTCTTTTCTTTTCAGCTATTTCTTTCTCATCCTTGATTTCTCCAATTTCCTCTTTTAAACTTTTCATCTCATTCTCCAAGTTATTCCTTCTTTTTATAACATCTTGAGACGCTATCTTTTCTTCCTGTTTTTTTAACTCATCAGAAAGCTTTAGATATTCACCAACTATCTTTCCTACAGTATTATCTTCTATCATCTTACTTATAACGTCCAAAAACTTGTCACTGTCCTTCAAGCTCAGCTCTTCTTCAAGAATTTTCATCTTTATGTCTCTGAGAGCAGACTTGAAAATTCCTCCTCTAGGATCTTCAGAAAGGATAAGATCAAACGATTTCTGTGAATAGCAATCCAAAACTCTATTTTTAACAGACCAATTGTATTTCTTAAGGGGTATCTCTATTTGCGATAAGCTTTGAATGAGTTCAGATTTTTTGTTTTGCATGCTCTGTTTTATTCCTTCCTTTGCGTTTTGCATTTCTAAGAACCTTTTCCATTCATCGCTTTCAGGCAATTTTTCTAGCTCGCCCTCAATATCCTTAACTTTTCCCTCCATTTCTTTTAACGTTTTTTCCAATTCATCTGTTTCGTTTTCCTTTAACTCTTCTGCCAACTTTGATATCTCGGCAACAATCTCTTTCGCCTTTAACATCTTTGAATTATATTCCTTGAAATCCTTTAGCATGTTGCCCAGTTTATTGTCTATTTCAACTATTTGAAAAAAGCTTTGCACAACCTCTTTTCCTTCCTTTTCAAATAATATTTTAACAGCCGCATAGTCTTTTACAGCCTCCAAGTTTATGGCATTAATCAGCTTATCGGTTTCGTCATGGAAACTGAGAAAAGAAGCCATGCCTTCTCCAATTGGCTTTTGTAAGTGCTCGATTAGGAAGTCCATCTTATCAATAAAGCTTTTTCTGCTTCCCACGGATTTCCTTATGATTATTGGATATGTCCTCTCTGGATAAGGGGCCTCTTCAAGGGTTTTAAGTTGGTTTCTCATGTCGTTAGCAACCGATTGCAAGCTTGCATGCTCTTTTTTAATGGAATCTTTTAACGGTTCAAAGTCTTTTTCCGTCTTGTTCCTTAGAAAATCTTCTACTTCTACAAGTGAAATCTTAATTTCCTCAATTCTTTCACCCTCTTTTTTACTAAAAATCTTGTCTATCCAGCTCAATTCAATCAAAAATATATAATGATGCGAAAAATAAATAATAAGGTGAATTGATGGATCTACTGGAAAAACTAGTCAGCATCTTCGGGGTAAGCGGGAACGAGGATGCTGTCAGGGATTTGATAATGGAGGAAATAAAAGGTTATGTTGACGAGGTCTTCGTGGACAAGTTAGGCAACCTGATTGCGCATAAGAAAGGTGAAAGACCAAAGGTGATGCTAACAGCCCATATGGATGAGATAGGCTTGATCTCAAAGGGCATAGAAGGCAGGGGAAGAATATCCTTCTCCACCATCGGTTTTATAGACCCTACAATGCTTTTAGGGGAGAGAGTTCACATAGAAACAGAAAAAGGGATAATACACGGGGTTATAACTTGCAAAGAGGTTAATAATGGAACCATTTTGAACTGCATACCAAAAATTGATGAATTATTCGTTGACACTGGCTTAAGTAGGATTGAGCTTAAAAAATTAGGTATTGATGTTGGAACATTCATGGCATTGGAAAGGGACCTGTATTATTTGGGTTCTGACAAAATAATATGCGGAAAAGCGTTTGATGACAGGATAGGCTGCTATGTATTGATAGAACTAGCCAAAAGACTGAAGGAAACTAGCAAAAACGAGATATATTATGTTTTCACGATACAAGAGGAGATAGGATTGGTCGGAGCATTGACATCGACTTACATAGTCGAGCCTGACTGGGCAATAGTTGTCGACGTTGCAGAAGCAGCCGACACTGAGGAAGTAACAAAAACCATTGGCAGAGGGCCCTGTCTAACTATTAAGGACGCTCAAACCATAGGAAACAAGGTCTTGAACAAGCACATAATGGAAATAGCTAAGAAGAACAAAATACACATACAAAAAGATGTTAGTGACGAGGGAACAACTGACGCTGCGAGCATATCAATAACCAAAGGCGGCGTACCGTGCACTGTTCTAGGAGTATGTGTTAGAAACCTCCATACCGCGACGTCGGTAACTAACGTGAAAGACATAGAAGAAACTATAAAGATTCTAGAGGAGATGCTGAAGATTTCACCTGATGGCGAACTCTGGAAATAAGCTTTAAATAAACTTAAGCATTATTTTTATATTATTCTATCAAAGTGATGAGATGGGTAAAACTGAAGAAAATTTCATGAGGTGATATAGTGTCTGTTAAAGAGGTTAATGAAAAATATAGATGCAACATATGCGGAAACGAGGCAATAATAACCAAAGTAGGTGGCGGGACTTTGGTCTGTTGCGGAGAGGAAATGGAATTGATAGAACCGAAGAAAGGTAAGAAATCACTCTTAGAAGAAGGCTTTGAAATCGAAGACGGCGAAGAGGAAGAGGACTATAAAGAAGATATGGAAGACGAGAAAGAAGAGGAGGAGATTTAACATGATGTCAAACATACCACTTGATCTTAAAAGGGTTGATAAAAACAACATCGATAAAGAGATATTAAGAATTGGAATGATAGCAGAACTAGATGCAGTAAATCTTTATGAACAGCTTGCAGCCATGACAGACAATAAAAACATAATAAAAATTATTTTAGACATAGCAAAGGAAGAAAAAACTCATATGGGTGAGTTTCAGGCTCTCTTGCTAAAGCTAGATAAAGAACAAATTGAGGAATTGAAAAAGGGTAAAGACGAAGTAGAAGAAAAAACCAAATAATCAATTCAAGATGAATTAAATGAGATTCTATACTAAAGAAGATGAACTAGAAAGCGTACTAATGGAAAAGCATGTACCTATAATAAAGATTCCTGAAAAGATAAAAGCTAATGAAGAATTTGAAGTTATAATAAATGTTGGCGAAAAGGTTCCGCATCCAAATGTGATCGAACATCATATAAAATGGATACAGATTTTTGCTATAATCGAAGGAAGGGTATTTAATCCCGCTCACATAGCAACTTTTGACTTCGAACCAACTTTCTCAGAACCCAAAATCAAATTTAGAATGAAACTAGACAAATCAGCAACGCTAGTTGCTTTAAAATATTGCAACCTTCATGGAGTTTGGGAAAATTCGATTAAAATCAAAGTAGAATAAATTATTATTTTCTTTTATTATATCTTTTGTTTGAGGTTTTTGTAATACTTTGAATTAAGAAAATTAATAAAATAGATAATGCTACCATTCCTATTAATTGAAATAATAAAATGATAAAATTGGGAACAGCAGGATATTCGGCATAATAAGTCGGAGTTTCTTCTTCAGTAGGAACTTCTTCTGTAGAAACTTCCTCATTGTATAAATAACCATTGTAAGATTGGCAAACACCATCCTCATACTGACGGCAACGATTAGACAAACCATTAACTAGCTTGAATTGAATAGAAAAAACTAAAATAAAAACTAAAATAAATACAATGGTTTTTCTCATATTCTTATCCTCTGGTTTTTATAAAACTGGACATTGCCAAGCAGATTGAACCCAATTTATGCCTATTCCTTGTACGTTTATTTCATACTCTTTTCCACTTGTATGTTTTATTGGTTCCCTCGAACAGCGTCGTTCAATTGCCTCTTTGCCATAGTTCGAAGCCATTAACACAGCATCAAGTATGTTAACATATCCATCGTCATTCAAATCTGCTTCTGATTTTTTCTGAAGAAGTCTTTTATAAAGTTCAGCTTTTGCGCCATATTTAACGCCAGCAATCACTGCATCCAAAATATCTACTACACCGTCTTGGTTTATATCTGCCTCGCATATATCATTATTTTCACAACCTACTGTTTTCATTAAGTTGTGAGTTTGACCCATATTAGGTGTAATCAAATCTAAGTCGTCTTGTTCCATTTTACAATCTCTATCAGGATCTCTGAATTCACGACCTGAAATGACGAAAAAGCATTCCTCTACTGGCTGATTCCAACAATCACATATTCCATCACTATTACTATCAGTACATGCAGGATTTTTTGCTTTATCTCTGTTACAACCATAAGCTTTTACCATACTTATTAAATCTGCATCGTCTATTTTCCCATCTTGGTTTGAATCTGCTTTTGACAAATCTTCTGAGGCATATATATAGCTACAATAGTTCACGAAACCTGTGCAACCATCATCTGGCAAATAAAAGTAAGTTAAAAATTCTTCTTTTCCAAAATATTGGTAGTCTTCCTTCGTAAGGGGAATATCTCTAAAAATTGTAATTCCTGTAATGACTTTAGCTCCTTTGACCATATTTCCAAAAACTGATATTATAACTATAGCTGAAATTAGAATTATCCAGATTTCTTTATTGTTTATTTTCATATTATAATTAATCAAAAGGTTGCTATATAAAGATTTAGCCGTGAGATTGAACTAGCTGTTGCACTACTAAGACAAGTAAGACAACTAATATTATTATGCCAAAGAATTGAAATGCCAAAGTAAGGAATTTTGTTGTAAATTCTGCAGTTGAAGAACTAACACTTCTTCTGAGCGATTCAAGGTTTGATTCAAGGTTTGATTCAAGGTTTGATTCAACACTAGTTCCTGATGTTGTTTCGACAGATGATATGATATTAAAACAATGAATATTTTCAGGCATTGTACCATTCCAGTTATCTGAAGTATCATTAGCCCATTGATTCCAACATGTTTTTTTTGTATAACCTGTAGTATCTATTGTTTGATTGCACCAAGAAGAAGGTCCAAATATAAAACATGAGGTATAATTTTGCCAACTACCTGTTATATTTATTCTTATCAAAGCTTTACCTAAACCAACATTATCTTCCCATCTAACAGAAAGATTTACTTTTTCTCCAGCTGATATATTACCTTTACTATCATCACTGTCATAAATATAAATTGGAGATTTAGAATCTGGAGTCGAAGAACAGCTAATTGTGGTATTGTTATCATCTATGCTTCCCCAACCTTTATTTTTAATAAAGTCTGTAAAAATTCCACAATAATTTACAATATAATTGCCAGTTTGACTGCATGTGATGTTAGGCATTGTTGTAAGACTATCATTGCCCCAGCTACTAAGATATATGGAATTTTCATTTGGGTCTGAAACTTTACATTCTATCAAATATTTTCCAGATAAACCGTTCTGATAATCGTTAAAAACAGAAATAGAGAAATTTTCATTCGGTTTTATATTTGTTTTAGAAACTAAGTAACTTTTTATTATTGGCTCTAAAAGATTGCATTTACCTGTTTCAGGAGGATAATACGTACTGTTGCAGATATAATGATTGTCAGGAATGCCATCACAATCTATTGTTGCATTAGATCTTCCACAATCATTATCTCCCCACATTCTTATGTCTCCAGGGTTTAAACCAGGTACGCTACAGCTTAATGCAGCAGTACCATTACAACAACATTGGCTTGACCATCCATCAGTACAGTTCCTCGGTTGCTCAAAATCATCACAATAACCCCAATCAATGTTTTCTATGCATAACTCACCACTAGTAATCAATCCACAACATTGATCACCAATATAACCAGTGCTACAACTAGCGGCATCAGACAGCACTATCCTTAATAATAAAAGGTAGAAAAATACAAAGAAAATAAAAAGTGGAAAAACATGTTTCTTCATAATAAGTAATACAAAACTTTTACTAATAAAGATTTTTTATTTACCAGATTTGATTAGTTCTTCAACCATTACCATGAGTAATATTAGAAGAACTATTATGCCAAAGAGCTGAAATGCCATTGTTAGGAATTTTGTTGTAAATTCTGATACCGAAGAACTAACCTCTTTTCTAACGGATTGCAAAGGATTTTCTATGTTTGAACCAACACTGACAGTTGAGGTAACACTGAAACAATGCATATCTTCTATAGCCGAGTTTCCAGAAACATCTGTCGCATTCTGATACCAGCATATTGTTCTTCCTTCATAACCTGCAGTACTTAGAGTAAAATTGCACCATTGAGGATTTGTTGATATTGCGCATGAGTCATAAATCCAAGAACCAGTTTCGTTATGAAGGAAATAAACAACGCTCAAACCTTCATTGTCAGACCACAATATGCTTATATTAACTATCGTTCCTGTTAGTACAGAACCTCCACTAGTATCATTGGAGAAGGTTATGCTTGGCGGTTCGAAATCAGTTTTATTGACAGTAAAATATTCTACATCTGAACAGTTCATGTTATCATTAGTATCGTTACAACAGAACGTTACATTATGTACATCATTAATTACAGAAGTCATTAAATTATTCCAGTTCCCGGAAGAGTTTGTCATTGTTATATTTTCTAATTCATCCAAACTTCTACTGCACCAAGAACCTTCTTTATCTAAAGTTACATTTGCCCAAATGGACGAGGTTTCATAAGTTATGTTTTGAGGAGATTGAATTGTTATTTCTGGTGGTGTAAGTGGGCATTCACCTAAAGTAGGCGATGTCCCCCTGCAATAGATTTTATTGCAATGTGGATCAGGGCAACAAATGCCCATGCAATCATTACAACAAACTTGATTACAACCTTCTGTTGACAAACAACTATTAGGATCAGAAAAAACTAACTTGGATTGAACAAGCAACAAAAATAATGTAAAAATTAAAATGTATCTTTTCATACTAATAATTCAAAACCCCTACTAATAAAGATTTTTAGACATATATGGAAAAAGTTTATTTTCTTTTAGATTTTTTCTTTTTAGAATTAATCAGTCCTTGAGCTATTATGATTAACAAAGTAAGCAATGTTATTATTCCAATTAATTGAAATATCATAATAATAAAATTAAATGGGTTTTGATAAGGTGCGGTACTTTGATATGGAGTAGTAATTTCTGCAACTGGTTCTTGTGGAGGAGTTTCTTCAGTGTAATTTGTTGTGATTTCTCCTTGAGACTCGCAAACACCATTCAAATAGTATCTGCATTGACTAGTTGATAAGCTATAAACTAAATTAAATTGAAAAAATAAAAATAAAAAGAAACAAAAAACTGCATACTTTTTCATATCGATAACCTTTATGTTGGTCTTGCTCCGCCGCCGCCGCCACCAGTCCAAGCAACGCCGACGTAATAGAGTCCTCTTCCGCTTGTCTTTACTCTCCATGCATTTCCACTGATATACTCTAATGGTATACTTTTGCAAGTTTGCTCTGTTGCTGCTGCTCCATAATTTCTAGCAATAAAAGCTATATCCTTCCCATCTACTTTTCCGTCAGGGACTCCAACAGTGTCACCGTTAACATCCATATCTTTCTTCTTTAGATTTATGTAATTTCTGTATACGTCAGCATAAGTGCCATAATATCTTGCTAAAATTGCGACATCCATCCCATCTACTTTACCATCTCTATTTACATCTGCCCTACAGCATGGAGTAGTTTCGCAAGCATTACTAGAGGGATTGGTAACTTGTCCAAAGCAATTCATTGGTGGACTATAATAAGCAGTATCATTTCCATCAATCCTACAATCTCCTGTTGGATCTTCAAAATAGCCACCTGTATAAGTGAAGTAACAGTTATAAAGGTTGTATGAATCGCTCCAACATGAATTACCAGAAGCACAACCAAAAGCTAATGATGAAAGGTACAAGTCTACATTATCTATTTTGCCATCATTTGTCACATCTGCTTTCTCAACAGTAGAACTACTCATTAAAATGGCGTCAGTAGACGATTTAACATCTGGAAACGTAAAACTGCAGCTTGATACGGTTGCTTCTGAAGTATCACTTGGTAGATAAACAACGACATCAAAGTTTCTAACTCCCATAGCAGAATAATCTGTGGATGAAACTTTTTGATCCATTAGAACCAAATAACCTGAAACAGTTTGACCTTGTACAGCTTTGGTTAAATATGCAAAAGCTGAGAACACTATTGCAACTGAAACAAAGATTATCAATACTTGTTTGTTATTAATTTTCATAATAAGGTAGATGATGAACTTGATATATATAGTTTTCTGTTGTTTATGAGGAGCCTGTCAAGTTAACGCCTCAATAGATTGTAAAAGCCCATGAACATGCCCACAAAACACTCAACCCCTTTCCTCATGATTTCTTTCTAAGAACCAGGATTTATTGCTTATCTTGACAGGCTCTTTATGATGAGTGCGTCAAGATAACGAAAATTTAGCTTATAAATATAGGTAATTCCGTCGTTAGCCTATTTTATCTTTTCAGGCTCTTTCATTCCCAATTCAAAGATTTTCTTGTTAATTTCAAAAAAATTTTCAGGAACATTTTCTTTTAACGCCTCTAAAATAAATTTCTCCTTTATTGGAATTAAACCTTTGGAAACGGCATAACCCAAAATAAAAATATTAGAAGTTAGTATAGAACCTGTCTCTTTTTCAACTATCTTTGAAGCATCTAAAATTATGATTTTATCAGAAAAGGGTTTTATATGATTTATAATATCTTCTATAGATGGGTATTTTTCTCCGAAAGCGGAAACAGTAATAGGAGGTATCTTATAGTCGTCTATTAAGAAAGTGGTTTTTTGTTTCTTCGAGCCAAAATAAGTCGTTCTCAAAGCTTCTAGAGGTTCTAATGCTATTATCAAATCCGCCTCGCCCTCTAAAACCAAAGGCGTATACATCTTCTCTCCGAATCTTATATGTATGGGTATACTTCCGCCTCTTTGTGCCAAACCGTGCAATTCAGTCGTCCTGACATCATATCCTTGTTTTAACGCGGCCTCTGCTATTATCATTCCCAAAGTTAGCGCTCCCTGACCACCCACACCTACCACAATGACGTTAAATTCTTTCATTCTTTCACCACATGTATTGCCTTGTTAGGACATATCTGAGCGCAGACCGCACAACCCGTGCATATGTTCTTATTAATCTTATAGACTCCGTTCTCTTCACTTATTGCAGGGCAAGCTAACTCATGCAAGCAAACTCCAACCTTTTTACAAACGTTTTGATCTATCTCGAATTTAGCAGTCTTTATTCCCTCCGCTTTTTTCTTCCTCATTGCTAACAACTGGCATTCTCTCTTGGCAACTATAACAGAAACTTTATCCTTTTGCAAAAGTTCTCTTATTGTGCTTATCATCAGATTAACGTTAAAAGGATCAATAACCCTGACATCTTCTACGCCTAAGGCCCTTGCGACCTCGTCTATGGCCACTTCCTTGCAAACTTCTCCCATTGCTGTTCTTCCAGTTCCAGGATTTGGCTGATGGCCTGTCATAGCAGTTATCCTATTGTCCATAACAATTATCAAAGGATTCGACTTGTTGAAAACTGTGTTGACCATGCCAGGCATTCCTGAATGGAAAAATGTCGAGTCTCCTAAGAAACATATAACCTTCTGATCAGTTGTTTTCCTTATGCCGTGACCCACTCCCTCGCTAGCTCCCATTGAAAAAATAAAGTCTTGAGTCTCGAATGGCTTGAAAATACCTAATATGTAACAGCCAACGTCGCCTGCATAAACAACGTCCGTTCCTTTAGTTGCTGCCTTAGCCGCATAGAAAGTAGCTCTGTGAGGGCAACCTGGACATAAAATAGGAAGTCTTTTAGGTTCTTTTATTTTCAAGTATTTTTTCTTATGAGCGACTAGATCAAAATCATACTTCTTTCCTGTTATCTGGCTTAGAACATTCAGTACAATTTCCTCATTGTATTCGCCAGCACAGGAAAAGCAACCTTTTCCTAAAACTTTTAATTTCGGATTTGCCTCCTTGGCAAGCATCTTAACATGATTTTCAACTATTGGTTCTAGTTCTTCGATAACAAGAACTTTTTTGAATTTTTTAATGAAACTCTTAATTAGATTATCAGGCATAGGATACGTAAAACCAATTCTTAATACTGGTAGTTTTATATTCAAATCATCCATCGCATCCATAGCATAGTCAAATGATATGCCAGTAACTATTATCCCTGTATTGCTTTTTAGATTCTTATCGACAATAAAGTTCATGTTTGAATTTTCAGAAACTTCTTTTAGCTTTTCTAATTTTTTATGCAATTCTTCATGAGTTTCAACTACGTAAGGTGGGAAGTTTCTAAATGCTATACCTTTTACGAATTTTCCTTTTGTATTACCCTTAACAATATTACCTAAATTTACAATACTTCTCATGTGGTTCACACGAGTTGTGGTTCTTATCAAGAATGGCAATTGGAATTTTTCTGATAGTTCATAAGCTTTCTTAACAAAATCCTTACATTCCTGTGAATTTGACGGTTCAAGCATTGGCAAGTGAGCTATTCTCGCAAAAGGTCTTGTATCTTCCTCAGATTGGCCAGAACTCCAACCTTGGGGATCGTCTGCAACAATTATTACCATACCGGCCTTTACTCCTAAATACGCTAATGGGAATAAGCTATCACAAGCAACATTCAATCCAAAGTGCTTGAAGAATGCCATTGACCTTACTCCTGACAAAGCAGCACCTGCAGCAACTTCCAAGGCGACCTTCTCATTAGTCGAGTATTCAAAATAAATGCCAGCATCCTTTGCTATCTCTGCGTATGTGTCTCCTATCTCAGATGAAGGCGTACCAGGATATGTGGATGCTAGACCTATTCCAGACTCTAGAGCTCCTCTGACTATGGCTTCATTGCCTAGAAGAAGAACTTTTCCCTTGTCAAGCAAAACTTTGTGCATATAATTAATATCTATGGCCTTTATATAAAATTATTTGGTTTTAATTTATGTTTGATATGGGTCCAGAGGGATTCGGAGAATGAACGTACCAATTCTATAATTCAGATGTTTTTTAATTACTTTAATCTTTCCTTTATTATTTTAGCCAGTCTTCTGATGCCTTCTTCTATCTTATTGTCATCAGTGTTGCTAAAGTTCAACCTCATACAATTCCTATCGCATCCATCAACGCAAAAAGCAGATCCATTAACATAAGCGACCTTAGCTTTGATAGCATCCAAGAACATTTCCTTTGTGTCTATTTTCTCAGGCAAGGAAACCCAAATGAACATTCCACCCTCAGGCTTATTCCAACAAGAACCTTCTGGGAAATAATTCTCTAAAGCCTTAAGCATGATATCTCTCTTCTTCTTGTACATTTTCCTTATCTTAGGAATCTGTTTGTCTATGTAACCTGATTTTATGTATTCTTCTGCTATGAACTGAACAAGCATGTTGGTGCACAAATCCACCCCCTGTTTTGCTATCGCCATTTTTCTTACTATTTCCTCGCTTGCTATCAACCAACCCAGCCTAAAACCAGGGGAAAGAACCTTTGATAACGTATGCGTGTAAATCACTTTTTCATTTTTGTCCATGCTCTTCAGCGAAGGTAATCTCATCTTAGAGTATTCCAGTTCTGAATAAGCCTCGTCCTCTAGAATAAGGATGTCATAAGCATTTGCTATTTCCAAAAGATGCTTCTTTCTTTCCAAGGATAGTGTGACACCAGAAGGGTTTTGGAATATGGGAATGGTATAAATGAACTTTATCGTCTTGTTTTTGTTTGCCTTTATCTTCTCTTCCAGCTCATCAGTCTTCATCCCGTTTTCATCCACATGAACTGGTATATAGTTCGGCTGATAGCAATTGAAAGCTGTTAGGGCTCCAACATAAGTAGGACACTCAACGACAATGCAATCTCCAGGATTTATGAGAATTTTCGGAACCAAGTCCAAGACTTGTTGAGAACCTGTTGTTATAATTATCTGATTTAGATTGCACTTTATGCCTCTTGTCTTTTCCATTCTTTTTATTAATGCTTCTCTTAGAGGTGTTATACCCTCAGTTGGACCGTACTGCAAAGCTTGAGTACCGTTCTTTTCCAGAACCTTTTTCACTATCTTCTCAACAACTTTAATGGGAAATGCATGCGGACTAGGCATTCCTCCTCCGAAAGAAATTATATCAGGATTCTCTGTTAGTTTTAGCAACTCTCTTATCTCAGAAGCTTTCATAAACTCTGTTCTATCAGCATATTTCATAACTGTATTATGGGCGTAACTATAATTTAATACTTACTAAATTCTGATTTTTTATATTTAGAAAGATATTTAAAGATTTCTATTACAAAATCTTTACAAATCTACTATTTTCCTTTGAACTTCTAATTATAACTTCATCGCCTATGTCAAAGTCAAAATATCTTCTTTCTTTCTGTATGCTATCAGGAACAATCTTGTTTTTAATTTTTTTATTGTAAGCAATAATAACTTCTTTGTCTTCAGAGAATACCTTGCCTCCTGTCACCCTAGTCAGCACTCTTCTACCGTTAACAATCTCGTTTCCAATATAGTTGCAATAAGTAGGAACGATCTCAAACTTCCTCTCTGTCTTGCCTAGAACCTCACCGCCAGCAGCATAGCAGTATCCAGTAGAACCAGAGGCCGTGCAAGCTAGCACCCCGTCTCCAATCAATTCCTTTTCATACAAGTCTTTGCCATCAGAAAACACTCTCATTCTATTGCACTGCTCATCATCCCTATAGATGGCAACCTCATTCATTGCCCAAGTCTTGAAATCCTTGTACTGAGCCTCTACTCTTAGCACTTCTTCAATCTTGTATTCGCCTTTTCTAACCTTCTCAAGGGCGTAATCAAACTGACTATATCTTAAATCCGCCAAACCGCCAAAACTTTCTTTTATAACAGGCAGAACGCTCGAATTTGGGAATTCTCTGTTAGCTCTCAGTATGCTGCCATCACCTCCCAAAACCACAACTATGTCAGGATTTTTTGGATTTAAAACTAAACCTGCCTTTTCCATAGACTTTCTTATGTCTTCGACTCCCTTTTTTCCGACAGCCCAAATCCCCTGCAGTTCATGGTCTTTCACAATAGATCACCTCAGCTTTTGGAAGAGGGTCTCTCTTGTGAGAGCTTCTTTTAACTAAACTATCAACATACTCAACAGTCTTTCTATCATAGTCAATTTCTTCAACCGGCAAACCTTTATCAACCAAACTGAAAAGTATATGGTCAAGTGTTTCGTACTTGATTCCCAATTCACCTTCTGCTGTCTGACCTTTCCAAAGTCCTGGAGATGAAGGCTTTTTAATTATTTTTTCTGGAACTCCTATTTCTCTTGACAGATTCCTGACGTGAGTTTTGTATAAATTTCCTATAGGCAGGATATCAACTCCGCCGTCTCCATATTTTGTGAAGTAACCAACAAGGCTTTCTGATTTATCTCCTGTGCCTGCAACTAATTTGTTCTCTTTGTTTGCATAATAGTAAAGATTTATCATCCTTGTTCTTGCTTTGATATTCCCCAGCTCTAATTTTTCATCATCATTTGCACCTAATGTTTCTCTGAATGCATCAATGACTGGTGTAATGGGTTTAACTCTATAGCTTATCTTGGATTGCTTCACAACGTCAAACGCGTCTGCCATATCCTGTTTCCCGTCAGGCATTAAAATTCCTAAGACACTTTTAGGTCCAATTGCTCTAGAAGATAAGGAAGCAACGCAAGCAGAGTCCAAACCGCCACTGATTCCAAGAACAACTCCATCTGTTTTGCTTTTTTCTACGGATTCTCTGATAAAGTCTTCTATGCTCTTCTCTGTCTTCTTTAAACCAAGTTTAGGAAAGTCTAGCATTTTTCTCAGCCTCCCATTTCTTTATAATTTCGTCGGTCTTCTTAACCTCAACCGCATAGACAAACTTCAAATATTCCAGACCATCTCTGTGATCCTTCTCTGTGAATGCTTGCAACCCATCTTCAACTGCAACAACATTATAGCCTCTGAAAAAAGCATCTGCTGCAGTGTGCCTAGCGCAAACGTTCGTGTGCAAACCCGTTAAATAGAGTGTTTCAACTTTCAAACTTCTCAGCAAAGAGTCCAAACCGGTCTCATGAAAACCGCTATAAGTTTTCTTCTCTATCACATAATCAGTCTTCCTAGGCCTGAGTTCCTCTATAACCTCAGCTCCCGCTGTTCCTTTCAATGCATGAATTCCCCACCTCTTGTTCTCATAGTCAGATTTAAAGTGTGCATCATTCAGATAAATGACGCCAACCTCATTTTTTCTAGCAGCTGAATTCAACTTTTGTATGTTCGGAATTATTAGCTGAGCCCTTTCGCACTTTAGACTGCCGTTGACAAAGTCGTTCAACATGTCAATCACCAAAACAGCTTCTCTCATTCAATCACCCCCCACATATTTTACCCTGTTCTCGTAGATGCCATCAAGGTTTTTCAAAGACTGTGGCATCTTTTTCAAGTTTTCAAGAAATCTTTTTCTAGCATCATACACGTGTTCAGGTTCTCTCACAATCTTTCCGTTTGCTATCAATGGTTTGAGCATTGACTCGTAGCCTTCTGGAGCAGCAGCCTTTCTTAGTTTTACGGTATCAAAGAAATCCTTTCTATAAACGCATTTTGCTCCAGAATAATTTCCTACCTTTGCTTTAGGTTCTCTGTTTATTTCTATTCCCTTTAGTGCAAAGTCTAAGGTTGGTGCGTCTGCAATCTTGGTTCCAACCCCAAAGCCATCATAAACTTCTGCTATCTCCTTTACTCTGTATTCGTCCAAGCCACCGCTTGCAAAAAGTTTGATGTCTTTTCTTCCTCTTATGTCCAGTTCCCATCTCAATTCGTTGCCTATTTTTTTCAGCTCTCCAGAATCAACTCTTATTCCTTGCAGATTTTTTCCCATGATTTTCAAGGCTTTCAAAGTCTCCTCTTTGGGAGAGCCATAAGTGTCAACCAGAGCTATCCTCGGTATTTCTTTTTCTGCCTCTTCGTCAAAGGCTTTGAAAGCTGATTCACAGTCTCCAAAACCATTAGAATAACTCAACAACAAGATGTGGGGCATTGTCCCTACCGCCCTTACGTCAAGCTTTTTAGCAGCTAGAACATTGGAAGTCGAATCAAAACCTCCTGTAAGTGTAGCTCTTTCAGACATTATGACATCCTGAGGGGCAACTCTTCTGGTTCCAAAACTCATCAGGTCCTTGTTACCAGCAGCTATCCTCACCCTAGCTGCCTTGGTAGCTATGCCAGAAGGTTTTGAAATAAGACCTAATATCGGATTCTCATAAACTCCAAAGTCCCTGTAATTGCCTTCTATTTGTAGAACAGGCTCGTTGAGAAAGAATATGTCACCATCTCTCATTGAATAAACATTAACAGATTTGCCTTCTAGCAAATGTGCAACATCTTCAATTCCGCTCAAGACACCAAACTTGTATCTTGCATCAGGAAAACTTTTTACAGTGGCTTCCATCACAACATGCGGATTGTAATTTTTTCTTTCCAAGACCTTCATCGCTGTTAAGAAGTATTGGTCTGTTGACTCTCCCCTTAAGATTTCTTCTTCAGTCGCGATAGCAAGTTTCATTTCATCACCTAATTAAGAATTGTAATAGCATGTTTACCTCAGAATAGAAAGAGGAAATTTTTTCTGCTATTCGCAAGTTCGGTATTTTTTTGCCTATTTCGATTCTTAGGTCAATTAATAAGACAAAATTTGTATTAGTGAGAAAAATGAACATTGAAATTTTTACTATATTAAGCGGATCAACAACATGCAATGCAAAGTGCCCTTACTGCATTTCTAAGATGACTCCAAAGCAAGGAGCAAACGATTTGGAACCAAAGGTCAACTGGAGAAATTTTAAAAAAGCTTGTTTGCTTGCAGAGAAAAAAGGTGTTACAACTGTCTTAATAACTGGAAAGGGCGAACCAACCTTACACCCTGAAAAAATAACAGAGTTCCTAGAAAACTTAAGAGAGTTTAGCTTTCCTATAATTGAGTTGCAGACCAATGGTATAATCCTAGAAAGAGAATTTGGGAAATATGAACCTTATCTGAAGGAATGGTATGAAAAAGGGCTTGACATCATATCAATATCAATAGCTCACTATAATCCTTTAAAAAATAGAGAAATTTTTACCCCTGATGAAAAATACATAGATTTAGAAAATTTAATCAAAAAACTGCATGGAATCGGCTTTTCCGTAAGATTAAGCTGTGTCTTGATAAGGGGTTACACAGATTCCATATACGAAATTATAAAACTAATAAATAATGCCAAGGAATGGAAAGCAGATCAATTAACTCTTCGACAACTAGCCAGACCCTTGTTTTCTGAAAATAAAAAAGTTTCTGAATGGGTAAAGAATCGCGCTCTTGATAAGAAAGACTTGGAAACCATAAAATCATTTTTTGATAAGAATGCAAATAGACTTGCAACCTTAGAGCATGAAGCAGTAATCTATGATTTTAATGACCAAAATGTTTGCTTGACCAACGCCTTAACTTTAGAGCCCTTAACGGAAAATGTCAGGCAACTTATTTTCTTTCCAGACGGACATCTAAGGTATGACTGGCAATTCAGAGGGGCTGTTTTGTTATGAACAAGCTAAAAACAATAAAATCTGTCTATTCCTATTATTTTCCTGAAATAAGGAAAATCATAGACGATGTAACAAGAGAGTTTCCGCATGAAATATTCCTAAAGTCAATATTCCCAAAGTTAGATGACTTTCATTTTCCAATAATTGACAAGTACGTAAAATCCTATTCTAGCATACTTCCGCACCTTGAGAATTTTAAATACAAATACGTAACAAACGGTTCAAGCGAGGCAATCTTCCACCTATTGGTTTATCTTAAAACAAAAAATCCAAACACGATAATCTACGTTTTAAACGGTGAGTATGAAGGTTATAAAGAATACTCAAGAAGCATTAATCTCAGGATTGTTGAGATTGATACTAAAAAGGACCCAAAAGATCTTGAGAAAGGAGTTTGGTTTATTTCAAATCCATCAGCCATAAATGGAAACATAGTTCCCGATGATGCCATAAGAAAAATTTGTGAAGCTGGTCACAAAGTTGTAATGGACTGTAGTTATGTTGGTTTGACTAAGTTTCATACGTTCTATGTCAGCCATCCTAATATCATAGCGGTTCTTTCTTCATTCAGCAAGCCTTTTGGTCTTTTTTACTATAGGATTGGTTTTGCGTTTTCAAAGGAAAAATTAGAATCTTTAGAAGGCAATATCTGGTTTAAGAACATGCTTTCCCTCATTATAGTGGACAAGATTCTTTCTGAGTTCGATCCAGAGTATTTTTATAAAAAATACAGACCTCTTCAAAAAATGATTATTGATGACATCAACAGAGATTTTAAACTCAATATGAAACCAAGCGATGTTGTAATTCTTGGATACATGGATAAAGTTTCTAATCCGAATTCATTCGAACAATTTAAAAGAGGAGATTGCTACAGATTTTGTCTAACTCCATACTTCTTGGAAAAGGAGACGAGAGAATGAAAGTTCAGACAATGGCCGTTGTGCCAAAAATAATAAATTGCAACCTTGATTGCAAGTTCTGTATAAAGAAGAGCACGTTCACGATAAAAGAGGCAGAAGATTTAGACTTTTACAAACTAAAGGCTTCTGTTGACTATGCTATAAAGGGAGGAGCCCAAACCGTCTCCATATCTGGTGGCGGAGAACCTTTAACCTATGGCTTTGAAAAAACAACCAATCTAATAAAATTTTTAAAAAATTACTTCGGAAAGATTGACATTCATACAAATGGAACTCTTTTGGATGGTCGTTCGGTCAGAGAGTATGCAAAAGCTGGATTAACCAATGTAATGATAAGCAGGGCACATTATGACGAGGAATTGAACAAAGAAGTAATGGGAGGTTATACGAGAACAGCAGAAAAGGTAAAGATTCTTAATGAAAATGAAATAGTGCCCAGACTGTCAGTAATATTATTAAAGAATTATATTGATAACGATGAAGAAATAAAAAAATATCTTGATTGGGCAGCAGAGAATGAAGCAAAACAGGTCATAGTTAGACAACTTTCAGTAATACCTGAAAAATACTGTAGCTATTCTTCAAAGGGGAACGATTGGTCAAAACAACATTTTGTACCAATAAAGGTTGCCAGAGAATTTCTTGAAAAGAGCGGATCTGAAAAGCTTTTGACATTGCCTTGGGGACCTCCTGTCTATTCCTATAAGGCACAGAATAACAATTTCCTAAATGTTTGCACATACACTTACCCAGAAAATGAAGAGAAAGGATATTCTCTGAGGAGCGTGATGTTCTTTCCGGACAATCATTTGTACTACTCATGGAAGCATCAGGCATCATTGATAATGTGATTTCATGAAATTGGGGATAATCGGTGGAGCGTTTGACCCGGTCCACTACGGACACATAGAAATGGGTAAAGAAGCCCTGATAAGATTGGAATTGGAAGAGGTATGGTTAATGCCATGCTACAACCATGTTTTCAACAAAAAAATAGAAAATTTTTCTCACAGATACAGGATGATAGAACTTGCTTTGAATGATGTTAAAGAAAATAGAATGAAAGTTTCTGATTATGAGGAGAGGAGGAAAGGCACCAGCTACACAATTGACACAGTAAGAGGTCTTTTGAAAGAAAATCCTGATATGGAGATTTACTGGATTATGGGAGCCGACGTCATAGAAACATTCAACAAATGGAAGGAACCTAACGAACTGGTTAAACTAGCAAAATTAGTGTTAATCCCTAGGAACAATAAAAAACCAACAGAAATTCCAGAAAATTCAATTCTTTTAGAAGACATAAAGGTTTCAGATAAATCTAGCACTGAAATTAAAAAACTATTAAGAGAAGGAAAATCTATTGAAGGTTTGACAACTAAATCTGTTATAGATTATATAAAAGAGCACAATCTTTACTCGGAAATGAAATAAATGGCCTGCCTGGTGTCTTTTAGTATTATTCTTTTTTGTATTATCTCATTGTTTATCAAGTAATCCAAAGCATTTCTCACTGTCCTACCAGGGAGCTCGGTTTCGGCTATTATTTCTTTTTGCGTCAGTGCTCCCTCATAACTTAAGAGTTTGAAAATGAACTTGGCAGAAGGTGGGGCATCCTTAGGCAGTATCACCCTCTCCGCCTTTTCTCTTAACTTTCCAAATATCTTTAGATACTTGTCGCTGAACCTGATGAACAAAGCAGGATTTTTAACCTTTCTTATTCTGAGCGTTTTCCTGTTTACCTTAGTCCTGTATTGGCCGTCTATGACAATATCGCAACCAACATTCGAGAAAATGTCGACTATGGATATAATGCTGCTGTCATTAATTATCAAAGGTTTGTTATTGCTTATAGAGCAAATGGGAACTATAGAAAATGTGTCAGCGTTCTCAACAACTATCGGTCCTCCTGCTGATAGAGAATAGGCAGTGGAACCGGTTGGAGTGGAAACAATGACGCCATCCCCGCTGTCCCTCCAGACGAGTTTATCGTCAATTTTCAAAGAGTACCTGATCACCCCTCCTCCTTTGGAGTTTGTTATAACAATATCATTCAGCGCGCTTGGAAGTTTCAGACCATCCACCTCGCAAGTCAACCTCATCCTTTCTTCTATCTTATATTCTCTTTTTAGAAGTTTTTTCAGTGAAATCTCGAACTCGTCAAACTCTATTTCCGGCAAGAACCTTCCTTCCTTGCTCACTCCCAAAATTGGTATTTGTTTTTTCAGTTCCCTGACAACTTTCAAAACTGTTCCATCGCCGCCGACAACTATCAGAACATCGCATTTTACCTTTTTTACTTTATCATAAAACTCAAAATCCAAGTTATATCTTTTCAGAACGTCTATTATCTTCCTAGTCTCTTTTTTGTAAAAAGGTTCGTTGTTGCTAAATAATCCCAGTTTCATGCCTATAAATTAGAAATTTGAACATAAATAAACAGCTAATATTAAACTTTAAATAAATTACCAATTAATGATTTTTATGGCTGAGGAAAAGAAAGAAACGACTCCAGAAAATCAACAAGGAAAGACTATAGTTGTTAAAAAATCAAAACTTATTATAGTTATTATTGCAATCATAATCATAATATTAGTAACAATATTTCTATTCTACAAGCCATGTGATAAGGTAAATGTTGTAACAAATTATAGTGCTGTCCTCGGGATGGAAAACGCAACAATATACGTAGTTGAGTTTTCAGATTATGAATGTCCATTCTGCCAAGCATCTGAAGGAACAAATCAACAAGTTATAAATTCCTTAAAAGAAAGTGATCCTCAATGGGAAGCACCTATACCAAAAGTGATAGAAGAATATGTTAACACAGGAAAAATTAAACTTGTCTTTAGAAACTACCCCATGCATGCAAACTCTAAAAATGCAGCATCAGCAGCTAGATGCGCTTATGAACAAGGAAAGTTCTGGGAATACCATAAAATTCTGTTTGAAAAATATGATGCTCTAACTTTAACTGATTTGAAAAAATATGCTGCTGACCTTAACTTGAACCTAAGTCAATTCAATGAATGTTTAGACTCTAATAAATATGATACCATCATTGAAAGTGATTTAAACGATGGAAAATGTCTACAGATTTCGGGGACTCCGACCTTCTTTATAGGTAACGAAGAAAAAGGATATGAAAAGATTGTGGGCGCCCAACCTTTCTCCGATTTCAAGCAAATAATAGAATCAAAGATTTCTGTCTAGCCATTCTCTTACCACTTCTTCTGGCAATGCTCCTGTAAATTCTGCGACCATTTTTCCGTTCTTGATCATCTTAACAGAAGGTATGCTCATCACCTCGTAGGTTTTGGCTGTTTCTTTGTTTTCTTCTATGCTAATCTTTACTAGAACAAACTTGTTTTTGTATTCCTTTTCCAATCTTTCCAGCACTGGACCTAAGATTTGGCATGGCGTACACCAACTAGCCCAGAAATCAACCACGATAGGTACCTTCAAAGATTTTTTTAATACCTTCTCGTGGAATTCTTTGTCAGTTATTTCTATCATCTTATCACTATTCTAATATTCTTCTTTTTAAAATAAAAATAGATGAAAAGTATGATTGATATGACTGCTATAACGGCCACGGTTTCTGCTTCGTAACAGGAAATGAAATAAAGAAGTGACCTCAACTCGCAGGAAGCGGAGTTCGGATCGCAGCTTCCAAAGACTATGAGGTTATAAATACCATAGGCAGAGTAGGCAAGGCTGGCGAAAAAGCTCAGCGTGAATGCCCATGATATAGGCTTGAAGTACTTGTAAAAAAATCTTGCCAGAGATGGTACTATCATTAGTTTAGATGTTATTTTTGTTTTGATCTTGGTCTCGAGTTGAACGTCGCAAGGCCTGAATGTCGCCATGCGATAAACACACTTGAACGCGTCACGCGCAAGAGGTCGGTATCTAGAACTTACGATGCTTAAAAAACTGAAGACTACCAATGCAACAATGCATATGACCATGTGATCACTTTTTCTTCCTGATATTATTATAAATCCATACTATAAAACAGGAGAGTATATACAGGTAGAGAGAGTCAAAAATGGATGCTATTGCTACTATTATGGTTTTGGCATTGACCTGCTCAACGGTAAAAAACACACTGGGTAAAAATAAAACTGTTACGTTTAAAAATGGGTGAACTATAATAGAAATAATTTTTATAGCTTCTTGGCTTAACTGGAAATTAAATAAAAAAAATTCAGTTATAAAGCTTATGACTATTGGTAGGAAAATGAAAACCAATAGCCTCTTCCAATCTGGCTTCAGGAATTGCTTAACATTCATTTAATCAACCAAACGTCTTTGCAATATTATTTAGTTTTTCTATAAATATCTTAACCTCTTCTTTTGTGTTGTAGAAATATAAGGATGCTCTAACAGAACCTTTGAGATCGTGCAAGAACTTGTGTATGGGATATGCGCAATGCATGCCAGATCTGACAAATATGTTCTGTTCATCTAACATTATAGCAACATCATGCGGTTCCATTCCTTTGATATTGAAAGCTGTCAATGCTCCTTTTTTCTTATAATCCTTAGGGCCTATCAAATCTATTCCTGGAATGGAAAGCAGTCCCTCTATTAAAGGCTGAGCCAATTCTTTCTCATAAGTTTCGATGTTCTTCATTCCTATGGATGATAAGTAATCAATGGCGGCTCCGAATCCTATTGCTCCGTCATAATGTTGTATTCCAGGTTCAAATCTTAGAGGTACATTTTCAAATTCAAAACATCCAGGGCATGCGTCTATATCTTTTATGGTTTCTCCGCCAACAGCAAGCGGCGAGACTTCTTTTAGCAAATCCAACTTTCCATAGAGAAAACCAATACCTGTTGGCCCACACATCTTATGCCCCGAAGCTCCCATAAAATCAACGTCAAGCTTTTTAACGTCTATTGTAAAATGAGGAGCAGCTTGAGCAGCGTCAGCAAGAACCAATGCACCTTTATCGTGGGCAATCTCTATTATCTCCTTTAATGGGGTTCTAGTAGCAGTGACATTAGAAGCGAAAATAATAGAAACCAATTTAGTCCTATTATCTATCTTTTCTTTAAATTGCTCAACATTAAATTCCCCTTCTTCATTACAAAGAACGAAATCAAGATCAATTTTTCCTGCTTTCTGTTTTACCAGCCAAGGTAGCAATCCAGAAGTGTGTTCCAAGTTAGTTGTTATTACTTTATCCCCTTTGTCAAATTTAAAGCCATGAGCAATTATATTTATTGCTTCGGTTGTGTTCTTTGTCCAAATTATTTCCTCAGCCTTTTTTGCATTTATGAATTTTACAACTTTCTCTCTTGCTTTTTCAAATTCCTCTGTTGTCCTTGTGGCAAACTTATGAACAGAACGACCAGCGCAACCGGTGTACTCCGTATAGTAAGCTAGAACAGCATCAATAACCCTTTTTGGCTTTAGTGTCGTGCATGCACTGTCTAGATAAATGAAAGGCTTACCATTAACCTTTTTCTGAAGTATTGGAAAATCTTCTCTTATTTTATCTATGTTCATGCTCATCTCTAATAATAATATTAAACAAAGAATTTAAAAACAATAACTAAGCACAACCGCCAGTGGCTGTGCCTCCTGTAGTACTAAGATTCTGAGAGCACTCTGCCGGTTCTGTATTAAATGCTGCACAGATGCCTTCTTTGTATGCGTCTGGAGTTCTACCACCACTATATACCACACCATTGATTATCAAGGTTGGTGAACCTGATACGCCGTACTGTGTTGTAAGGGCTTCGTCTGCCTTTAGCAAGTTTATCCCCTCTGATCCTTTTGAACAAGTATCTATCTTTGTTGCATCTATGCTAGCATTTTTGGCTGCACTTTTCCAACAAGTATCATAAGCAGTTGAATCACTACGTTGTCCTGAACAAGTAGCATCTATTGCCATCACATACTTCCAGTAAGTTTTCTGGTCATAGTTTTTCATTATACAAACCTGTCTAAGGTCTTCCTGTGCCTCTACTGGTCCGTGCAATGAACTAACGCTATCGGGAGTTGTTCCTCCTACGCTTGCTATAAAGTGAACCTGTATGTCTGCCTTGCTACCTAACAAATCAACAACTGGTTTCATTGCATCCTCTGCTTGTATTCCATATGGGCAGAAAGCCATCACATACAATTGAACAGTAGGCTTTGCTGTCTTTGGAGTTTCTGTAGGTTGTTGCTGTTGTTCAGGTGCCTTAGGTATTGCTTGTGTTATGTCCAATGGTGCTGACAAGAACATGTAAGAGCCATCTTTAGATAAATAAACAGAAACATCTCTTCCTTGGTAAGAGACTGTAATATTATACACACCTTCAAATTCTTTTGAAGAAACGTAACTTGCGGTTGTATTTGGTTGCACTAGATTATCATTAATAAACTTCACAGCCTTAAGAGAAGCTTCTTCTGGCTTGAGAACATTAGAAGTGCTAGTTGTAGTTCCGAATAATTTTGATCCGAAAACTAAAACCGCTGCTAATATTATTATGAGAGCAATCGAAGAAATCATCCATATATTCATCTTAAATGCTCTTACATCTTTTTTCTTTGCCATCACATTACTGTTTAATTTTGGCTCTATTTCTTCTTCGTCCATTAAAACAAAATAATTTTATAATTATTTAAAGTTATTTGTTAGCTAAGTTTTCAACCTTATAATCGGTTTATTTGGGAAATAGCTTTTTCCTATTGCCTTTTCTTATGTTTTTACTTTTGTTCAAGAATATCATAAGACAGTATATCCCTTTCATTGTTCCAGTTTTAGAAGTTTTTTGATTTGTTCTGTGTTAAAACCTATTACCATCTGTCCATCTATCTCTATTACAGGGACACCTGCCTGTCCTGACTTTTCAATCATCTGCTTGGCTGCTTCCGGGTTTTCCTGAACATTTACCTCTTCAAAAGGTATTTTCTTATCCTTTAGAAATTCTTTTGCCATCTTACAGTATGGACAAAATGAGGTTGAATAAACCTTGACGTTCATGATAATCATTTATTTAGTAAAAATAAATTACTTCTTCTTTATTGATTTGTTCAAATCTTTGATCAATTTATCTAATTTCACGCCATGTGATTCTGCTGCCTGTCCAACTGTCTCCCCAGAAACCAGGTGGCACATTGCACAAGGCAAACCATACCTAAAGAAAACTTCTTGCGTCTCAGGGTGCTTTACTATTAACTCTCCCAAAACTGTTTTCTTTGTTATTTTTTCCATTTTAATCATTTGACATGTATGCATTGTACCGGGCATGCGTTTTCCGCGTCCTTGTTACAAGCAACATCCTTGACAGTTAGTTCAAAATTCTTTCCTGCCTTCTTACCACCCTTTAGAACAGACTTTCCATCGTCTCCCATTTCCCAGAAATCAGGACAAACTGCTGTGCACGCACCGCAACCAATACATTTTTCTCTTTCATGAATAATTTTTGGCATATAAAATACAGTCGTTAATTATTATTTAAAGTTTCCTTTCTAAGCCCTCATTATTAAAGATTTATAAAAGCAATAGGATTTACCTCTATGTTTTAGAGCTAATCTTTAAATGTCTATTCTTTAGAAGAAGGTTCATCAAGAATTTCTGTCACACTAAAAATATATAAAATAAGAATTTAAGGATTATTCCAATTCTTTTCCAGCATCTTTTAATATATTATAAAACTTTAATCCTTTTTCTGTTATTTCATGACCATCTACTAATCCTTTTGATTCTAAGTATCTTATAGCATCCCATGCTTTACCTACATCAAATCCGGTATCTTTAGCTAAATCATCTATATGTGGAACCTTTTTATGTACAGCATAGTAGTCTAAAACTTTAGGCATCGCATCAGCTGCATCTTTACTAAATTTACTCATTCCATCAAAAAAAATTTTTATTTTTACAGACATTTTATCACTTAATTTTAAATAGAAAACTAATCTTTAAATGCTTATTGACGCTTCCCTATCAGCTGTGAAGAACATGCACTGTGCGGAGGACAAGATTTGAACCTGTCGTGATTAAGTAAAGTTTAAATCTTTAAGCATTGAATTTAAAATATATGGAAGCGAAAAAAAGTGCCTTTAAACTTTTTTTGAAAGAGATATCAAAAAGTAAAGGTATGCATAGGGATTCTCTTGAGGTTTCGGATATTCATCCGATGCTTAGCAGATCAGACTTGAAACCAGAAGAGGTTACAGATTATATATTTTCGATTAAACCCGAAGACATAGCATTTGAAATGAAGATAAGAGGAGTATCCACAGGCTTGAAAAGATTTGCAGTTAATCCGTTTACGCAAAGATACTGCTTCTTACTTACAGAACGTCATGATTCTGGTTACCTTGAGGCATTAGTAGAAGAAACAGCATCTAAGTATGACATCAAAAAGGTTGACAAAGTAGCCAAGTTATACAACAGACCTTCAAATGCAAAGCCAAGAAGTTGTTGCACAACAGCTGGTAATGGTGCAGAAGTTTAGTTCCGACGACAGAATTTTACTTGGCATATAAAATGAGTGGAATGGATATTTATAAACTTTATTTTTTAAGAATTTTTTCCTCGAATTCTGTGAACTCTTTATGTGATTTTTCAACCTGCTTTAGAGAACGTTGTATTCTTTCATGTTCCTTTTGCAAACTTTCGGGTACGGAACGTTTATTTTTGGTTAGGTAATCATAAATCGCTTCATGCAAGGCATCTGCTGCTAGAACTGAACAGTGAATTTTTATAGGGGGGACAGGACCTGATTTTTTAAGAATATCAGCATTGCTTATTTTTATTGCATCATCCAAGTTTTTACCCTTTGCAATCTCTGTAAGCATGCTGCTGACGGCAAGAGCGACGACGCATCCAAACGTTTGGAATTTTATGTCAGAAATTATTTCCTTGCCCTTCTTGTTTTTCTTAACTTTTATGTAAAGTTCCATTATGTCTCCGCATGTCATATTGCCCACTCTACCTACTCCATCAGCATCTTTAATCACGCCGACATTCCTTGGATTCTTGAAGTGTTTCATAACTTCTTTTGAATACAAGTTTGGAGTTTTCATTCTATCACTTAAAGTTCTCTTCAGTATAAACTTTAATTCCATTTGCTATTAATAAATCAGCCGTAATGCCATTACCTCTAATCAAGGTTTCTGTGAAATTTCCATCATAAACTTGACCAAAACCACAAGAAGGATTTTTAGACTTTAGGATCGCCTCTTCGCAATTATATATTACTGCAATTCTTAGAACTTCATTAGCACCTCTAACAAAATATTCAGTAACATCTTCTCCATTTTTATTAAAAACTTTATCTCCTCTTTTTTCTGCAGGTATTCTTGGTGTCGGCAAGCCTCCAAGTTGTTCTGGACACACAGGAATAGCTTCCCCTTTTTTAACTAAATCTATAATTCTTTGGTTTGGTTTTGATTCTCCCTTATAATTACATTTTATATCTGCTAAACAGGCACTTACTATCTTCATTATTCCCACTTTCCTTTGAATGGCGATATTTTTCTCAGTCTTCCGATGACCTTGGGCAATACTTCTAACGTGTAATTTATATCAGCCTTAGTCGTGTACTTTCCCAAAGATAATCTCAGAGAACCGTGGGCTTCCTCATGTTTCAAACCAATGGCCATCAAAACGTAAGAAGGCTCTAGATTTGATGACGAGCAGGCAGAACCAGTTGAACCATAAATGCCATGAGAACTTAGCTCAACAACAAGGGCTTCTCCTTCAATAAAGCTAAACCAGAAATTAGCATTGTTAGGCAATCTTATTTTCGGGTGGCCGTTCAAGTGAGATTCTTCTATATTTAAGGTTCCCTTGATTAGCATGTCCCTTAATTTTGTCAACGTAGACGCTTCAGATTTCATTTCCTTTTTTCTTAATTCAACTGCCTTAGCCAAACCGACAATACCGGGAACGTTCACAGTGGAAGATCTTAAACCAAATTCATGCCCTCCGCCATGCAATAACGGCTCTATCTTAACTCCATTTTTTATAAAAGTAGCTCCAACACCCTTTGGCCCATAAAACTTGTGAGCAGAAACAGATAACATATCAATGTTCATCTTGTTAACGTCAATCGGTGTCTTGCCAAAACTCTGAACAGTGTCCGCATGAAAATAAACCCCATGATTAGAACAAACCTTGCCTATTTCTCCTATGGGTTCTATTGTCCCTATTTCATTGTTGGCATGCATCACCGAGACTAGAATAGTGTCGTCTCTTATCTCATTTTCCAATTGAATTAAATTAACAAAACCGTCTTTGTCAACTGGCAGATAGGTTATTTCAAAACCTTGTTTCTCCAGCCATTTGCAAGTCTCTATAACAGCATGATGCTCTATGGAAGAGGTAATAATGTGCTTTCCTTTTTCTCGGTTAGCAAAAGCAACACCCTTTAATACAAAATTTATTGATTCTGTTGCGCTTCCATTAAATATTATTTCCTCAGGCTTGGCGCTTATTAATCCTGCAACTTTTTCCCTAGAATCTTCAAGAGCTTTTTTTGCCTCCAAGCCCATGGCATGAAGACTCATTGTGTTGGCAAATTTATCGCTAAAATAGGGTTTCATTGCCTTTAGAACTCTCGGATCCAGTGGAGTGGTAGCTGAATAATCTAAATAAACTTTCCTCATAAAAGTATATAACGCTGTTATATTATATAAAATTAATTAAATTATACCGTAGCAATGTTTGTTGCAAGATGTTTCAATGCTGCAACCAATCGGTTTACAGGTTCTATATCTGCAGCATCTATCCTCGTCCCAAATCCAAACTGTGCAGGTGCATGTCGGAACAGAAACAGTGAAGTAGACTCTGGAAGAACTCATTTTTCCTATTGTCTCATTGGCATAGACTATGATGTTATGCTGGCCATTAGTCAAACTTGCTAAAGTTACATTTCCAGTTATTGTGATGTTTGCTTTACCATCCAGGCTATAACCAATCCATGAGACCGGTCTGTTTAAGGTAAAAGTCAGAGGAACTGAACTTGTATAAGTTATATTCTTTGGTGATAGAATTGTCACGTTCAATGGCTCAAGCATGTCATCCTTGGCTACAACCCCATTACCCATTCCAGCATATATTTTATTGTTCCATGTCTTTAAGGCTAAAACATACTCTGCTCCTGAAGTGGAACTCCAGGTCAGTTCCCAGTTGTTGCCGTCGCTAGACATGAATATCTTGTTGGCAGTTCCGACGTAAAGCCTACCATTGTATACTTCCTGGGAGAATAAATTATAATTATGATCGAGCACTGCGTTCCATGTTCCATTGTATTTCCAGACTCTGCCGCAGAATCCAGAGCCGCCTTGATAGATAGGACATCTTTGATTTGAATCTTTTGATAAAACGTAATAGTTACTGTTGTAAAGTATTGGAGCGCTTATTGAACCAATAGAAGTGTCATTGAACAGATCGTACAAGAAAAAGTCATTCTTGCTGGTGACTTTACTCCAAGATGTTCCGTTAAAGGAGAATGCATTCTTGCCTGTGGTCAGGT
>Ga0315285_10000599_pt1 | contig 37496 bp, 23 predicted proteins | sample YL17G09_36_MG_FD_203698 | JGI IMG/M metagenome (GOLD analysis project Ga0315285, IMG submission 203698) | Sediment microbial communities from Yellowstone Lake, YNP, Wyoming, USA - YL17G09_36 | ecosystem: Environmental > Aquatic > Freshwater > Lake > Sediment | place: USA: Wyoming | collected...
CTTGCTGGATATGGTCCCGAATCTCCCAATAGAACAGGCTTTCGGAGTGATGGACCAACTTATTTCCGAAGTCGTCAAGGGATTGATCGAGGCGATAACTGAGCCTTCCCTGATCAATCTTGATTTTGCCGATCTGAAGACCGTGATGAGTCACGGAGGGATCTCCACTGTGCTGTACGGGGAGAACTCCGATCCTGAGAGCGTTGTGCGGGATACTCTCGACAATCCGCTGCTCGATGTCGACTTTAAAGGCGCCACCGGGGCCCTGATCCACATTACCGGTGGAAGGAACATGACGCTCAAGAAGGCAACGAAGGTCGTCGAAGGCATGACCGAGTCGCTGGACCCCGACGCGAACGTGATATTCGGTGCAAGGATCGATGACGGATGCGAAGGTCTTATCCGCGTCATGGCCGTGCTCACGGGAATTGGCACTGCCAACGATGAGATCAAAGGGATAGACGTTGCGGACGAGCTATTGGAAGATGTCCCGGACGAGATCGAAGAAGTGGCATTGAACTTCACTAGGTGATCATATCGAGGACCCGGATCCAAAAACTACTGGTCCTTCCAAGTCTTCGAGCGTTCGATATTCTTGACCGCGTCCCCGATGACGCCCATTATCGTGTAGAACTCCCACTTTGTCGGAACGGCTCTTCCCATCAACCGACGGAACATGATGTTCGTCTTCTCCCTCCGGAACTCTGGATACTCGATGGCCTCAAGAAGGTCGGAGAAGAACTCGAAGAGCTTCTCCTTCTCAACGTCCGTCGCCTCTGATGGCGAGAAGGTTCTTGCCCCGATCAGACAGAGTTCGTATAGGACCACCGCGACCGCGTGCGACAGGTTCAGCACCGGATAGTCCTTGCTCGCCGGAATATGCAGCAATGCGTCGCATTTGGCCAGTTCGTCCTGTGACAGTCCGAGGTCCTCCCTTCCGAACACTAGAGCGATCAGACCATCGTTCCCCTTCATCTTCTCGGCGAACTCCCTCGGCGTCAAAGGGATCCTAATGAAGTGCTTCTCACCGTCCGTGATGATTCCAGACGTACCGACGACGAGAGAGCACGATTCCAACGCCGCATCGAAGTCCCCAGTCGTCTTAGCGTTCCTCAGGACATCTCCGCCGTGCTTTGCCCGCTTGAACGCCTCCTCGGTGATATCGCACGGTTCGACTAGGAACAGCTCGTCGAAATCGAAGTTTCTCATCACTCGGGCGACCGCTCCGATGTTCCCGTCATTCTTCGGATTCAACAGCACTATTCTGAAACGTGGCATGGAATTTCTCGGAAGTCTTAATAGGCGTTTTCTACTTAATGCTGTCGTGGTCTGGAGACTAGCAATAAAGCTTGCTTACGACGGCAAGGACTTCTTCGGGTTCCAGCGTCAGCCGGATGTCAGAACCGTCGAAGGAGAGATCTTGAGAGCGTTGAAAGCGATCGGCGCGATCGACTCCGCAAAGACATCGAGGTTCGGGGGGGCGAGCCGAACGGACACGGGGGTGAGCGCTCTGGGTAACGTCGCTGCCTTTGACACCGAGTTCTCCAAGGGCCAGATCCTCCGTGCCTTGAACGCAGTATCCGAGGACGTCTACTTCTATGGCATTGCTGAGGTCCCGTCCGATTTTTCTCCAAGGAGGGCGCGTCAGAGATGGTATCGCTATTTCCTGCAGAACCTTGATCTGGACCTGGAGAAGATGACGAAATGCGCGAAGGAGTTCGAGGGCGAGCATGACTTCAAGCATTTCAGTAGAGAAGGGTTGGGAGGAACGGTCAGAAGCATCGATGACATCAAGGTTTTCCGGGTCGGGGACCTTGTGGTCATTGATTTCCTCGCCAGGGAATATCTCTGGAACATGGTGCGCCGTATGGTCGCTGCTTTGTCCGAGGTCGGCAAGGGAAGGATCGAGATCGAATCGGTCCGCGACTCTCTCTTGGGCAAGGAGGCATGCTTCGGGCTCGCGCCAGCGGAATTCCTGGTCCTTATGGACGTAGTGTACGATTTTGATTTCGAGTATGACTGCCCATCGACGCTGAAAAGGAAGCTGAGACTCGGCAGCGATCTCACGATGATCAAACTAGCATTCTATGGCGATCTCACCGACAGATGCCGAAAACAAGTGTGACGTCTTTTGGACTTATCTTATTGAATTCTTGGTATCTCCAGCATCGTTGTTCCGGGATCTCTCGAAGGTCATCATATTTAAAACCTATTGTAGCATGCTCAAAGACCCTTTTTATATTTTAGAAAGCAGTCATTCCGATTGGTCTCATGCCTGGTGAGGAGGAGAAGGCCAACGGGGACAAGTGTTCCTCAGGGGTCAGTTTCCGGCCCCTGTCTTTCCAATTTCTCCCCTCCATTTCGGCAGCCTTAAGACGACATTCGGACTATTTCCGGACGTGATCGTTGCCATAAGCGGGACCCCTGGGACAGGTAAGAGCACTTTAGCCAGCATTCTCCGGGGGAAAGGCTCCTTTGTAGTCGACGTAGGGGATTTCGCCAGAGACAGGGGATTGACCACTGGCCAAGATGTCGAAAGAGGAAGCGTCGAGGTCGACACGGCCGAGCTCGATATCGAACTGAGGAAGGGGATGCCCTCAGGAACGGTTTTCCTCATCGGTCATTTGTCCCACTTCCTTACCTCAGACCTTGTCATCATCCTGAGATGCAGCCCCTCAGCGTTGCGCGAGAGACTCAAGGATCGCACTTGGAGTGACAAGAAGTTGCAGGAGAACTTGGAGGCGGAAGCTTGCGACGTGATCCTGATCGAAGCTCTTGAACTGTCTCGGGAAGTGTACGAGATCGACACAACGGGCAGAACACCCGAAGAGGTGGCGATGGCGGTCAGTGAGATACTGGCAGGGAAAAGGGAGAAGTATGCGTATGGCAATATCGACTGGAGCGGGGAGGTCTTGAACTGGTTCTAGATTCGATGAGAGATGATGCTGTCTCATTTCTAGATCCGGCCGCGAGGAGACTCATTAAGATAGATCCAAACACGCTGTCTTTTGCCGCCTTGTTCCTAGCGGCACTCTCGGGACTTGCGATCTATTTCAGCCACCAGTCCTGGGAGATACTGCTCCCACTTTCATCATTCTTGGTCATCTCCAGTGGATTCTTCGACGCTCTCGACGGCAGGGTCGCACGCCTTGCCGGAAAGACTTCAAGGAGAGGCGACTTCCTTGATCATGTCCTGGACAGGTACGCAGACGTCCTTATGATCGGGGCAGTGGCGTTCAGCGCGTGGTGCAATCCGTATATAGGGATCCTCGCACTGGTCGGTGTGCTGTTGACGAGCTATATGGGCACTCAGGCCCAGGCCGTCGGGGCGGGTCGGCTGTACCGGGGTATCCTCGGCAGGGCCGATCGGATCGTGCTTTTGTTCATCGTGCCCCTGATCCAATGGATCTTCATGTTCTTCGGCGACGGGTGGATCGACTTTGGGGCGTTCAGCTTGTCAATGTTCGAAATAATGATGCTATGGTTCGGAATAGCTGGCAACATTACCGCCGTCCAGCGCGTATTCGAGGTCTGGAAGAAGATAAAGTGATCCGAAGATTCGCCAGAACCATCACATTATTTCTCAATGCTACTTTTTTCCTCTTGCGGGGCTTGTTTAACCCGTGCCTGCGGCCTCTTTCTCTTGGCGCTCTTGATCCTGTAGTACGACAGCGGATGCCGCATCTTGCCGCTGTTGCACAGAGTGTCCGGTTCGAAACATATGCCATAGCTCTTCATCGTCGAACATTCCGGAGGCGTATACTCGGTCCCGGAGATCTCCCCGGTGATGTGCTCGATCTGGTATCTCGTTTTCGATGGATCGAAATCGGGGGATGAAGAGAAGAGGCTGAGGATGTCTTCTTGTGATAGGCCGATTGTGTGAAGGAACGCAGTAAGGGCAAACCTTCCGGTATGAGGCATGTTCTCACCGGCCTGCGCAATCCCGACCAATCTTCTCATGCAGGGGGGGAACTTGACGATGGTGATCTTTCCAAGATCTTGGACCTTGAAGTGTTCCTTTCTCATATCGACAAGGTTCTTTATCTCGACGATATCCGCTCGCAAGACTCTTAGGATATCGTCTGTAACGGGAAGCGGCAACTCTTTCTCGATCCTCTCCTGAAGAGCCTGCTGGAGCACTCTTGAGAACCTATGTTTTGACAAGAAGACCTGTCCTTCTTCCACTTCGGTGTTCACAAGTTTCCACTCTATGCTCCTGATCCTGGACGTGAACTTGAGGAAGGTCGTGAAATGCGTTCTGATCGTCCCATCAAATATCGCTGCTTGAACGTCTAGTTCGTCGGCCACTGAGACGACGAACTCTGGACTCTCCTGCTGCAGCCTCCTGTTCATCGTGACCGCCTCAGCAAGCGCGTATCTCCTGGTCAGGAACCCCTCCCCTACGCACGAAACGAGTATCCTCGCGGCCGGGTAGCTCAATACCTCCACGAACCGCTCCTGCTCGCCGGACGTCGCACGGTTCGATATCTCCCCCTCGTTTAGGGCGTCCAGGATCCTCTGTTTGCCTCTTAACCTCGCTGGGGCATATGCTTCCGACGTCAGGAGCTCTTGTAGGTCCACCCCCTTCGACCCTACATATTCCGATGCGCCTTTGATGAACGGAAATCGGGCACAGTTCAACGAGTCCATCGTTCGAGCTAAGGTCTTTCTTGATATTTATTCTGTTGATTTCTCTAACCCGATCGTTTCATTCCAGGTCGAAATAGGGAGCGATCAGGGAAAGCGTTTGATCATCTTCGATCGCAGCGGCCATATCGATTAAATTTCTGATGGGCCTCATTCGCGCTATCCTCGCCGCGCGTTTCTTTCCTATGGATGGCAGGGACTGGAGGGCAGCGAGGGTGCAGGTGTTCACCTGGAGCGGGTACTCCACAGCGGTCACGCTTCTCCGACCCCATCCCACGACCTTCCCGTCGATAAATCTCCCAACCTCAATCGGATACTCGAATCCGACAAGAATCGGATACGTACCGATCTGCCGTCCGAAAGTCCTGTTGCCCTCTCTCAGTTCAGTATAGATGTCTCTTAGAAGTGTCCCTTTGGGGACCAGTCTCTGAAGAATCGGGTTGTCTATACCGTCCCTCACCTGTTCCTTGAATCTGAGGAATTTCGAGTGAGAGACCCCGGGTCTGAAATTCCTTCTGATCGGGATGACCTGGCGGATGTTTATCCTTCGGAGAAGTAGTCTCTCTTCGAGCACCTTCTTCAAGAACGATAGGTTAAGTTCGAGGGTTCTGTCGCTCTCACCGTCAAGCCCGACCAGGAAGTTCAACCCAGGAAGGAGCCGGGGCAACCCGTTCTCTCCTCTGTCCCCTCCTGCCTCGTTGATGATCCTCACCGCGTCGAGCACTTGATCTGGGGTCGAGTTGAGATTGTTGGCCTCGATTACCTTTGGGTCCGCGCTCTCCATGCCAAGGGCAAGGACGTTCCCGCTCGTGCAGTGCTCGACGATACTCTCAACGATGGTCCTCGATTTATCAGGGTTCCTTGAAATGACAGAAGGGTCAGCGTTGTCCAGGTGAAGAACATCTAGGTCCAGTCTGGAAATGCCAGATAGGAGTCTCTCGATCGCCTCCGGATTTGGGATGACATCATCCCCCAATCCGCGAGCCTTGTAGGAGACAAAGCAGGTTTGAGCACCCAACCGGAGATTCCTGACCCCTAGTTCACTTAGGACCTTGGCCTCTTTGATAATATCCGAAGGTTCGCGGAAGACTGGTGCCCCTTTGAGAGGTTCTATGCAGAAGGAACATCCCCCGGTACGATATCTCAGGCAGCCTCTGTAGGTCTCCACCTCAGCGATTAGAGGTTGTGGGAAGTCTGGATGCGAGAGCACGATCTGCGCGCCAAGAATCATCCATCGGTTCCATTCATCCAAGCTACGCCATCTAGTCGATGATTCTCCCGACACGACCGCATCGAATACACTGGCGGCAGCGTCCACCTTCGCGAGAGCATCGAACGAACGAAGGAGATCGTATTCGGGGTCGATCGACGCGGGTCCGCCGAGCATCCTGAACCCCGGCAGGATCTCAGAAACTGCTCTGACCTCTCTGAACGACGCCGGTAGCGTTCTCAGGTACCGGCCGGGCACACCGGCTCCGGCCATTACAACGCTGAGGTCCGCGATCGGCAGCTTATCACGCCTTCTCACGGCGTCAATGGTCACGTAGAGGATTTCGGCTCCAGCATCGATCGCGGCGCCAGCGACCGCCCTCACATGAGGAGAGATGAAAGGTGGCACTCCCAAAGATGCTGGCTCGTCAATATAGCAGTCGATGATAAGGACACGGGTCATGGCGGCCACTCTTTTTGGGGATTTGGGTCAGATAATGATGTTCGTCAATTATTAATAATGGATGCGGCATGTATGCTAAAAAGTAGCATACCATGACCCAAAAGCACTTGGTATAGCGTCCAGATCGGTTCGTTATGTGAGGATGATGTAAGATGAAAGAAACGGAGAAGGCAAACGAAGAGCGACTGAAGAAAGCTTACGAACCTGCGCGGTTGGCGATGAAGTATCACCCGTTCTATGGTGGAAAGGTCGAGGTCATTCCGAAGTGTCCGGTAAGGGATTTTAAAGATTTCGCGATCTGGTATACGCCAGGGGTCGCCGAGCCATGCCGCGACATTCAGAAGAACCCCGAGAAAGTTTACAGCCACACCAATAAGGGGAACATGATCGCTATCGTGACCGATGGCACAAGAGTGTTGGGTCTCGGCGACATAGGTCCTGAGGCAGGACTTCCTGTTATGGAAGGGAAGGCGCTTCTTTTCAAGTATCTCGGTGGGGTAGATGCTGTCCCGATATGTCTGAACACAAAGGACCCGGACGAAATTATCCAGGCGGTCAAGTGGCTCACCCCCGCCTTTGGCGGAATCAATCTTGAGGACATATCGCATCCCAAGTGTTTCACGATTCTTGATAGGCTCCGAAATGAGGTCGAAATACCGGTCTGGCACGATGACCAGCAAGGGACGGCTACGATAGTCACTGCCGGCGCCATCAATGCTCTCAAACTTGTGGGCAAGAAGATGGATCAGGCTTCGCTCGCCATGATAGGTGCCGGTGCCGCCAACATAGCCATTGCGAGGGTCCTTGTCGCTACTGGCATCGACATCAGGAACATCGTAATGGTCGACAGCAAGGGGATTCTACACTCCGGCAGGACCGATCTGAAGGAGAAATACCCGGAGAAATGGGCGATGGCGCTCAAGTCGAATCGCGAAGGTAAGACCGGAGGCATAAAAGAGGCGATGAAGGGCGCTGACATAGTCATCGGCGCTTCCATGCCTGGTCCCAATATCATAACAAAGGACATGGTGAAGGGCATGGCCGACGATTCGATCGTGTTCGCGACAGCAAACCCCATTCCGGAGATTTGGCCTTGGGACGCGAAGGATGCTGGCGCGAAGATCGTCGCCACTGGGAGGTCCGACTTCCCGAACCAGATAAACAACTCGCTCGGTTTCCCAGGAATCTTCAGAGGAGCTCTAGACGTCCGGGCTAGGACGATCACGGACGAGATGTGCATCGCAGCCGCGTACGAGCTGGCAAAGACCGCCGAGGATAAGGGCCTGAGGGAAGATTACATCGTCCCATCGATGGATGAGTGGGAGGTGTTCCCAAGGGAGGCGCTTGCCGTGGGCTTGAAGGCGATGGAGCAGGGCGTGGCAAGGATCAGACTGAGCAGGGACGAGCTATACAGCACAGCGGAATCGATGATAAGAAGGGCAAGAGGAATGACCAAATTGCTCATGAAGAACGGATGCATCAAGCCAATGCCAGACTAGGAATTGAAGTCCCATATTGGAACACTGGATCATCAAGTCGCGGTTGCGTGGTCCCTGCACTGCCGAACCGATCTAGAGTGGTTTGGTAGTATGAGACGATAGACCCAAAGAAAGGGGGACTCAAGCCCGAACACAAAGACAGGACGCGCCGACTTAGATCAGACTGACGGATATCGGCTCCACTGTCTGTACTCCTTCGACGGACTGCAGGGCGGCTTCAAGGGAGTCGGTGATGCCCGCGACGTCATTCATCAAGAATGTGACCTCCAGGACCATCAGACCGTAGGCGAATGGCCTCGACTGGGATCTCACTATTCTGACCCCATCCGGAACGACCTCAGAAACGCGTCTTGCGAGGTCGTCCATCACGACATCGATCCCCTCGGGCATCAAGTTGTAAACGGCAGCCACTTTCCCCACGAACATCACCTAAGGTCCACTGAATCCGCATTTTGGACAGGTGTATTGTACGCTCTGATCACGACAGTTCGAGCATCTACCTATCTGAACTTCCCCGCATAACGGGCATGGGAAGGTCGTGGTGCCCTTGCTTGTGAGTCTAACACCGCATGAACTGCAAATCTTCTCATTTTCCATGCTATTCGCCGGGAAGCAGGATACCGGTTCGCATATTTATACGTGACTTGCGACGAGAATGCAGAATGAGCCCCGCATCGGTGAAATGGACGGGCGCCTTTGACCGGCCATTGACGTCTCGCCTCATTCACCGTCCTGCCTTGACATGATGAGTTCTCGTCGGTCGTCCAGATGGTCACGGGGACGGACAGCTCAGCAAAGTTTAAATAATCATAGTCATTACTCGCAGTTCTACAACGCCAAGGCTTGCTAGCCAAGGGCCCGTAGCTCAGCTAGGTAGGATTCTTGACAACAAGTTTCCCTAGAAAGAGCATCTGGCTTTTAACCAGATGGCCCGGGGTTCGAAAAGACCTCGGTCACCCGCCGTGGTCTCCGAAAATCCCCGCGGGCCCGCTTGGGTAGGTGAAGAACACATGCATGTCGAGGTCTCCGGCAGCGGTTCGCGATGGTTTTTCATAAAACCATTACGTAGTAGACCAGACGGTCCGAGGCGTAGGGGCGGGGTGAAACGATGGTAGATATTGTAGAGTATAATGTTCTAGAGCACGAGCTCGTTCCAGAACACTATTTGGCCACGGAAGAAGAGGCTGACAAGGTTTTGAAGTCGATGAAGATAACAAAGGATCAGCTTCCGAAGATCCGGCGCGGCGACGCGTGCATAAAAGTTCTTGAAAACATTTACGGCCCGATCCAAGAGGGCAGAATCGTGAAGATCGTTAGACGGAGTCCGACTGCGGAGACCTTCATAGCATATCGTCTGGTAATAAGAGGGTGATACTTTGCGTGATCTTGTTGAGGTCTATTTCAAAGAGCGAAGCATAGTCAACCATCACATTTCAAGTTTCAACGACTACCTTTCCACACTTGACAACCCGAACAGCAGGATGCAGATGATTGTGGACAACCTGAGGGTCTCGGCCGAGGACATCGATCGGGGAATCATTCGACTCGATCCGGACAAGACCGAAGGAAGAATCGTGGAGATCAGGGTCGGCCGCAGAAGGGACGAGAAGACGGGCAACATAGAACCCCAGGCTCGACCGACGATCCAAGTGACCTTGCCGGTCGTCAGAGAAGCGAACGGCGCTTCCCATTCCCTTACACCAATGGAGGCCAGGCTCAGGAATCTGAACTACCTTGCTCCGGTCGCGTTGGATTTCACTATCGTCGAGGACGGGATCGAGAAGGAACCCGAGAAGGTCCACATCGGTGACCTGCCCATCATGGTCAAGTCGAAACGGTGCACTCTCTACAAGGAGAACTTGGAGGAAGAGAGGGAATTGACAGAGGCTGAGTACTCTGACAAGCTCGTACAGGCTTCCGAGGACCCAAAGGATCCAGGCGGTTATTTCATCATCGGCGGGACCGAGCGCGTACTGATATCCCTCGAGGACCTCGCGCCGAACAGGGTGATGGTCGAGTTCAACGAGCGCTACGGAACGAAGATCGAGGTCGCGAAGGTGTTCTCACAGAGGGAAGGTTATCGTGCGCTCACACTTGTCGAGAAGAAGAAGGACGGCATGCTCATGGTCACCGTGCCGGCTGCCTCCGGGCAGATCCCCCTCATCGCGTTGATGAAAGCTCTCGGTATGGAGAGCGATGCGGAGATATACGACGCAATAGTCAGCGTCCCAGAGATGGCGAACATCGTATACGCCAACATCGAAGAGTGCCAGGACAAGAAGATTTTTCCGCCGAACGGCATCTTCACGACGGATGATGCTGTCCTATATCTCGAGAGGAAGTTCGCTACAGGGCAGGCCAAAGAGTACAGGGTCAAGAAGGTCGAGTCGATCATCGACAGGTCGCTTCTTCCGCACCTCGGCGATGCGCCAGAGGACAGGCTCAAGAAAGCGATCTTTTTGGGCAGGATCGCGAGGTCTGTCCTAGAGCTGTCGTTGGGGCTCCGAAAGGAGGACGACAAGGACCACTATGCTAACAAGAGGCTCAAGCTTTCCGGAGATCTGATGGAGGACCTGTTCAGAGTGGCATTCACGAACCTCATGAAGGACCTGAAGTATCAGCTCGAGAGATCCTACGCCAGGAAGAAGGACCTGAGGATCTCGAGCGCCATCAGACCCGACCTGCTCACGCACAGGCTGCTTCACGCCCTTGCCACAGGTAACTGGGTCGGAGGGAGGGCCGGGGTAAGCCAGCTCTTGGACAGAACATCGAACATGAGCACGATCAGTCATCTGCGGAGGATAACATCATCGCTGACAAGAAGTCAGCCTCACTTCGAGGCAAGAGACCTGCACCCTACGCAGTGGGGAAGGCTGTGCCCGAACGAGACCCCGGAAGGTCAGAACTGCGGTCTTGTCAAGAACGCGGCCCTCATCATCGATGTCTCCGAGGGGTTCCGCGAGGAGAACGTGCATTTCATGCTCAAGGACCTCGGCGTCAAGGAGGTCAAGGGCCAGCAGAAGACTGGGACTAGGGTCTTTGTCAACGGGGATCTTGTAGGAGTCCACGAAAAAGCGAAGGAGCTCGTTGCTGAGATAAGGCATCGACGCAGATGTGGTCTCAATTCACACGAGATAAACATCAGATACGACGAAGAAATGGACGAGGTCATAATCAACTGCGACGAGGGCAGGCTGAGACGCCCCCTCGTCGTCCTGAAGAACGGCAAGACCGTCCTCTTGAGGAAACACCTAGACGACATAAGGGAGGGCAAGGTGAGATGGTCCGATCTTATCAGAGAGGGGATCATCGAATGGGTCGACGCAGAGGAGGAAGAGGACTCCTTTATCGCTGTCGAACCTTACGACGTACCGGAAAGGTGCGATAGCTGCGGTAGGGCGATCTCCCAGACCGACGTCGACTGGATGAACCCAGGCACCGACGACAACTTCGCATTGCTTCAATGTCTCCACTGTAACGGAGAGATGAAGACGCCGCTACTGATGACGAGGGAGCACACCCACATGGAGGTGGACCCGATCGTCATTCTCGGGGTCTGCGCTGGATTAGTCTCGTACTCGGAGCATAACTCATCTCCGCGAGTGACGATGGGCTCGGGCATGGCGAAGCAGTCACTCGGATTGAGCTCCACCAACTACAGGAAGAGGCCGGACACCAGAGGTCACTTGCTTCACTATCCGGAAAAGCCGATGGTCCAAACCAAACCAATGGACTTCGTGGCGTTCAACGAGCGCCCGGCCGGACAGAACTTCGTGGTCGCGATTCTTTCATATCATGGATACAACATGGAAGATGCTCTGATCCTCAACAAGGCGAGCGTGGAGCGTGGTCTAGGCCGTTCGTCGTTCATGAGAACATACAGGGCCGAGGAGCGCAGGTACCCAGGAGGTCAGGAGGACCACTTTGAGATCCCAAGTCCCGACGTAAGGGGAGCGAGGGCCGACCTCGCGTACAGCAACCTCGGTGAGGACGGGCTGATAAGTCCTGAGACCGCTGTCAGCGGAGGGGACGTCATCATCGGGAAGACCTCGCCTCCACGGTTCCTGGAAGAGGAGACGGACTTCCTGACCCCGCAGAAGCGCAGGGAAACATCGATAACCGTAAGACCTGGAGAGAGCGGCTGGGTCGATAGTGTGATGTTGACCGAGTCGGAGAATGGCAGCCGGCTCGTCAAGGTCAAGGTCAGGGACGAGAGGATCCCTGAGCTGGGGGATAAGTTCGCCTCGAGGCACGGGCAAAAAGGCGTCATCGGTCTGATCGCCGCTCAAGAGGACATGCCATTCACTTCTGAAGGCATAGTGCCTGACCTGGTCATCAACCCGCACGCCATCCCGTCGAGAATGACGGTCGCGCATGTCATGGAGATGATCGGTGGAAAGGTCGGTGCTATGGAGGTCCGTACGATCGATGGAACTCCGTTCAGTGGGGAGAACGAGAAGTCTCTGCGTGAGTCCCTTGTCAGGAACGGATTCAAGCACACCGGAAAGGAGGTCATGTATGATGGCCTGTCCGGCGGAATGATCGGGGCCGATATCTTCATTGGCGTCATATACTACCAGAAGCTGCATCACATGGTATCTGGAAAGTTGCATGTGAGGAGCCGGGGACCGGTTCAGATACTCACCAGGCAGCCTACCGAGGGACGCTCGAGGCAAGGCGGTCTGAGGTTCGGTGAGATGGAGAGAGACTGTCTGATCGGACACGGTGCAGCTATGGTCATAAAGGACAGATTGCTGGATGAATCCGACGGCACATTCCAGTATGTCTGCGGGAATCCTAGCTGCGGTCACATCGCGATGATGGATCGACGAGGTGCGCTCAGGTGCCCGGTCTGTGGCAACAACACGAACGTCAGCCTCGTCCAGACATCATACGCATTCAAACTACTGCTGGATGAGCTGTTGTCGCTTGGAGTCGCCGTGCGTCTACAACTGGAGGACTTAAGATGATGCGAGGCGTTTCGAAGAGGATAGGGTCTGTTAAATTCGCATGCTTGTCTCCTGACGAGGTCAGGAAGATGTCGGCCACGAAGATCATAACAGCTGACACCTACGACGACGATGGCTTCCCGATCGACATGGGTCTGATGGACCCTCATTTGGGAGTCATCGAGCCAGGGTTGAGGTGCAAGACCTGCGGGCACAAGGTGGACGAGTGCCCGGGCCATTTCGGCCATATCGACCTTGCGATGCCAGTCATCCATGTCGGTTTCGTGAAGGAGATAAAGAAGCTGCTGCAATCCACATGTCGGTCTTGCGGTCGGCTTCTCCTCACGGAAGCGCAGGCGAAGGAGTACAAGGAAGCGATGGAGATGGTCGAGGAGATGGGCGGGGACACGATGGACGTCCGCCTCGTCTCGAAGGAGACAGCGAAAGATGCCTCCTCCCGGCCCGTCTGCCCACACTGCGGCGCCGAACAGCTGAAGATCACTTTGGACAAACCTACGACATTTAGAGAGGACGGTCACAAGCTCACCCCGAAGGAGGTGAGGGAGCGGCTCGAGAGGATACCAGATGGGGACCTTATCCCCCTGGGGATAGACCCGAACGCATGCAGGCCCGAATGGATGATCCTTACCGCGCTCCCAGTTCCGCCCGTCACGGTCAGACCATCGATAACGCTTGAGTCAGGTGACAGGTCTGAGGATGACCTCACTCACAAGCTTGTCGATGTGCTCAGAATCAATCAGAGACTCAGGGAGAACAGGGATGCCGGCGCTCCCCAGCTGATAGTCGAGGACCTTTGGGAGCTACTTCAGTATCATGTCACGACCTATTTCGATAACCAGACTTCGGGAATCCCCCCGGCAAGACACAGGTCCGGAAGGCCTCTCAAGACCTTGGTCCAGAGGTTGAAGGGCAAGGAAGGGCGGTTCCGATCGAACCTGTCCGGTAAGAGGGTGAACTTCTCGGCGAGGACGGTCATATCTCCAGACCCAGGACTATCGATCAATGAGGTCGGAGTACCGATCGAGGCCGCACGGGAGTTGACACTTCCAGTCTATGCTACGAAGAACAACATGGAAGTTCTCAAGGAAATGGTCAAGCGCGGTCCGGATCCAGCAGGTGAGAAGTATCTGCCAGGCGTGAACTATGTCATACGCCCTGACGGTCGGAGAATAAGGGTCACGGACAAGAACGCTGAAAGCGTGGCCGAGACCGTCCAACCCGGGTACATAGTCGAAAGACATCTGATGGACAACGACATAGTCCTGTTCAACAGGCAGCCGTCGCTGCACAGAATGTCCATGATGGCGCATAGCGTGAGGGTCATGCCGTGGAAGACGTTCAGATTGAACCTCTGCGTTTGTCCACCGTACAACGCGGACTTCGACGGCGACGAGATGAACCTCCACGTCCTCCAGAGCGATGAGGCGAGGGCCGAGGCGCTCATCCTGATGAAGGTGCAGGAGCACATTCTTTCTCCGAGGTTCGGGGGGCCGGTGATAGGTGCCATTCATGACCACATCACTGGTTGTTTCCTACTGACGCACGGAGATTCAAAGTTCACGTGGAGCGAGACTTTGTTCATGCTGTCAAGGGTCAAGCACAGACCAGTCCCGGAACCAGTCGATGTTGACGGTGCCAAGTACTGGACTGGCAAACAGCTCTTTTCGCTCGTACTGCCAGAGGATTTCAGGATAACCTTCAGGTCATCGATCTGCAGAAAATGCAATGAGTGCATGAAGGAGAAATGCGACCTCGATGCTTACGTCCGAATAAAGAACGGGGAACTATTCTGTGGGACGATCGACGAGAAGGCGATAGGGGCCTTCAAGGGAAAGATCATCGACAAGCTCGCGAGAGACTACGGATCCGAAGTGGGGAAGAACGTCATCGACAACCTGACGCGCTTGGCTATCGGAGCTATCATGGTGAGAGGCTTCACGACCGGGATCGATGACGAGGACATCCCGGAAGAGGCCAGGCGCCAGATCGAGGACGTCCTGGAGGATGCTGCGAAGAAAGTCGACGATTTGGTCGCGGCCTATCGCGAGGGAATACTGGAGCAGCTTCCGGGAAGGTCGCTCGAGGAGACGCTGGAAGTCGAGGTCATGAAGGTGCTCGGGCGGGCAAGGGACGAGGCCGGACAGATCGCAGGTCGCCACCTCGGTCTGGAAAACTCTGCCGTCATCATGGCGAGGTCCGGCGCGAGGGGCTCAATGCTGAACCTCAGCCAAATGGCGGGCTGTATTGGGCAGCAGGCCGTCCGAGGAGAAAGACTTTCGAGAGGCTACTGGAACAGAACTCTCCCGCACTTCAGGAAAGGGGACTTGGGTGCTCAGGCAAGGGGCTTCGTTACGAACTCCTACAAGAGCGGTCTGACCCCTACCGAATTCTTCTTCCACAGCATGGGAGGGAGGGAGGGTCTGGTCGACACCGCCGTCAGGACGTCTCGGTCAGGATACATGCAACGTAGGTTGATCAACGCTCTCGAGGATTTGAAGCTCAAGCAGGACGGAACGGTCAGGAACACGGCCGACATGGTAGTCCAGTTCAAGTATGGAGAGGACGGCATCGACCCATGCCGTAGCGTGCAGGGAGACGCCATAGACATCGACGATCTTCTTATGGAAGTGCTCGGAGATGAGGCGGAGCTGCTGGCGAAGATCGAGGAGAAGAAGCTCATTGGCTATGCTACGATCGAGAAGGATCTCATGGAGACGGAAGATGAGGAAGAGTCTGAGGAGACCGAGTTCGAGAGCGGAGGTGAGGAGTAAATGGCGCGGAAGGACACGATGAAGGCCCTCATGCGGAGGGGACTGAGCGAGGAGAAGGTCGTCAAATTGCTCGATAAGTTCGGTACCATCCGCGAGATCACAGATGCCAGCGCCGATGCGATAACGTCGCATGGCTTCACGAAGAAGGAAGCGGAGGAGATACTGGTCAAGGTCGGAGGCAAGATGAAGAAACCATCGAAGAAAGCCTCGAAGAAAGAGGAAGTGACTCCCTCGAAGCCGAAGATCGAGCTCTATGTACCTGTCAAGTCCAAGCCGCTTACCGAGCTCGAGACCAAGATGCTGAAGCTCAGCCAGGATCTTAAGTCGACCGTTCCTCTGCAGGTTATCTCTGAGATCGCGAGCCGGATAGAGGGCATCGACGTCCCGCTATCGACTCTGAAGAGAATACTCACAAAAGCCCATGAGCGCTTCGAGGCTCACATGATGGATCCAAACGAGTCCTCGGGAATAATCGCGGCGCAAAGCATAGGCGAGCCAGGCACGCAGATGACGATGCGTACCTTCCACTATGCCGGTGTCGCAGAGATCAACGTCACCCTAGGTCTTCCTAGACTGATAGAGATCGTCGACGCAAGAAGAGTGCCAAGCACCCCAATGATGACGGTGCACATCGACCCGAAGTCCAGGGGGGACGTCGACAGGGTCAGGAAGATAGCCTCCGAGGTCGAGGCGACGACACTTCTGGACATCGCGGACGTGGAGACCGACATCGTCAATATGAAAGTGGTAGTGCATCCAGATGAAAGGAAGATGATCCAGAAGGGCATCTCTCTCGACGACGTTTACAAGAAGATCGCAAAGCTTAGAGGACTGAAAGGTCTGGTAAATCTTGAGAAAGAAAACCTAGTGATATCTTCGGACGAGCCGTCTTTCAAGAAGCTTCAGGTGATCGCCGACTCTGTCAAAGACTGCAAGATCAAGGGAATCGATAACATCAAAAGGGCGATCATAAGAAGAGAAAAGGACGAGCACGTAATCTATACCGAAGGATCGAATCTCCAGAAAGTGCTGGAGATCGATCAGGTGGACAAGACCCGAACCACGACGAACTGCGTCCAAGAGATATATGAAGTGCTGGGGGTCGAGGCCGCCAGGAACGCGATCGTGAATGAAGCCTCCAGGACGCTGGAGGAACAGGGTCTGACAGTCGATATCAGACATATCATGCTAGTCGCAGATTTGATGACGAACGACGGTGACGTGAAAGCTATCGGGAGGCACGGCATATCCGGGCGGAAGTCGAGCGTGCTCGCCCGAGCGGCGTTCGAGATAACCTCCACTCACTTGCTGCATGCCGCAATAACTGGTGAGGTGGACAATCTTGATGGCGTTGCAGAAAATATTATAGTGGGGCAACCGGTTACACTCGGAACAGGGGCCGTGAATCTAGTATACACGCCCGTCCGCAGGGGGCAAGAGAATGGTTGACTTAGGAAGAGCTTTGAAGGCGGCGGTCACCACAGGCAGGGTCGTGTTCGGCATTCAACAAACCGAAAAGGCCGTAAGGAGTGGCGAGGCAAAGCTGGTGATACTCTCCCAGAACTGCCCAAGCGATTTCCTTATCACAACGACACATGGAGTGAAGACGCACAGGTACGAGGGAACGAACATGGAGCTTGGGGCACTATGCGGGAAGCCATTCTCGGTTTCGGCGCTGGCCGTGCTCGACAAGGGCGCCTCCAACATCCTTTCATTGTGATATCATGCCCGACATAACGTTCACAGAGGAAACCCTTCGATACATCTCGCTGTTCGAGAACGTGACAAGGACGCACGTGAAGGACTGCCTTGAGACGGAGGACAAGCTCGTTTTCGTCGTCGATCCAGGGCAGGCGAATAGGGCGGTCGGCAAGGGCGGCGAGAACGTCATAAGGATGAAGAACACGACCGGTAAGAACATCCAGGTCATCGAATACTCCGATGAGCCTGAAGAGTTCATCAGGAACGTCTTCTATAGTTACAACGTGCAAGGCGTCGCGATCGAGAACAGAGGGAATATCGTTCACGCGACCGTCACCGTCGACCCCAAGGTAAAAGGCCGAGCGATAGGGAAGAACGGAAGGAATCTGAAGATCGCAAGAGACATCGTGAATAGGCACCACAACATCCAGAGCATCAGCGTCGCTTAGTCCTTGCACCGATCTGCTCTCTCTCCACCTCAAGCCGGTCGGCCGTCGGGTACTCTTCGATAATGAAGCTGTCATAGGGGAGTTTGCGCGCGATCTCCTCCAGCACCCATGGTGCCACCTCAACGCGTTTCTTATCTCTGTCGAGGTGGATAAGCTCTGGAGGGACCAGGAACTTGCTCGTCAGCATCTCGATGACCTTGTGCGAGTTCTTCGTATCTATGATCCCCTTCAGCAGCGTTCCGTCATCGGTGATGACGTCGCTCGGCCTCGCGACATTCCTCGCTCGGCGCATCAATCTTCTTCTCAGTTGAATTCTGTCTTTGAAGCTAGAGGAACAGTAGTGAATTGGGATTGAGACATCGAGTTCCAGCATGCTCAAGGCGAGTTCAGCGCTACCCTTCGCGGCCGAGGAGATGTCATCCTTCACGTCGATGCTCCGGGTCCTTAGAGTCCTCCAATTGGTCTCTGAGAACTCAAGCTCGTTGATGTTCACGAAGTCCATATCGATGGCGTCGGCATACTTCAGGAGCGCGATGGTCTCATCTCGCCAGCCTGGAATCGCTGGAATCTCCATTCCGATCTTCATGCCCGTCCTTTCAACGGCTTTCCTCAGATGGGTCCTTTCGAGCTTCCCCCACTTCTGAATCGGAGGATGTATCCTCAGCTCGTCGAGGCCGGCATTCTCGAGCTTCTTGAACGCAGCCGGTCTGATCAAAGAAGTGTAGAGGTGGATGTGATGATCCTCGCCAAAGGTCGATTTCAGGAGAGTCACGTACCTTGTTGTTCTGTCAAGCACAAGGACAGGGTCGCCCCCGGTTATGCCAGTCCCCTCCGCGTCGATTGAACGCGCTTCTCCAATGACGTCTTCATCATTCCGTACCCTTTTCTCGTCAGCATATATGACATCCCTCCCTTTCTTCTTACGAGAAAGCGGGCAGTAGAAACATCCGGTCTCGCATTTTCCTGTGACGAGCAGGACCATCTTGGCGCCCTTCCTGCAGAGCACGCAGCCCCTCGGCAATCGGCCAGTGTATGCCGATCCTGTCTCCATCGACCTGACTTTCATCCTGAGGGTTGGAGGAAAACCGTCCTCTTAAGCTTATCTCAGTCAGGTTCTTGGAGAGAGCGGGTCTCGATTGGAAGTTCGTTCATCTGATCGTCGGTGCTTGGTGCGGTCTATGACACGGTTTTATCAGGCTCAGAGTAGATTATGGGTTCGGCAACCGCATGGAGGAATGAGGAAATGAGGAGTCGGACGCGTTTGATACTTGGGCTCGACGAGACGAGAGAGGACAAGGCTCTCTCGGTCGTGGAAATGGTCAGGGAATACGTAGATGCGATCAAGATAAACTGGCCACTTGTTCTCTCCACGTCCCCAGGAATCATCACGAGGGTCTCAAGAATCGCCGAGGTCATCTGCGACTTCAAGGTCGCCGACATACCGAACACGAACAGGCTCATCGTCCAGCAGGCCGTTGCGCTTGGCGCTTCCGGAGTGATCGTTCACGGTTTCACAGGGCGTGACTCTGTCAAAGCTGCTGTGGATGCGGCCCGTGGTGCGGAGGTTTTTGTCGTTACGGAGATGAGCCACCCCGGCGGAGAGGAGTTCACGGCGCCGGTCGCATGCAGGCTGGCGGGCCTCGCGGTAGAATGCGGCGCCTCAGGGGTAATAGCGCCGGCGACAAGGCCCGAAAGGATCAAGATGATCAGGGACGTCGTGGGCAAGCTCAAGATATTGTCACCCGGGGTCGGTGCGCAAGGGGGTAACGCCGCTGACGCCATTGCGAACGGAGCCGATTACGTGATCGTAGGGCGGTCGATATTCAACGCGAGCGATCCCCGTGGTGCGGCAAAGGAAGTTTGCGAGCAGATTGCCGGGACTCTTAGCTTGATGAAAAAGAGGTGAGCCAAGACAGACCCAGATATGCTCAAATTCAAGCCCTGATTGTGAACAATTATTTATAGTGGCTCCGTTATCGACTGGGCACGATTCTGCCGAGGAGACTCTGAGATGGCAGGGACAGAGGGAGGAGCAACGCGACTTCCGATAAAGGACCGTTTCCGCATCACCGGCAAATTCGGAGGTCGCTTTAGGGATTCTTGGTTCGGTGTCAACTGGCACACGTTGCTCGTCCTGGTCATGATCGTATTCATCGCTTTCTTCATCAGGAGCTATTTCGTCTACTCGGCGTCCATCGATAATGGATTCCTCGTATCGGGAGGGTCCGACTCTTACTATCACATGAGGGTGATCGATCATGTGACCGACACGGGTCATCACCTCGTCCAAGACCCGCTGCTGAATTATCCTCATGGAATGAGGAACGCTCGGCCGCCGCTATTCGACTGGTCGGTGGCCGTAATGGGCATGTTCCTTTCGTCGATAACCGGAATGGTCACGTCAACCGCCGTAGGATACACCTTGGTGCTATCGACGGCATTTTGGGGTGCGCTCACCGTCATACCGGTCTATTTGATGACCCGTGCCGCGTTCGGGAACAAAGCGGGAATAGTCGCAGCGTTCCTTTTCGCGATCATGGCCGGTCACATTTCGAGAAGCGTCCTCTCCACGGCGGATCACGACTCGATGGTCCTGTTCTTCGGCGTGTGGAGCTTCTATTTCCTCCTCATGGCCCTGTTGTCCATAAAAGGCGATAAGTGGGTCTCAAATTGGAGGGACAGGAAGGCTATCAAGGGAGGTATCACTTCATATTTCAAACTCAATCGGAAGTCGGTCATATACTCTGCATTGTCCGGGGTGTCGCTCGCTGCGGTCGCGATGATATGGACCGGGTATGCGTATCTGCTCGTGATCATCTTGGCATACTTCCTTGTTCAGATATTCGTCAATAGGTTCCGGGACGCGGACTCGATGGGGGTCGTTCTGACTCTTGGAGTCATCCTATCGGTAGCGTTCATGATTGCCGCGCCGGTGTACTATCAGATGGACTACTGGTACACGTGGTTCGACGTTCCGGTCTACTTGTTCCTTGCCGCTATGGCGGTCGGGTTGATCTTCGTCGTCACAAGGGACTACCCATGGACCTTGGTCTTGCCATCTTTCATAATACTCGCGGCGATTTCCCTCCTCGTCCTGTCATTGTTCTTCCCGATACTCTTCGAAGCGATACTGTCTGGACAAGGATACTTCGTGAAGAGCAAGCTTTATTCAACGATATCAGAAGCTCAGGCCCCGGAGTTCTCCACATTGGCCTTGTCCTTCGGAGTCGTTACATTCTGGCTTTCGTTCGTAGGCTTGGTCTGGGCCGCACTGAGGGTCCCAAAGAACCTTAACCCATACCTGGTCTTTATCGTAGTCTGGACCGCGGTGTCGATGTTCATGGCGGTGTCCGCGGCAAGATTCATGTTCAACGCGGCCCCGGCCTTCGCGATGACCGGAGGTTGGATAGTCGCTCTCGTCGTGGACAGGCTTCGTTTCGGGGAGATTTTCAAGACGATTTCCGGGATCAAAGGGAGCCCGTTGACAGTGCTGAGAAAAGCCGTGAAGATACGGCATGTCCTCGGCATTTTCTTCCTGGTGTTCCTCATTCTCCTGCCCAACGCTTGGAATGCCGTTGACGCCGCCATGCCATCCGAGCTCAAGCGCGGCTATGACAAGCAGGTCTACGAACTGATGAAAGGAATAGCCAAGCCTCCTGAGTACGACGAGAAGAATGGATCCAATTGGTACTTCGGTGCTTTCGCGTACAGCCTGCCGATGCCGACCGACTATTGGCCCGCTGCATGGAGTTGGTTCAGAGAGAAGGATAGTCAAATAAATCCAGTCGTTTCCAAACCCGCCTTCTTATCATGGTGGGACTATGGTTTCGAGGCCATTAATGTCGGTGAACATCCCGCGGTCGCCGACAACTTCCAGAACGGATATCAGCTTGCTGGGAGCGTCATTATGTGTCAGAGCGAACAAGATGCTATCGCGCTTTTCATAGTCAGGACCCTGGAGAAGACTGGGGTGAGCAACGATTCGATAGCTCAGGCCATCAGGGCTCACGGAGTGGACTATCCGAAATTCCGAGACATCATGGAGAATCCCGCGCGGTACGTCGAGATAGTATTGAACAATCCAGACACGTATGGACCATACGACGCGGACCTAAGTATCATGAACGCGAAGTATGCCGCCGCAAGAGTCGAGCTCGGTAAGGTGGGGACCGATCGTTTGGTCGATCTTTATCACGAGCTTCGTGAGATGACGGGCATCGAGATAGGATACTTCGCGATCGACAGCAGATTGTTCCCGTTCAATGCCCAGGGAGGGAACATATTCTACGCCCCAGCGAAACTTTCGGATCGCAGGATCAATGATAAGACCAGGGACCCGATCGATTTCTTCGTCACTAAGGCTGTGGACATCAGCGGCAACGAGTACGACATCGCTAACGTGACAGCGGACATGCAGATCGTAGACTACAAGATTGTCTACCAAGACATGTTCTACAACTCGCTGCTCTACAGAGCGTTCCTTGGATACGGGCCCAAGGACATCGGTTACACAACGCAGGGGTTGCCTGGATTGTCCGGCTCACTTGCGAACCTTCCTGCCATGCAGGGCTGGAATCTGAGCCATTTCAGGATGGTGTACAGGACCGCATACTACAATCCTTTCCCTCAGGACCAGGTAGCGAACCATAGCAGCGCATGGAGGGCAATAAGCTACGATGAGGCGCTTGTGCTGAGAGACGAGATCGACTCAGGGAATGCTACTGGCACGGTCGATCTGTCCCCCTCCGCGTTGATCCGCGGCGTCGTGTTCATGCAGTATTATGAAGGAGCGATAATCGAGGGCACGGTGAAGACCAGTAGCGGTCTGCCCTTCCCCGAGGTCTGGGTCACGGCGTTGGACGAATATGGCATTCCGCACGACACGGTGAAGACGGACCGGGACGGCAAGTATCGTGTGATAGCTCCTTTCGGAAAAGTGGACATTGCGTACTCGTTCGGGGACCTCGATCCTCGCACACAGATCGGCACTCAGATAGCGCAGACGACGTTCGACATAACCTATGAACAGGCTATGAGACAAGAGACCGATTCCAACGGGGATGGCAAGTTCGATTACTACATCAATGGCGACATCACTCTCCAGGGTTACGATCTGAATGGTATCGTCTATTGGGATCTTGACGGAGATGGAACGTTGAGCTCTGTTGACGTGGTCATAGAGGGCGCGACCGTCATCGTCAAGAACGAGTCACGTGACTTCCAGCAACAGGTCACTAGCCAGTTCGATGGTTACCAATTCGTGGGCCTGCCGGCTATCGACTCGGACCTCTATGTCTCGTACAAAGGTCACGAGTTCGGAAAGACCCACCAAATTCTTCTTTCCACAGGATCGAGAACGGTCGATATCGGCGTTAGGCCAGCAACGATAAGTGGCACGATCACCACATCGTCTGGAACTGCCGCGGAAGGGTTGGAGCTCGTTCTAAAGGATATGGACACCGGGAGCCAATCGACCACCTTCACGAATTCCACAGGCGGATACACGTTCGATGGACTCTTGGCAGGCAACTACTCATTAGAAGCCAAGAACTCAAGTCTTGGTCTAGGTCCTCAATTGTTCAGCGTCGATGAGGGGACAGGCCTCGTGAGAAACGTGATCCTCAAATCGACCTTCTCCATTTCTGGACGGGTGACGTTGGATGCAGTGGTGGTCTCAAACGCGACGATTTCCATATCATCATCTCAGACAAGGGTCCTGACAAGGACCGACGAGAAGGGTCATTTCGATGTTACCTTGCCGCAAGGAGACTACACGATCTACTGCCTCGTCGTCAGAGACGGCAAGGAATTCGTAGCTCTATCATATCTGCAGAAAGTGACTGGCCCGATAAGCTTGGATATGGCTCTGCAGCCTGGTAACATACTCGCTGGAACCTTGAACGATGGCTCTGTCCGAGCATCTGACACCGAACTGACGTTCAAGTCAAGGGTCACCGGAGCTCTCATGACCACCGTTACGAATTCAACCGGTTACTTCAGGGTCATCCTTCCCTCCGATACATATTTCGTGTTCGCCAAGGGGACCACAAGAGGATACTGGAACGATCTGATCGTCTCATCCTCAGCAACGATCCAGTTGGACTTGGTTAGCAGCGTCGCGGTCTCTGGGCAGGTCTGGTTCGACTCAGATTTCGATGGCACGAGAGACGAAGGAGAAGGCGTTCCGAACGTCGTTCTTGAGATCTCCGACCGGGATGGAAGGTCGATCGAGCTCACGACGGTCATCACCGGCGACTTCAGCGTCCTGCTTCCATCGGGCAAGAGCTACTCGTTGAGTTGTGCTGTGGACGGCTACGCTCCACACACGTTCAACTTCACTAACATCGTTTCGCCGATCACGCAGAACATCGAGCTTGTACCTATGAACAGAACTATCGCTGGAAAGGTTTCGTTCGGGACTAGCCTCCTTGAGGGCGTGAAGGTGACATTCAAGGCCGCTGGCATGGGATCGGTCACATCCTCGACCTCTACGACCTCTTCCGGTGCATTCTCGCTGCCTTTGCGCCCTGGACGTTACAACGTCGTGGTCGACCAGAACATTACCGCTGGAAGCAACGCGACCCGGTACCAGTACTCCGCGGTCGTTACGATCTCGATAGGCCAGGACCCCGCGCCTCTGGACATCGAGGTCAAGCAGAGGGTCAGGGTCTATGGTCATTTGATACCTGATAGAAGTGCTACGGTCGTAGTGACATTCAGGGGACCCGAGTTCATCGAGCTGACCGTCTCGAAATCCTCATTCGACCTGTACTTGCTCCCCGGCAATTATAGCATTTATGCGATCTATGACCAGCGCTCGTTGAAATATGGGTATCTCGGGGAAATGGAGATCGATGAGAGCTCTTCCCCCGTGGATATCACGACCGTGCAAGCCTATACGGTCTCCGGATCGCTGCGATATGACGGAAAAGCCTTCATTTCCGTCGTGCCAGTTGTCATCAGCAAATCTACCGGCGGATCTATCCTTGTGAACACGACCGCAACAGGATACTTCGATACGGTCCTGCCATCGGGAAGCTACAACGTATCGCTCGATTATCGGACCAAGACCCAGATAGCGACCAAGGACCGTTATGTCAGGTACACGATGAACGGGACGATGACCGTCCCATCGACTACTGGGAATACATTTACGCTTCTGAGGGAGTTGGACAACTCCACGGTTTCCGGTTCGATCGTCAGGATCGGCGGCACGCCGGCCAGCGCTGTGCTGGAGTTCATCTCGATAAAAGGGACATCAATCAATCTTACCATGGACTCTGGTCTCGGAGCCTATGATGCATCTCTTGCACCAGGCAACTATAGTCTCTACGTTAGGGAGGCTGGAGGAATGGGTGTTTACTTCGCTGCCCTGGAAGTGTTGCCCTACGTCAACAGGACGCTCAACATCACTCTGTCGTCCGGTCTCCGGATGATGGGATCAACTCTCAATGGTGGTGTGCCCGGTTCCGCATCGATGGAATTCTCTGGCCCCGGCTACAAGGCGATCCAGAGCGGTCCGGACGGTGCTTATGAGATAGTGCTTCCTGCGGGAGAATACCAGATCCGTTGCACGTCCTCGGCCACCGAAAATGGCATGTTGGTCAGGTACAAGGTGCTTACGACCGTGAATCTCAGTTCGGATCTGAACGTCGCGATCATACTGAACAAGACCGCGGTCAGAGGGGTCGATGTCCAGTGGGACTCAAAGGAGAAGATGACCCTCAGGCCTGGAGAGACGGCAACATATAACATCAGGGTCGTGAACACTGGGAACGTTCCTGAGGTCTATGAACTGAGCCTGGAGAGCGGGACCTGGGCGGTCAGATTCTCTCAGAGCGAGGTCTCGGTCGACTTCGGTCGCGAGAATTCGGAACTAGTCACGGTCTACCTCACACCTCCGTCGAACACGAAGGTCGTTCACAATGCGCAGAAGTTGAAGGTCGTTTCATCGACCGATCAGTCTGTAACGGACAGCGTAGATCTCGATGCTTCGATACTCCCAGTCTATTCCATGAAGCTGAGTCTGGGCGACCCTCTGGAGACCACAGGTTCCAATTACACTTACGCAATTACGCTTCAGAACGCGGGCAACGTTGACGACGGATACAACGTCACCATTTCGAACCTAGATTACCTTTCGACGTTCGGTTGGGACGCCCAGCTGAAGGTAGGCAAGGATTCGTTTGGCGACAGCGCCACAGTATCAGTGCGGTCCGGGGGCTCCCAGGAAATGACCCTCAGGCTGACGCCCATACGCACGAACCCTGATCCGAGCATACAAGTGAATGTCGTTGCGACATCGCAGAGCTCGCCCGACTCCTACTCGATCCTCGATATGAAGCCCGTCATGCCGGAGATCCAGATCCCGTCGGGCGGTGTCGTGGTCACCGGAGATGACGTTTTCGCCGAACCGGAGAAGGTCCCGATCGGGACCATTGTGATCGCTGGCATGTGCGTTGCATCTTTCGCCGTGCTGATCTTGCTCAGCATCCAGAGGGGGGTGTTCAAACGAAGAAAACGATGATCTCTCTGGTATCCATCTTCTTTCTCATGTCGATCCCTCTAATAGCTGCAGCGACGTCTGCCAGTCTCGGCCCGGTCTATGTCTCGATCGACGGGAAGAATGTCGTTGCGGTCGGTGAGAGGTGGGAGTATGTCGTCAACGTCATCGGCGGTCCTGGGTCACAGCCTGGAGGCAACTTCAGCTATAAGGCCTCTATCTTGGCGGCGGAGGGCGGAGGTCAGTTCGTCGACCCATCGAATGGGATATCCTCCACCGGGGTTTTCCGCATCAACCTGACGGCCCCGAGCGATCCGCAGGACATCACGCTCCGACTTAACGTCACATCCTCGTACGAATTTTCTACGGAGAGGGCCGTCAAGGATTTCGCGATCAAGGTCCTGAAGCCGATCGTCATTGTGGCGACTATCAAGAACACGGGAGACGTCGGGGTTCGCGGAGTGCCCGTGTCCTTCCATGTTGATGGCGTCAAGGTGTACGATGCGACCGTCGACATAGATTCATTGTCCTCCAAGACCGTACGATATAACTGGACGGACCCTGAGATGAGGCAGGGGGAGCATGTGATAACCGTCATGCTTGATCCTGACAACAAACTCGTTGAGTTCGAGACTGGCGGATCGACCTATACCACAACGATCTTTGTCGGAGCGACCAGCTACGGATCGACCGACGCCATGCTTGGCGTGCTTTTCGTTGCCTCAGTGGTACTCTCCCTCATGATCTACAACAGGCCGAAGAAAAGACGTATGCGCTGAGCCGAAGCGTAATCCTTGACAGCCCCATTCCCGATCGTTCGTGGGAATGCGTCCAATCTCTCAAATTGTTAAATAGACGATGGTAGATAAGCGCTACCATGGGCGAGAATCTCATCGAGATCACCAAGGACAATTTCGAGACCATCAGAGCACAGAACGCAAAGATTGTCATAGACTGCTGGGCCGATTGGTGCGGCCCGTGCAAGATGATCGCTCCCATCATCGTGAAGCTCGCAGGGGACCACTCCGGAAGAGTCTCCTTCGGGAAGATGGACTGTGACACGAATCCCGATCTCGTCAAGCGGTTCAGGATCATGGCGATTCCCACGCTCCTCTTCTTCAAGGACGGAGAGGTCGTTGATCAGATCGTCGGCGTTGTTCCGAGAGAAGAGATCGAAGAGATGATGAAGAAGCATTTCTGAGCCTGTGGGATCGTGTCATCCTGCAGCGTGACGATCTACAGCTTGCGGGAGAGCTCCACGATCCTGTCTTGAAGTCGCATGGAGTTTATGGCCACCGCGACCTCTCCTCTCGTCTTCTCGAGCACCGACCTCGCTATGTCCTGCTTCCTCCTTATCGCGACAAGGGCATCAGGATAGTCGAAGCGCATCAGGACGATGAACATGTCCTCCATCATCTCCAGGTACTTGTTGGCAGATTCGACGTTGCCCGCCCTCAGCGCCTCCAAGGAGAAGCGGCGTAGTTCCCCGATCGAGTCCGCGAACCCCATGAGGTAGGATGTCATCGGGATGTTGAGCTCATCTGGGTCAGGAAGGTCCTGGTCTTTTGCCACGGACTTCAGTATCGAGGCCTCTGCCATTTCAGCCAGTGCGTCCTCGACCAGACCCGATCCCCAGATGTCAGGATGGTCCTCCAGAAGGCTCCTCAGCCTATGCGCCTCGTCCAGCGCTTCAAGGTAGAGGTCCTCTACGATCTCCCCTCTATGGATTGAATGAATGATGCCGCTCGAGGTCCTTATTATCGCCCTCGAGGATTTGATAGCGATCTCTCTGACCGTATCTTTCTCGTCAAGGCGTGCCTGCATGCGATTTGCTATCTCATCCAGGTTCTTCATGAGAGATGAATGGGATGATTGATTATTATATGATTGCTCAGCCCGCTCCCCGGACCATTCTCATGTGATCTATGCGCTTCTGGATCAACTCCCTTTTCCCCACGTCATGTCTGACATAGATCGCTTCTCCTGTGATGTGCTTCAGCCCTCTCTCACAGACCTCCTCGGCCTTGTCGACCGTATCCTCGAGGCCGACGACGGCGACCGATCTGGACGAAGTGGTAAGTATCTTTCCGTGCTCTTCGTTCACGTTCGCATAAAATACGTGTGCGCCCTCCTTCCGTATCCCGCTCTCATCGACCTTGATCTCATGACCGGACCTCGACCTTATCCCATATCCTTCTGGAACGACATACTTGCAGACCGTGGCCTTTCTTTCGAAACTGACTCTCGATGGAGACAGCTTTCCGGAGACGATGTCTGCGCATGTCTCCGCGAAATTCGATCTCAGCAAAGGAAGGACGTTCATGGCCTCAGGGTCTCCGAACCTAGCATTGAACTCTATGACCTTCGGACCATGTTTCGTGAGCATGAACTGGCCATAGAGTATGCCTACGTACGCGCAGCCCTCCTTCGCCATCGCCTCGACCATCTTCTTCATGATCTCCATCGTCCGCTCGAACTCGTTTTTCGTCATGAACGGCAATATATGGTCTTCCATCGAGTACGACCCCATGCCCCCAGTGTTGGGTCCCTTGTCCCCGTCGAACGCTCTCTTGTGATCCTGGACGAGAGGCATCGGCACGACGGTCCTGCCGTCGCAGAAGGCCTGCAGGGTCACCTCTTCTCCCGCCAGTCTTTCTTCCAGGACGACGCCTCCGCCGCCGATCTTGTTGTCGAAGATCTCCCTCACGTAGTCGATCACCTCTTTCTTGTCCCGGAGGTGCTCGCCCTGGATCTTCACGCCTTTCCCTCCTGTGAGGCCGATCGGCTTGACCGCCAGCTCATTCTCCGAGTCGAGGATGTACTTCTTTGCCGGTTCGAATTCGTGGAAGGTGCCAAATTCGATGTTGCCAGGGACCTTGAACTTGCTCATGATCCCTCTCATGAAGGCTTTGGACGTCTCGATCCTGGCGGCGCTCTTCGAGGGACCGACGCAACCGATGCCCTCCTTGACCAACGCATCGACCAGACCGATCTCCAGCGGCGCCTCGGGACCTATGACGGCCATCTCTACCGCTGAATCAACTGCGAATCGGACGACGTTCTCGACGTCCGTCTCCTTCACGAGCTTGAAGGCACGGCTCGCTCGGGCGATGCCAGGATTCTTATTGCCCATCGCGGCGTAGATCTCCGTGTCGCCGTCAGCCAGCGCCATAACGATCGCGTGCTCTCTGCCACCTCCCCCTACACTCAGAACCCTCATGACGAACCCCCTTAGGTCAGAAAGTGCTTTGTGATAATAATAATTAATCCCGATCTAACTGGAACCAATGGAAGTTCACATGGGTCCGATCGTGCTAGAGTCCTCTTTCAATATGTTCCGTTTCTCCGAAGCTCTTCCCTACATTCCAATCGACTTGAGCAGCTCCGAAATCCCTTCTCCAGTCTTCACGCTGGTCAATTGCAGAGACGCGTCGGTCCTTATCTTCGCGTAGTCTCGCTTCAGTCGCTCGACGTCCACATCTAGATGCGGCAGGAGGTCCATCTTGTTCAACACCGTGAGGTCAGCCTGGACGAAGATCATCGGATGTTTTCTTATCATATCGTCCCCCTCGGTCACTGAGATCACGACGATCCTCTTGTCCGTCCCCAGCGGAAAGTCCGCGGGGCATACGAGGTTTCCAACGTTCTCGATGAACAGAAAATCGATGGAGTCGAGGTCCAGCTCGTCCAGTGCATGGTCTATCAAATGCGCGTCGAGGTGGCACTCCTTTCCAGTGTTCACGTTGACAGATGGAAGGCCGACCGATCTGAACCTCTCATAGTCATCCTGACCCGTCACGTCGCCGGCTATTGCCGCAGCGCTGGTCCCCTCTTCCTTCAATCTGATCGCCAGTCTCTCGATCAATGCCGTCTTGCCAGATCCTATTGATCCCATGATGTCGACGGACCTTACCCCCTTTGATCGGAGGCGTTTCAGGTTCTCTTGTGCAATGCGGCGATTCTCCGCAAGGACGTCCATTCCCAATTCGATCGCTCTCGTCTTGTGCACGGCACCGTTATGGTCAGAAGTCTTCCATAACTCTTTGCCCGGTGAGATAGGGCTCAGGCAGTGAAAGTCGACTCGTTAGGCCAGGTCTGTCGCTTCGGAGGTCTGTATCCTATTTGGTCACTCTGTCGATCAGCAGGTAGTCCTCATCATTCGCCTTATCCTCTCTTGTCGTCGATTGCCGAAGACATTCGACCTTACTTAGTCATCAATCGAAAAACACAATGCCAGTATCCAGCCGTACTGCAACAATCTTTAAGTAAGAATTACTTCATACCAATATTCATCCTTATTTAAGGTTCGGGAGGAAGGATCTAGAACCTGATTTGGGGGCAAGAGCTATGAATTCAGATTGTATGAACGAACGTGCCTCATTGAGGCACGTTCTGGGAAAGAGAGCGTTGGTATACATCGGTATACTCGTGTTCGCTTTTGTGCTGCTGTTGGTGTTGAATGCCAACAGTGGCAGCGCGAGCGCCGTTGGACCAACCTACGTCCACGACGACATATCTGTAAACACGCCGTGGACAGAGGCTAACAGCCCATACATAGTAAATGATTCAATAACGATCCTTCCTGGAGCGACCTTGACCATAGGACCGAACGTCACCGTGATGGTTGACCCTGGTGAGAGCATCACAGTCAGCGGAAGATTGGTTGCGCAAGGCACAGCTGACCTGTGGATTACTTTCACCTCGAACGACTCAACACCCGCTCGCGGAGACTGGAATGGACTGTATTTCGACCATAGTATCTCTGGTTCAATCCTGAGCTACGTGACGGTCCAGTATGCCTGGACCGCAGTCGAAATATTGAACACCAGTGTCGCGATATCGAACGTCGAACTCATTCAAAATGGGTTCGCCGGGTTGTGGTGGGTAGTTGACGATGGTAGCGATTTGACCGCTGCATTGTCGAACGTCAACTCAAGCGACAATTGGTATCCCGCGACCAGCAATGGTCATGGGATGTTCTTCATGGCTGACGGTGGAAATGCCACGGTCACCATAGCCGACAGCATTGCGATGAACAACTACGCTTCAGGAATTGTTGTCCAGGCTACGGGTGACGTGGACGTGACGATTAGCGGCACCGATGTGGAGTCCACGAATGATGTGAGCATACTTCTCTATTCGACAGAGGGCAGCATAGTAGCTGATTTGTCGAATATTGCGGTTGAAGGCTCGGGCAGCTTTGGCGTTCTCGTATGGGCGCCGAACGGTGACGCGACTGTTACGGTCGATCCTAGCTGGATAGGCCTTACCGATGATTCAGGCCTGCAGGTCGAGGCTCTAGGGAGCGTTGATGTGAGCGTCGTCGACACGATGTTCGTCGATTGCTATGTTGGGTTATCCGTGTACGGTGAGAATGGCGATGTGACCCTGGATCTGACAAACGTCACCTTCAGTGGGTGCTTCTATGGACTTGTCGCGGATGTGACATCAGCTGACCTAATGCTGACGTACAGCGTGGGTTTGCTCGAGGACAACTTCGTCGCTGCGGCACTGACATCCATTGGTGGCAATGTCACCGTCCAACTTGACAACATATCGCTGGCTGGGAACTTCGCTGGTATCGATGTAGAATCCGGTCTTGATTCTGTCATGACCATTGTAGATTCCACGTTCGACGGCGAGTGGGTCGGCGAAGTGTGGGTCAATGCTGGCGGGGATGCAACTGTAAGTGTGACAAGAACCACCATGAGCGGTGAGTCAGCAGCGTTGAATGTCAATTACTACCCGGTCGAGATCGAGGCCGAGTACGACATAATCAACCCTGACACCAACACGACCACGTATGCCATGTATGTCGACTTACCATTTGACTTCCCCTACGCAGGAGGAGTCTATGATTATGTGTATGTCTACGCATATGGTATAATATCGGTAGGCGCACTCCTCGGGTCATTCCCTGTTGACATCTACGGGTCATCTGAAAGACTGATCATACCCTGCCAGGACTACTTCTATGCGGACAGCTGGCCTTACGTAGGATACAAAGTCTACGACGACAGGATCGTGTTCCAGTGGTACGTATGGCAATCCTACGGGCCGAGCTATCTGAAAGATGTCTTTGAGGTAGTTCTGTATCCTAATGGTGACATCCAGTTCAACTATGCTGACATGGAGACCGTGAATGACTGGGCGCCCTTCGACTACGGACTCGTTACTGGAGGCTTCATACCGATCAGACTGAACGACATAATGGAAGCTAACGTGTACGATATGGACTACAGAAGCGTGTACTTCAGCATGGAGGAGTTCAACGATGGTTGGGCCATTGAGGTCGATGCTGTAGGCGATGTCACAGCGACGGTGACTGACAGCTCGGTGAGCCACTACCTGTTGGGCGGTATCGGACTCTGGTCCGACAACGGCAAGATGTCCGTGGAGGTCATGAACTCGACCATCGATTACATCATGAGCTACGGGATGTACGGCTCAGGGATAGTCGCTTGGGCGTACAATGGAACGATGACCGCTTCGCTTGAAGACAGCACATTTGACCACATCAACGTCATGGCCGCTGCGTTTGTCTCAGATCCCTTATGGGGCGGCGAGGAGACCGTCACGATAACTGGTTGTACCTTCGAACAGATAGGTTACCAGACCGTATGGATCAGTACCGATGTCTATGACGATGACGGATTCAACGCTGTCGTCGACTATGTATCCACGAGAACGATCACCGAGAACACGTTCATGGATGCTGCAGGGGTAAGCACCAGTACCTTCATTGAGTCCTACGACTCGGCCTGGAATGTCACGATGACCGAGACGATGACGAACAACACATTCACCGGTAACCCGCCGTTCGTCGGGTATATCATCACTTCACTGCCGACTGATGCGGGACTCTTCGAAGGACTGCTGGTATCTCACAGCCAGATTCTATCCGCTGTTGACGGCGAAGCAAAGGTGAAGAAGACCGCTGTTGTCACCGGCAACTACATGGAAGGTCAGTTGTGGATGGGCCCAGAGAGTGCACCATTGCAGACCTGGGGTCTTGGGATATCCGTTCAGGACTCTGTGATTGTTGACGGCGGATCGGTCGTCGTTTGGGACGATGCCGTTACAATTACGGACAACACGCTGAACGCGACCTTCGGTTACTTCAACGATGCGATATACGTCGAACTGTGGGGAGACCTGTCGGATGGTCAGCTGAACTCGACGCTGATGGCGGACGTGTCAAACAACGATTTGCTCGCAGAGAGCTGGCTCGGCTGGAACGGAATCGACGTTGAGATCTGGCAATGGTTGGAATATGGACTAGGCAATGGTAGTGTCGTAGGGGACATATCTATTGAGAACAACGTCATCCAGAACGTCTGGTGGGCCATCTACGCCTACATCGGCGCGGGAATTGGCAACCAGTGGGGAAGCCAGACCGCTGATTTCACCGTGTCTGTGGTTGACAACAATGTCACAGGCACCTCGACATATGGCGGCATTGAGGTAGAGATCGAGGCGGATTCCGTCTACGATGGCTACTTCCCACCGTATGAGACGGAGGTCTCTGCTTCGCAGACAACGACCTACGCGGTCGACATAGCCGGCAACTACGTCGAGAAGTATGGCGAGGGTATCTACGTCTACCTCACCTCAAACGTCAGGGAGGACAACTACGGCGTGTTCGCTCATGCCATGATCGACGTGAACGGAACGGTCGACATCTCGAACAACGAGATAGTTGACACCAGTTCATATGGCTACTATGGCATCTATGTCGACTGGTACGAGCACTCGGAATTCGGTCAGGCAGCTGGCGAGTGGATGACCGGACTTATGATAGCCAACAACGCTGTCACAGGTCCTGTGGACGGTTCTCAGGAACTGGGCATCTATGTCTACAAGGAAGTTGAGGCATGGACCTACGGTCTCAGATTCGATGATTCGCCAACAGCGACGAGCGTGTTCGATTCCACAATCACGGAGAACGTAGTGACGAACTCCGCAGACGGCATAACTGTCGAGCCGTATGTATGGGCGTACTATGGGTCGTCCTCTGCAGTAGTTGACGATTCATTTGTCGTATCCAAGAATGAGGTTAGCGGCTCTCAAGATGTAGGCATTCTGGGGGACCTAGAAGCTTGGACCAGCCAATACAGTGAATACGGCTTGACGTCGAATGCGAACGCTAACGTGACTTGGTCACTGCTGATCACCGAAAACACCGTGGACTGGATAGCAGACGAATCCGATCCTGATGGCATCTATGTGGGGACCCGGTTTACACCTTCGGACATCGATGATATGTACCTAACCCTAACGACCATGTTTGAGATCTCATCTAACACGATCACCGGAGTTGGTGGTGAGGATGGAATCGCTGTCGACTCGGACTCGGCTTCGGTAGTCACGTATGAGATCCTGAGCAACACCATAACGGGCACGATGTACGATGGCATAGACGTTGATGACTCGAACGTGATCGTATCTCGGAACACGATGTCTGGAATGAGCGATGACGGCATCTACATCTATTACAGCACGGGAGAGATATCCAACAACACCATCACTGGAACAGCCTATGGCATAGACGTCTACGACTGCTGGCTGCTGACGATCAATGACAATGTCATTGATATGTGTGGCGACGGCATATATGTCGAGTACCTCGAGGACTCGAACATCACCGCGAATACATTGACGAACAACGGTCTGGAAGGTGACGATGGCGGTCTGTACATATATGACTCCTATAACGTGACAGTGGCCGACAACGAGATCACTGGCAACCTGCAAGGCATGTATGTGGAGTATTCGAGCTTGATAACCGTCACGAACAACATCGTCAGCGGTAACTTGCACGGCGGTGCTGGATTCTACAGCATATCTGACCTGACGGTCGAGGGCAACACCTTCAATGAGAACGGTGATGACGGTGTCTGGCTGGAGTACTGCGACAACTTGATCTTCGGCAACAACACGGCCAACGAGAACGCCGGCGACGGTGTGTATATCTATAACTACTACTACGGCACAACGACGATATACAACGGTGAGTACGCCGAGAACACCTGGTATGGCTTATACGTGGAGATCGACTACTCAGGCGCTGACTGGATCGTAGACGCTGTGGCCGAGGTCAGGAACAACGAGGTCTACATCGATGGCGATGTGAATGTTGTCAGCGGTGGCGTGCTGACGCTCGATGCGGTTTTCGACTTCATTATGGGTTATGACGACCGAGATGGAGTGGCGGAGATCAATGTTGCAGAGGGCGGGACTCTCATCGTGATGAACTCTCTCATCACGTATGAATATGGATACTTGACTGCTGAGAGTCCGACGAACGGTTACTACTACTACGAGTTCAACGTCCTGGGGACGCTGGACATGGAGAGCAGTACCGTTGAAGAGGCAAAGGAACTCTACCTCGGACCGACCTCGAGCGCTAACATAAGGACCAGCACGATCTACAACAACTACAGGAATGGCATCAACATCGAAGACTGCTCGCCTGTGATATCAGGTACGACGATCTACAGCAACGGCATGGACGGAATCTTCATTGAGGGCGCCAATGCCGCTCCGAAGATCACGGACTGCTTGATCTCAGGGAACTCCCGCGGTATATACGCCTACAAGTCCAGCCTGGCAAACGTCGTAGACAACCTGATCGTCCTCAACGACATCGCTGGCATATACGCCTACGATTCGGACGGCAAGATCCACGACAACGTGCTCCTGTTCAACCAGAGGGAGATATGGATAAAGGACAGCACAGTGTCGGTAGTTAGCAACCAGATAGGTTACTCAGTGCTGCTCGACGTGATGGCCAAATACCTGCCATTGCTGAGCATGAGCCTCGAAGTGCCGATTCTTGATGGGGTCGTCATATCGCCTGAGTTGATGGTCATGATGATGCTGAACCACATTGGCATATACGCCGAGAACAGCACTGTCAGCGCTAGCGACAACGTCTACGGGATGCTGACCTATGCCGTGTATGTGGTCGATTCCCAGCTGACCTTCAACGATAGGGTCGTGGCGTCCGAACTGACAATACCGTACTTCGACAGTAATGGCATGCTCTGGAACATCACGGTCCCGATACATGTCTACGATGGGATATACGCATCCGGTTCATCTGTGACGGTCAATGGTGGCTACATAGAGGTACTGGATGACGCGATATTCCTCGAGGCGTCTACCGCAGACCTGAGGAACGTCGTCTTGAACGCGACGGACGTGGACCTCTACCTCATCGATGGGTCGACAGCTTCTGCGACAGAAGTGACCTTCGATGGAAAAATAATAGTCGAGGACTCGTCCGTGTTGACGGTGAACTACAAGCTCACCGTGATCGCGGTCGACCAGGACGGCCAGCCTGTCGGTGGAGTATGGATCGTTGTCTGGAACGCTGCCAAGGAATCAGTCGCTGAGGGCGCGACCGGCGATGACGGAACATTCGTGACCTACGTCGTTGGATATGTTCAGACGAGCGCTGGAAAGAGCGCTGCCATGAACCCATACCTCGTGAACGCATCCTTCGACCAGGGATCAGTCGAGAAGAGCGTCACCGTTGAGGGACCGACCGAAGTGACAGTGCAGGTACCAGTCGAGAAGGTCAAGCCGATAGAGATGGCACCGATCATTGCCATAGTGTTGATCGGTATCGTACTGGTAGCGATGCTGTTGCTGGTGGTCAGGGGCAGACTATAGAGCCGAAACTCAAACCTTTTCCCTTTCTTATTCTTTTCTTTTATTGTTGTGACAGCGCACGCTTCGCCGATGCTATTGTTCCGTGCGAGCGAACACCAGATCGGATTTTCAAGACTATCGTCAATTGTCCAGGCAAAAAGAGTTAAGCGGAGAATGGTATTTCTCGACGGTGGCCTTTGATGAGCTACTCTTCAAGTGTGCTCGCTTTGCTCAAGAGGATAGGTGCCGAAGAGGGAGACCTTCTGCGGGTGAGATCCACCGGCAGGGAATACCTCGGGGTCCTGATGCCACACCACGATTTCAGCGGACCCGACATCTTGGTTGTCAAATTGAAGAGCGGGTACAACGTTGGCATCGAGTTGAGAGAATGCGTCGAGGTCGACGTCGTGAGAAAGGCCGCAAAGAGGGAGAAGAGGTCAATAGCTCCGAGAATCGATCATGTCGTGAAGAAGGACGTCGCTGTCATTGGGACCGGCGGGACAATTGCCAGCTACGTCGATTACCGTACCGGCGCGGTCCACCCAGCAATGTCTGCGAGCGACCTGATGTCAGCCGTTCCTGAGATTGCCGACTTGTGCAACGTCAAGACAGAGGCTCTATTCTCGAT
>Ga0315285_10000601_pt1 | contig 37405 bp, 28 predicted proteins | sample YL17G09_36_MG_FD_203698 | JGI IMG/M metagenome (GOLD analysis project Ga0315285, IMG submission 203698) | Sediment microbial communities from Yellowstone Lake, YNP, Wyoming, USA - YL17G09_36 | ecosystem: Environmental > Aquatic > Freshwater > Lake > Sediment | place: USA: Wyoming | collected...
ATGCAAAGGACTACGAGACCGCGCTGCGATTGACCACGGAGGCGGTGGAGAGGAGACCGGACCGTCCCTACACCCGCGCTCTGAAGACGACAGTGCTGGCCGAGTGGGGGAAGAGCGCCGAGGCGACCAAACAGTACCAGCGGTATTATGCTCTGACAAACCGCCACTCTCCGGAACTGCTTCGGACGGTCGGCATGGGAGCGCTCAGGGACGCCGATGGCTACATCAGGTCTTGTGCTATCAACAGTATGGCGGAGGTAGCCGATTCGACCCAATTCCCATGCCTCCGAGAATATCTGCGACACTCGGATTGGTTCTTGCGGGCATGGGCTGCCAAAACCCTTGGACGATTGAAAGACAAGGGCGCGCTGCCCGCACTTCGGGTCGCAATTTCTGATGTCGAGCCGGCTGTTCGGGCCGCTTCCGTCATAGCGCTTGGACACCTTGGAGACGCCAATGATTTTTCGGCCCTTTTGGCGTTGTTGAAGGATCCCGATTCGGATGTCCGCCAATCGGCCGCCGCAAGTCTCGGTCTGCTGGGCGATCGCCAAGCTGTTCCGGCTCTCCAACCCGTCCTGAAGGATCCAGACTTCACAGTCGGCGTCATAGCTGCGGGCGCGTTGGCACGGCTTGGAGACGGTGAAGCGCTGAAACGTCTCATGGAGAGCTTTGGGCCACCTGCGCGGCCGTCGGGAGTGTTTGCCAACGCACTGGTGCTGTCGGGAGTCGATCGAGCGATCTTGACCCGCTGGACCGACATTGACGCACGCCTGAGGGGCTACGAATTCTTCGGCCTGCCTGTAGATAAAGCAGAGATAACAGATCTGCGGATCGCGATGAAGAAAGATCCGCATTACAGCCTTGAGATGGTCCAGGCCCTCGGAGAAGTTGCAGATCAGACGGATGCACCGGTTCTCAGGGTGATCCTCAACGACGGGCGCCCGGGATACCGAATTGCTGCGTTGATTCCTTGAGGGTTCATACCCAGCGGCGTGCCGCGTTCCGAGACGTGCAGGGCTACGTTGTAATCGAAAGGCAATCGAAAAGGGTACTCCAAGCTTTGACCGCAGAATGTCCTATGGTCCACACGGTACTCGGCTGGGTCCGTTGGATACCTCGCGGCTTGCCGCGAGGAGGTTCATTGCCCTCAGCAGGCTGGGAGATCAGCAGAGTTTACCAGCCGCGGATAGGTTCCTCCAAGAATCATCAAGAATCGGCCTTCAACTCGGGGCAGTTTTTGCCCTATGGAGATTGACCAAGTAAGTGAGGACGACAAGCCCCGGCGAGAGATGGAACATGGGAAAAGGACCGCAAGATGGGATGTGGCGCGGTTTTCTTACTTGCGGAGTGTCGAGGAATCAGCAGATCCTCAAGAGCAGTGGGGTTGCTGGCGCAATAGGCGCCGCCGGAGTCAAGTTGAAGGACGCACCGACCCCGCCCGCTCCCGGTGCCACCTATATGAGAACGCGGAGGTTCTTGAGGGCGAAAAACTAGTCACCGGAATCATGGTGAATCCAGGAGGCCCGCGATGTATGCGACATCTCAGGTGCCATTTTCGGATTGCTTCAAGGCGCGCCGACTTCCCGGCAAGGGCATGCTCTTCTTGAGCCTGGTGATCTTTCTTGCGTCGTGTCTTGAGGTAAAGCAGCGCATTGACATCAATAGAGATGGATCAGGACATGCGAGCCTTGAGATTGCTGTACAAAGGGAATGGGTGCCGATGGTGATCCCCAAGCTCAAGGCTGACGCCCCGCGGGGATGGATCATCAGTGATGAGAAGGAGACAGGGGGAAAGCATGTCATTGTCTTTACCAGGAAGTTTCGAGACCTATCCGAACTCAGTGACAATGAGGTCAAATATCGATTCTTCTCTGAGAGAATCGGATTCCTGAAGAAAAAGTATTCCCTTGAAGCCTTACAACTTAAGAGCTCCGATGTACCATTTCCGTATGAAGTGTCCATTAGGCTGCCCGGTACGATCGAAGAAACAAACGGAGCAAGGGTATCCTCTAATGAGGTCAGGTGGGATCTGAATGGTCTCAGGGCAGGAGCGCGATTAGCTGTACGGGCGTCAGGGCATGGACTCCCGGAATTCAAAGCGGTAAGCGATTGGTTTGAACGGCTGCTTGGTGCGATATTCCTCCACGAGGTGATAGCGTTTTTGCGCGAGGATGGTGTCTGGATCATGGATAGCGACGGGAGAAACCAACGGCGTTCAGCGCCTACAGGCATAGGGCACTTCAGTTTGTCACGCAATGGGGTGATGGCATTTGACAAGTTCTCTCCGCTCTCTAAAGAGCCGGGCATGAACGACTTGAACGTATATTCTTGGGTCCTTGGAAATGAAGCTAAGGTTGAGCAGCATACGAGTGACGGAAAGAGCTGGGACCCTCACGTATCACCGGATGGGAGTAGGATCGTCTACCAAAAGTTTCTGTGGTCTGGCGAAGGCTACATGGGGCAAGGTGAGGGCCTATGGACCATAAATCTGAACGATGCTACACAGGGAGAATTGGCAGGTGTAGTAAGAATACCCGATGACATTAGAAGCCGTAGAAATGAGCTTTTCTTACGTTTTGGAAAGGGGGAGATGGACGACAGAAAGTGGCTGAGGGATGAATGGATTACCTGGTCGAGCGATGGTAGAAACTTGATGTTCGAGAGATTGTACACGTCGGGGGGGTTGATTACGTATGCCATAGATATGGATAAGGGAGGGAGGCCTCAGGCGCCCCCGGATAAGTATAATCCTGGAGGAGTGGACATCTGCGATATGAAGCTGTTACATAAAGATAATGCACTTACCTATACCCTCGTGACCTACGATCTGCGGAAGGGAAACCCTCAGGTATTGGCGAAGGACGTATTTGTGGAGGAAGCACAATTTGCACCGGGTTGCAAATTGGTGGCCTTTGTCGTCGGGGAACGGGGAGAGAGGAACGGGCTTTGGATAGTCAAGAGTGACGGTGGAGAAGCCAGAAGGATTCTGTCGGCCACCCCGAAGAATATTTCATGGAATCATGACGGCACAAGGATACTATTTTCAGGGAGCAGTCCAGGGAATACACGATACGACGCCTTTCTCGGGAGGCAGGTCGCGGTATCCGAGGTATGGACGATTGATGCAAACGGTTCAAATCCGAAGAAGCTGGCTACTGACGCAAGAGCTGTGGGCTGGACGTTGGCTCCAAGGCTGGCAGCAGTCTCAGTAAGAACGGGGAAAATGATCGTTTTGGGAGCGACAGCATTAGTAAGCGTTCTTGCTCTTATTACAACGCTGGCAGTTGGAAAAAAGGCAATCGGCGGGGTGAGGCGGAAGCGAAAGAGGGTTGGCAGGGGTGTGTTTTGCGGGCAATGTGACCATGAGAATGCGCCAACAGGATCCTTTTGTACACACTGCGGAGAGAAGCTGAGGTGAGGGTGCCACGGAGAGAATACTCGGACAAAGAGAGCCGCGAAGCCAGGTGTGACTTATGGCCAGATGTGCCCAGTATGAGGGGATGGCAGATTTCCTTGAACTGTGGAAGCAGAGGCGTGGGCTAGTGCCCTCCTCTGAAGCGTGCCCGTCGTTGATGATTGGATGCGTCTCACCGGCGCCGGCTGTTCTCACCCAGGTCCGGCTGGTGGATACGGTGGTGTGCATTAACCGAGCTGCGTATACCTGCACTGAGAGGAGTGCACTGGATGTTGTCGCAGAGACGTTCATAGGACGTATGTACCGAGTGCCTTGTTCGGGGTCTAGAGTCACCAACGCTGACAAGAGACCGGCCGAGATACTCGCGACAGCGCTGTCGAGGAGCGGCCATTTTTCCGCCGTCGAGCACGGGGAAACCGAGAAGGCTTCGCAAAGGCAGTAATTTCAGTTCTAGGGTGCTGTTGATCCGACGACAGTGGTCAGGATAGGGAACCTGTTGAGCTTGGCTGTCCTGAGAGGATGCTAAGTCCGTATGAGAACGACGTATCTATCATTTGTCTTGGCCCTTCTGGGTCCCCTGGCTTCCAGTTGTACTATTTTGCCTCCCCTTCCTTCCCCTCAGGATCGAATGAGTGTGGCTGTTGTCGGTATGCGTAATGGTGTCGTAGATCAAAAGATTGTAAACATGCTTACCACTGCCCTTTCCAAAGGGAACTATTTCACGGTGATAGAATACCACGCCGTTGATCGAGTTATCGCGGAACACCGACTACAGCTATCCGACATCATTGATGCTCAGACTGCGGTGACAGTTGGCAGGCTCCTTAAATCTCAGTTGATAGTCAAAGGTGAGATTGTCGTTCAAAAGGGCCAGATCATAGGTATTGAAGGGATATTGGTAGCCCGCTTCGTTACTATCACCTCTCAGGTTCTCGATGCAAGAACTGGCAAAACCATTCTGGTCGTCTCCGAACAAGGAAGGAGCTATGCGGGTGGATTGCCAGTGGATGTAACTTCTGGCGGCGAGAGGAGGCGCGATGTTCTGGGTATAAAGAGAACGGAAGAGGACATGTTCAACTCCGCCATTAGAGATGCGGCTGATAAAGTAGCGGTATCGATTATAAGAGCTGTATACGGAAAGAGGTAGGCGGATGAAGTAATGGAGGTCGCCGCCCGTCGAAGTCAAGCAATCGAAGCCGTGACAGTCCGCTGTCCTGATGCTGATCACCTCTGGGTGGTAGCCAGAACGTACTATGTCGCTTATGACGTCGTGTGGACGGCTGTGAATAGGTACCTCAAGGGGGAGAACGTCTCGCTGGACAGGAACAGAGGAATCGTTAGCTCGAGAAATCATCATCGGAGTTTCGAGGCCGAGGTGTGTTTCTGATAGAAAGGGTTTCTGATGAGGCAACGAAGGTGACGGTGAAGGTCTTCTGCTCCACGCGTATCAGCACGGGATGGCAGAAATCGTCACCTGACTTCTGCTCTGACATCTCGCTAAATGGCATAGGCAAGAATATACGAGACGTAATGAAGGAAGGAATGAGGTGAGTGAACACCGAGCAAATGGATACCAACAGGAACGATGCTGAAGGGCATAGGAGAAGCAGGTTGGCCTTCCTACTGGGGCTTCTCTGCTCAGTCATGATGTGGTTGGCGGCGTGTGTTGCCACGCCACAGGAAGCCAGGCTGTCGCCGTACACGGGCCCGAAGGCGAGAACTGCGATTGTTGGGTTCAATGTGTATGCGAGGACGTACGGGGTGGGCGATCTGGACAAGAGACTCGTGGAAATGCTGTCCGGTGCCCTCTTTCGGACAGGCCGCTACGACCTAGTCGAACGCAAGGAAATCGAAAGGGTATTGCGAGAACAAAGGTTCCAGTTATCCGATGTGGTGGACCCGGCTACAGCAGTAAGGATCGGGAAAATCCTGGGAGCCCAGACCATCGTCACAGGTGCTATCACCGAGATTGGCTTCAGTGCGGCGTCGTTCATAATCAATGCGACGATATGCACAGTCGGCATTGATGTCCGGGTCATTGATGTGGAAACGGCGAGGATAGTTATGGCGGAAACAGGGCATGGGAGAACCTTCATGGGGGGGTTCATCTTCAATGAAGATGCGCTTAAGGCTGTCGCCAGGAGACAACTGGAGGCATGGATTTCGGAGGCGATGCGGGGCGCCGCCGAGGACGTCGCCAGGAAAGTGGCCGCAAGCACTGCGGTAGGACTGTAACAAAAGGTGAGACTTCCTCACCGGTCAGCCTTGTTCCGTAGGATAGTCGCGTCGGCAGGGGCAACGCACCTGGGAGGTTTGCAGATGAGCTACTGTACGGGATGCGGCCATAAGAATCCTGATGATGCACGCTTCTGCCTTCAGTGCGGAATCCGACTCGAAGGGTCCGTCGCCGCTCCGAGGCGTCGTGCGCTCAGTGGGCGCCGAGTATTGCTGGGCTTTATGGGTCTTGCGGTCCTGGGGGGGGCTAGTGCTTCTTGCATACTCCTTTCTCGTCAGAGAGACCGGCAAGGACGGGGCTGAGATGGTCCTGGTACCCGCAGGGGACTTCTGGATGGGGAGCACGCGGGAAGAGGCGGACCGGGTCATTGCGGAGTGCAAAGGAGCCGGCGCCGGCGAGTCACAATGCAAAGAGTGGTATGAGCGAGAGCTGCCCCGCCACCGCGTCAGCCTGGATGCCTTCTACATTGACCGTTTTGAGGTCATGAATAAGCAATTCGAGCGCTTTGTGCGAGCGACAGGCCATCGCACGACGGCCGAACGCGAAGGCTGGGCTTGGGCCCGGATCCAGAAGGACGGCAAGTGGCAGACGGACAGGGTGAATGGCGCCTCGTGGCGCGCCCCATCCGGCCCCGGCTCCACCGCCCCGTCTGACCACCCGGTCGTCCAGGTGTCCTGGGAAGATGCCGCGGCCTACTGCCTGTGGGCGGGCAAGCGCCTGCCCACGGAGGCCGAATGGGAAAAAGCAGCCCGAGGGAGCGATGGGCGCCGCTATCCCTGGGGCGAGACCTGGGATCCGAGTAGGGCAAATGGGAATATGACCGTCCGGACGACGACACCGGTGGGGAGCTATCCCAGCGGCGCGAGCCCTTACGGGGCGTACGATATGGCGGGTAATGTCGCAGAGTGGGTTCAAGATTGGTTTGGTCCATACGATAGCAGCGCGGATCGCAATCCTACTGGCCCCAGCGCCGGGCGGTTCCGTGTCATCCGCGGCGGCTCGTGGAGCATCGACCCGTGGGACCTGCGCTCGGCGGTCCGGAGCGGGAGCGTGCCGACGTACCGGAGCTACAACGTGGGCTTCCGCTGCGGCGTGGGAGTTCAGTAAACATGTCCGGGTCGGGAGTTCTTGAATTCTGATTTCTGGATTCTGAATTCTGTTCGTTCTTGGAAGTGACAGAGTGACAAAGTAATAGAGTGAGCGAGTGATGGAGCGGGAAAAGGCATTGCAGATTGTAGATTTCGGATTGCCGATTTGAAGGGGGTAGCGTCGAGCGAGTGATTGTCGGGCCAGGTGTAAGAATATGACGTACGGACGGTTTGTTGAGGGGAGGGGAAGAAGTAGTTTGGCGTGGAGGGGTCTGCGGGTGACAGGTCAGGGGCACCGTCTTTGAGGGGCAGAATGCGCATCGTGAAGCTGGCCGCGGTGGCTGTGCTTGTGTTGGCTCTTGGGACGTTCGCCTCGAGTGAAGTGCAGCAGGAGCAGTCGGTTCAGGTAGAGGGGTGCGGGACGATCATTGGGGGAGACATCGCCCAGGCGAAGGATGAGGCGGTGATTGCGGCGCGCGTCAAAGCGGTGGAGCAGGTTGCGGCGGTCTCCATTGATTCGGATACCCTGCTCCAAAACGAACTCTTGATAGATGCGGTCGTCCGGACGCGGGCCGCGGGGTATATTAAGGCGGATCGGATTCTGTCGGAGGACCGGCGACCGGACGGGACGTACTGCGTCCGGATCGAGGCCTGGGTGCTCGCAGGAGAAGTAAGAAAGGTCCTGCCAGACCTCGTCTCAGAATTGGCCATTGTTGTGGTGATGCCGGAAACGAACATGGGTGCCCCCAATGTCCCGCCGGTGGTGGAGGGAGAGATCGTCCAGCGGCTGGTGGACGCAAATTACCGCGTTCTCGATCCCCAGCACGTCGAGTTCCTGCGAAAACGCGAAGTGGCTGAGACGCTTCGCCGGGGGGATCTCGAAATGGCGCGGCAGATCAGCATCCGCTTCCTCGCCAGTATTATCATCACGGGCGAGGTCAAGAGCGAGTTCAGCCAGAACAACGCCGGGATCATCTCTGCCCATGCGCGAGGCTCGGTCCGGGCCATCGAGGCCGAGACGGGGCAGATCATCGCAACCTTCAACCAGCAGGGGGTTCGCGGCTTCGCCCTGTCAGACGACCAGGCAGGTCGTAAGGCCTTGGCCGAGTTTGGTAACCGGGCGGCAACCGCGCTGCTCGGGCGACTGGACGAGCATTTCAAACGCAAGGATCGCATGATGGAGGTGCGGGTGCGTGGCCTCGCGGGTGAGGATGCGCTGGCGCGGTTCAAGAGCTTCCTCCAGGCACTCCGCTGGGTGCAGGGCGTAGAGCAGAAGAGCTTCTCCCCGGGGGAATCGCTGCTGACCCTGAGATACCCGGAGAAGACGGTATATCTGGCTTCTCGGATCGGGCGGGAGCCGGGATTTCGGCTGGTGGAGTTTGACCGGGCGAAAATAGTTGTCGAGGTGAAGAAGTGAACCAGTGAACGAGTGAACAAGTGGGATGAGGGAGCCAAACGCAGCGAACGTTGGGAGGCTGGCGGGTTGAAGGCAGGTCCTCGGATTGCAGGAGTGGGATTACGGATGGGAGGAGCCGGCTGTCTTCTGGCTGCACTCACTCTATTACTTTGTCACTCGTTCACTTTATCACTCGCCTTTGCTGGTCCCGTCCTGATCACCGAAGGCGAGGCGATGCTCCAGGACGCGCCGACGCTGAAGGGGTCGGGTGAGGAGGTATCCGACGGGCCTCGGATTACCGTTCTGAGCCCGGAAGATGGCAAGGCCTACGCGGGACCGGTGGACATCGAGGTGCTGTTCGAGCAGGTCCCCGGCGGGCCCGGCGTCCGGCCGGACACCTTCCGGGTGGTGTATGTGAAGCTCTGGGAGATTGATATCACGGAGCGATTCTTGCCATACCTCCACGCGAATAGACTGCACGTCGAGCGGGCGCGAATACCGCGTGGGCGCCACCTGATTCGACTGTCCATCGCTGACGAGGGGGGGAAGACTTCGAGTCGGCTGGTGAGGGTGATCGTGCAATGACAGAGGAATAAAGTGACAAAGGGACAAAGAAGGGGAGCCGGGAGGCGAGAGCCGAGAGCCGTGAGCCGAGAGGGATAAGGACGGTCGGCTGCTGGGGCGTCCGGTTGGCCTTTCCCTTTGTTACTCTGTCCCTTGGTCACTTTATCCCTGAAAGAAGAGGGGCGAGCTGAGAGCCGCAATCGAAATGCGGAATGCGGATTGCGGAATGATAAGGAAGGGGTAGGCGAGGTGGGAATCGTGGGCCGCGAGCCGAGAGCCGGGACGAAGAGGACCGTCCGGTGGCTCGGAGCGCTCTTTCCCTTTGTCACTCTGTTCCTTGGTCACTTTGTCCCTGAAAGAAGGGGGGCGGCAGTAGTCACGAGAGAGGGCGCGGCTGCAGGGCAACAAGGGTGTTTCGCTGATGCGTTGTCGCCGGTCGCGGGAGGGTGAGCCATGATAACTAGGGGGATCTGTCCAGTCCTTTCCCGATGGTTACTAATCAGCCTGTTGCTCATCGTCTGCGATGCACGGGGAGCGTTTCCTGCCCAGCTCATTAGCGTCGGTGGACCTGTGGAGGTGGTGAATACCGGTAGCCTTGGGCTCCACCTCCGCGAGAATCCGGCCGCGAACGCAAAGATCCTGGCTACCCTTCGAGATGGTAGCCGGTTGACTGTCACTGGCGGGCCGGTCCAGAAGGATGGCTACACCTGGTGGAAGGTCTCAGGGCCATCGGGGACCGGCTGGGCCGTCGCGAATTGGCTGAGTGCTGTCGCCCCATCCCCACCTCGGCCGACCCAACCATCCAGCCCTCCAGCAGCTTCCACTCCGCCGCCACCTCCAACGCCGCGCCCTGATCCGCAACTCCTTGCTCAGGTGCAGCAAGTGCGGGCAAGCTTGGATCAACTGAACACCCGAGCGGGGCAGATTGTCTATCCGACCTCTGCCGACCGGACTGCGGTAACCCAGGACCTTCAGCGAGCCGGGCAGGCCCTCCAGACGGCCGAGGCTGCTGCTCAGAAGGGCGACCGAGCCACGGTGCAAGCACAACTGGGGCAGGCGCAGCAGGCACTCGCAGCAGCCAGCCAGCGCGTCACCCAGATTGCGCAGCGGCCACCGCAACCGCCGCCGAGTCCACCAGCGGCGCCGCCAACCCAGCCCTCGCGTCCCCCAGCCCCCGCGCCATCGCCGCCACTCGTCGCCACTGCTCCCCCGGGCTCTGCGCCTTCGCCAGCACCGTCTCCGAACCGGCCGCCGATCGCGCGGATAGACGCGATGGCCGCAGGCCAGCGGGTGCAGGAGGGACAGGAGCTGCGTGTCAGTGCTTCGGGAGGCGGTGAAGTACCCGTGACACTATCGGGAGGGAGGAGCCAGGATCCCGAAGGGCAACTGGTGCAGTGGGAGTGGGGAAGTGGTGGACAGATTCTAGGAACCGGACGAGAGATCACGCGGGCGTTCCGGGCAGGCACGTACATGGTCACACTGACGGTCCGAGATGCCCAGGGCGCTACAGCTCAGGCTCAGGTGCGGGTGGTGGTCACAGAGGTATCGCCGCCCCCCGCTTCGGTTGCACCTCCCGCACAGCCCGCACAACCCCGGCCGGATCCGCAACTCCTCGCTCAGGTGCAGCAAGTCCGGGGGGCCTGGCAGCAACTCAATGACCAAGCCGGACGTGTCTCCTATCCCACGCCGGCCGACCGGGCAGCCGTGAGCCAGGACCTCCAGCGGGCCGGGCAAGCCCTGCAAGCCGCCGAGGCCGCCGCCCAACGGGGAGACAAGGTAACGGTCCAGGCGCAGTTAGTCCAAGCGCAACAGGTGCTCTCCAGCGTCGGGCAGCGCCTCACCCAGATTGCGCAGCGTCCCGCGCAACCGTCGCCACCAGTCCCAGCGGCGCCCGGCCCCGGAGCACCCCCCTCCACACCGGCTACACCTTCCCCGCAGCCGCCGCCAATTTCGCCCACTCCCCCGTCCAGACCGAGCGCGCCACCGGCGGTTCGGCTCGATCTTTCTGTTGGAAGCCAGAGGGCACAAGAGAATCAAGAGGTCCGAATAACGGTCAGTCCGGGCAGTCAAGCGGCTATCGCGTTTTCCGGCGCTCGAACCACAGCAGACGGGGCAATCCTTCAGTACCGCTGGGCGATGAATGGCCAAGTGGTTAGCGCGGAACGAGACTTCACTCGTTCCTTCGGGCGGGGTGATTACACGGTGACGCTTACCGTCTGCGATGACCAGGGAAGAGAAGGGTCAGGCCGTGCCCGGGTCGTCGTTACAGAGTCACTGCCGAGCACTGTCGCAGCCTGTCCTCCTTTTCAGCCTGTCGCCGGGAACCCTTTTGAACCCCAGTTTCGGGGTTACTGCACCTGGTATGCGGCGGACCGGTGGCTCCGCGCCGGACTGTCTCCACTCCCCTCGATCCGCGATGCCATGCACTGGCTCGATGATGGTCGGAGCAAGGGATTCCGCACAGGGCCCGCGCCGGTTCCGGGGAGCCTGATGGTCCTCGGGGCCACCGCCAACAATGCTGCGGGACACGTGGCCTATGTTGAATCCGTTGATCCGTCGGGCAGGAGTTTTTCGGTAAGCGAGATGAACTGGGGTCAGCTGGTTGATCGTGAGAATATTAAGACCACCAATTTCTGCAAGGTCACAACGAGAACTCTGACTGTCGGGCAAGTCTCCGGCCTCCTGGGCTTCATCTTTCCGGTGAAGTCACCCATCGTCCAAGCGCCACCGAGTCCGTCACCGACGCCGCTACCCCAGTCCCCCCGCCCACCGACCCCGAGCCCCTCTACGCCCCCAGCAGGAACTGTTCCCTCTGCCCCTACACCTCCCCAGGCACCCGCTCAGAACCGCCCCCCACTGGCGCGGATAGATGCGACGGCGGCAGGGCAACGGGCACAGGAGGGGCAGGAGTTGTGGGTGACAGCGCCAGCGGGCGGAGAGGTGGCCATAACCCTGTCGGCGGCGCGCAGCCAGGATCCTAAAGGCGGACTGACCCAATTCATATGGGAGAGTGGAAAGCAAGTGCTAGGGACGGGCCGGGACGTGACGCGGCCCTTCCGAGCAGGGACGCACCTCGTAACGCTGACGGTGCGCAATGCCCAGGGTGCCAATGCCCAAGCCCAGCTCCGCGTCATAGTGACCGAGACCTCGCAGACCGCCCCTCCACCCTTAGGCCAGCGACCCTCGCCGGCGCTCCAGGAAGAGATAAAGAAAGCCTTGGAGGAGGGCACAGAGCTCAGGGCTCAAACCAGAGAGAGATGCGTTCTTGACAAGACGCGGGAGAAATATGACGAGAAGATCCAGAAGGATCCGGCGCTTCAAACGATGGTTCGTGAGGGCGCAGTGAACAAGGTGTTTCCACCTGGCGCCGGGCCTTGGATTCTAAACCAGGTTTGGAACCAGGCAGCAAAAGAAGCCGAAGAAGAATGCAAAGGACTTCCCACCAGTCAGAAAGGGCGGTAAGCGCCAAATATTCAAGTAGGCGGCCGTGACGGCGGTGTGGAGACGGAGGCGGTATGCGATCACGCAGAGGACTTCTCAGGAATCTCCCGAACGTCGCCATCTTGGGTTTCATGGTGGCTGCCTGCGCCACGCAGCAGATCGCGGGGCCGACCGGCCTGCCCGGGGAGCAGCGCCCGTGCGGCGGGCCGGCGCTGGATTGCCGCGGCTATTTCTCGCAGGCCCAACGCGATTTCAAGGTGAGTCTCTCTGGCCTCTATGGACCCATTGGCGGGGGTGTGGGCTTCGGGGCGGGATCGAGCCAGTTGATCGCCCTGGATTCGATCTCGGGCGACATGATCCTGCACTACCAGCGGTACTGCCAGCAGTACAATGCCTGCCTGATCTCACGGGAGGAGTTCCTGCGGCGGACGGACACGCTCCAGACCACGCAGACAGAGGTGCGGAGGCTGGTGGGGACGCTCCCTACCCCGCAGGTAGCTCCCAGTCCCCAATTCTCTTGGCCGCCGGAAATCGTGTATCCCCCCACCGGGGTTACTTATCCTGAGGGTATGACCAAAGAGATGCGTGTCGCAGACGCCATCTTCAAGGTTGTCCTCGAGGCGATGCGCCCACCAGGGGCCACGGGCAGCGTTTCGGTCTCCTCGGGCCCAAGCGTACAACAATTCCCATCGACGCCGGCGCCCCCGGTGGTGACGGCGCCTGCGCCTCCCCCTGTTCCTTATTCGTCTCCACAATCGGCCCCGACAGTCTCCCCCGGCGCTGAAGACCCCTTCAGGGCTATTGCCAACGAGTTGACTCAGATCGCGCGATCACTGGGGACGGGCCAGGTGCCCATGAAGGCAGTTCTTGGGGAGATCAGCTACCGGAATACCGAATTCGGCAGCCCCCTGAGCGTCTTCATGAAAACCCGACTCCAAGAGGAGTTGAGGCGTTCCGGGGCATTCGCCTTGGTCGAGGCGCCACAATTGCGCACCATCAGCGTGGCGCAGAGCCCCAAGTCGGGCACCGCACTGGCCGAGGCCTCGGGCGCAGATGTCGTGATCGCCGGGAACTACTGGGAGACCGCCGAAGGAGTCGAATTGTTTGTCTCGCTTCGGCAGCGAAAGCAGGATCTCCTCCTGGGTGTTGCCCGCGCCCTGCTTCCGAGCGCTCTGCTTCCCCCAGGGGTGGCGGTGACTCCAGCCAACCTGGCCAGTGCGCGGCTCAACGAACGGATCGAGGACCAGATCGCCCCGCTGTCTGCCACCCAGGCGGATGCACCTCTCAAGGTCGAGGTCTGGACGGATCGCGGCAAGGGGGCGATCTATTCCGAGGGAGAGGAGGTGCTCGTCATGGTCCGCGTGAGCCAGAACGCCTACCTCCGACTCTTCTTCACCGATGCCAACAACCAGACGTACCAGGTCTTCCCCAACATCTATCGCCAGCACGGATGGATTCCCGGGGGACAGGTCGTGACGATTCCGACTCCGGAGGATCGCTTTGTCTTGAAGGTGAAGCCGCCGTTCGGCATCGAGTCGCTCACCGCGTTTGCGAGCCGGACGCCGTTTGGAGGACCGGCGCCGCCCGGAACCACTGAAGGTCCCTTCATGAAGATTCCGCAGGGAATGCGGGGGCTAGAGGTGATCGCCTCCTCCGCGAAGCCCGGAGAGATCGTCCGGGATCGCGCTGTGCTCACCACCGTCCGGAGGCTCCCATGATTAGCCCCTTCTTGCGAGTGCTGGTCGCAGCCCCGCTGCTCTGCTACCCCACGATGGCCTGGGGGGACCAGGTTGCCGCTGCGCTCGAACGGGTCGCCGGCAAGATCCAGCAATCGTCGGAGGTGAGGGGGAAGAAGGTTGGGGTGGGGGATTTCTCGTTGACCGACGGGCGCGTGACGGAGTTGGGGGCGCACCTGGCCGACCAGTTAGAGGTGGCCATAACCGCCCGCGCCTCGTCCGGGGCATTCGAGGTCGTCGCACGCTCTCAGCTCTGTCAGGTCATCCGAGAGAACAAGCTGTGGCTGGGAGACCAGTTCGATCCCGCTCTCCAGAAGAAGCTCGGACGGCTCGGGCAGGCGGACCTCCTGGCCACTGGCCGCATCACCGATCGGGTGCAGCAATTCTCGGTCTCCATCCGTGTGCTCGACACCGAGACCGGCAAGGCGGTGTGGGCGGACTCCATGACCCTCGCGGCGGACGAAGGGCTGCGGGGCCTCCTTACGCGCCCAATCGTCGGCGATGGGTGCGGAGAAACTTCCCAAAGCGCATCGGCGACATCGCCTGCCCCTCTCGCGACGCCCCCTCCACCCCCGGGCCTCGCCCTCCCCCCGGATCGGCTTCAGGTCAAGATTTGGTCCGACAAGCCACGGTATCGCATCGGGGAACAGATCCAGTTTGGCCTTCGGGTGGATCGGGATGCCTACGTGACCCTCATCAACATCGGAACCAGCGGGGAAGTAACCATCATCTATCCGAATCGGTTCCACCCGAATCATTTTATTCGCGGCGGACAGGATGTCACGATCCCCCCGGCGGATTCCGGATTCAATCTCGTGGTGCAGGGCCCGACCGGATTCGACCAGGTCCGGGCGATTGCCACCGAGGACCCGGTCAAGTTCCATCCGGGAGGTTTTGCGGGCCAGAAGACAACCTTTCGTTCCCTGGATCGTGTCCAGACCCGGGGACTCGCGGTCGAGATCAAAGAGGAGCGAGCCAAGGTCGCCCCGACAAGATGGGCCGAGGAGGTCATCGCGATTCAGGTGGTTCGGTAGACGGGTGTAAGGTTCTTCGTGGCGGAGCATCTTGTATGCTGAGGCCCCTGAACTCATTCTGGAAGGAGGGTTCCATGGTGCACCAGCGATGGTGGATGATGCCGGTGGCAACGGTCCTGGTGGCAGTTCTACCCGTGGTCAGCCTGGCCGGGCTTTGGGCCGCTCCGAAGCCGACGGACAAGGTCGAGAGTGGGGTCAACTGGAGCACCCAGTTCATCCAGGCCAAGGCGATCGGGGTTGCCCCCCCAACGGCCCTGAATCCGCAGCACGGGCGGGCACTGGCGATCGAGGCCGGAACGATCCTGGCGCGGAAAGAACTTCTCGCCATCGCGCATGGGGTGGCGATTGACTCACAAGCCACCGTGCAGTCGCTGATGGTGGCAGGTACGGTGACCGAGGCACGCGTCTCTGGGGTCATTCGTGGGGCCCAGGTTGTGGAGGTGAACGACCTGGGTGGAGGGGCGGTCGAGGTGACTGTAGCCGTGGCGGCCACCGGAGAGTTCGCCGACCTGGTCATGCCGAGGATGGTCACGCCCCGGCCTTCCCCGCCGTCGGTCGTTCCGCCCCCGCCTCCGGATCCGAGACCCGAGGCAAAGCCCACTCCCCCTCCTGAAATCTTCTCGGGCCTCGTGATTGATGCGCGAGGCCTTGGGGTGAAGCCGGCCATGGCCCCCAAGGTGCTGAGTGAGGGCGGGCAGGAGATCTACGGCAGTGCCACAGTGGATCGAGACTGGGCGGTCCAGCAGGGGATGGTCGGCTACACAAAGGACCTGTCGGTGGCCCAGTCAGCGCCGCGAGTGGGGGAGAGGCCACTGGTCATCAAGGGCCTTCGGGCGGCAGGGGCGAACAAGGCGGACGTGGTTGTCAGCAACGCGGACGCGGCGAAGCTCCTGGCGGCGGCCGAGAACCTGAGCTTCATGGAGAAGGCCCGGGTGATGATTGTGGTTGATTAGGGCAAGTGAACGAGTGGGCCAGTGAAGCAGTGAACCAGTGAACCAGTGAACAAGTGAACGAGAGAGAGGTGATCCATGGGGGAACGACCGCACAAGAAGCTTGAAGCGTGGCGGAAGGGGATCGCGCTCACTGTTCGACTCTATAAGGTAACGGCGGGTTTTCCGGCCGAAGAGCGGTACGGCTTGACAGGCCAGATCCGTCGCGCGGCTATCAGCGTCCCTGCGAATATTGCGGAGGGAGCGGCCCGTGGATCCAAGAAGTACCTGATCAACGCCATCCAGATCGCACGTGGATCCCTCAGTGAGCTGGATACTCATCTCGAAATTGCTGGCCAGTTGGGGTATCTCGATCAGCCGACTTTCCGAGATCTCATGGAGGCCGTAGATGAGCTTGAGCGGATTCTTAACGGATTGGTCCAGTCCCTTCGTCGGCGGTCAGGAGCGGAGTCGTGATTCCTCACTGCTTCACTCGATCACTGGTTCACCGGAGATCAGCGGATCACTTGTTCACCGGATCACTTGTTCACTCGGAAAGAAGGGGTAGACGCCAATGATCACAGGGATAGGGAAGCTTGGGACAGTGGTGTTGCTGGGGCTGTGGCTGGCGGCGTGCGCCACGGTCGGCGAGCAGTCCAAAGGGCCGACGGACACGCCAGAGCATCACTATGCAGCGGGAAAGAAGTTCCTGGATGAAAAGAAATTCAACGATGCCCTGGCGGAATTCGACCGAGCCAGGGCGCTCAACCCCAAGTACGCGCCGGCCTTCGAGGGGATCGCTTTGGCCCACTTGGGTCTCGGGGACTTGGCGAAAGCAGAAGAGGCGGCGGAGAGCGCGAAGGACCTGGACAGCAAGTTTGTTCCTGGGTACGTCGCGGCCGGTCGGGTGCAGACCGCCAAGGGCGAGATCAAGAAGGCCGTGGCGGGATTCACCCGGGCCCTGGAGCTGGATAACAGGTATTTCAGGGCGCACTACTACCGGGGCCAGGCCTACCTTCAGGATTATCAGTTCGCCCGGGCAGAGCGGGACTTTGACGCTGCTCTCCAGATTGATCCCATGTTTGCTCCCGCCAGGAAGGAGTGGGAGCGGTCCATGAAGATCCGGATGGCGGTGCCCGGCACCGCCATCGGCAAGAAAATTGCCCTGGCCGATCCCATAACCCGCGCCGACCTGGCCGCGTTGATCGCTACGGAGCTGGGCTTGGAGGAAAAGCTGCGGAAGCGCCGGCCGGAGCTGTTCGATCCCAGTTATCGGCCGCCCCAGGGGACCCAGATGCCTGCTATGACGCCTCCAGCGATCACCGATGTGGATGGGGGGCACTGGGCGCGGGGGTACATCGAGCTGGTCACCCGACTTAGCTTGATGCAGCCGTTCCCGGATCGGACTTTCCGCCCCGCCGATCGGGTGGACCGCGCGACCTATGCGATGACAATCCAAGAGATCCTTGTTCTGGCCAGCGGCGACGAGACGACCCGCAAGAAATTCATTGGTTCGGTCAGCCCATTCCCGGATGTCCGGAATGACCATTTCGCATTCAATGCGATCATGCTGGTCACCACGCGAGGTCTGCTGGAGGCCGAGAAGCAGTCGGGCGCATTCCGCCTGACGGATCCGGTGTCCGGGCCGGATGCGTTGCTGAGTCTGCGGAAGCTGGCGGAACTCTTCTGATCCGCAGATTACGTGAATTGAAGAAAGGCCCGGAACAGGCTTTATCCACAGATTACGCAGATTTCGCAGATTCAAGAGTGCCAAGAACGTCAGGCCTGATGGTCTGGCGCTCTTGGTGTTTCGCTGGGGCTGGACAGACTTCGGAGAACGCCTATGCGGGTGAGCAGGAGCCTCGTGGCCTGGTTTCTCTGCGGCTTGGCGGTCCTCGGATTGATTTGCGCGCTGGGGGCGTTGGCCGATGCGGCCACACAGAAGCGCCCACCCACGAAGGCGGGAGAGACGCCGGTCCCGCGGGATGTGGTTGTGGCGCCGGTGCTTGCTGGGGGGTCGCCGTATGCCGAGTCGTGGGCGGTGATCGTGGGGATCAATGACTACCGCCATCCGCGGGTGCCGAAGCTGCGGTACGCGGTCAACGACGCGCAGGCGGTGGAGCGCACGCTGCGTGCGCAAGGGTTCCGGCCTGAGCGGATCCTCACGCTGACTGACGCGCAGGCGACCAAGGGCCGGATCGAGGGGATCCTCGGCGATGAGCTGCGGACCCAGGTGGGACCGAACGACCGGGTCCTGGTCTTCTTTGCAGGCCACGGGAAGACGGATCGGTTACGATCTGGCGAGGAGGAGGGGTACTTGTTGCCGGTGGATGGTGATCCGGGGCGGCTGTTCTCCACGGCGATCAGCATGACAGCCCTTCGCCAGATCTCCGATCGCATTCCAGCCAAACACATCCTCTATGTCGTGGATGCATGCTATTCCGGCTATGCCCTGTTCAATCGGTCGATCAGCGATGATCTGTACGAAGAGATGACAAAGAAGCCGGCCATCCAAATCCTGACAGCCGGCCGCCAGGAGGATCAGGCGCAGGAGCGGGGCGGCCACGGGATCTTTACCGAGGTGCTGGTCCGGGGACTCTCCGGCGACGCCTTCCCCCGCCAGAAGGCCTGGCTAGCCCTCGAAGAGTTGGGCCTGTGGATCAAGCAGCGGGTCTTCGCGGAGTCGAACAGGAAGCAACTACCCCAGTATGGCAACCTCAGCGGCGAGGGGCAGTTTGTGTTCATGTTGCCGGAGGGGCCAGGGGCCGGGGATCAGGGACCGGTTGTGCGTCCGCCCGAAGCTCCAGCCACTCCAACGCCTCCAGCCGCGCCACCGGCGCCTCCCCCGGTCGCTTCGATCCCCCCGCCCGGATCGCCCCTGACAGGTGACCTCGACCTCACATCGGACCCGTCCGGGGCCACCGTCAAGCTCGATGGGCGCGAAGTGGGGAAGACCCCTCTCACTCTGGAGCGGCTCCCCGTGGGCGAGCATCTCCTGGACCTGGACAAGGACGGGACCTACGCCGCCCGCCGGCAGATCACCATTGCGGCCAACACGCTGGAGAAGCTCAGCCTCAAGCTGGACCGCCTGAAAGGCAAACTCACGGTCTTCAGCGACCCCCGGGAGGCCACCGTCGCCCTCGACGGCAAAGAGATCGGTACCACGCCCCTCTCCCTGGAGACTGAGGCGGGCCCCCACGCCCTCCGCCTTACGAAGGAAGGCTACAAGCCCCACGAGGAGACCCTCACCCTCCCCGCCAACAAAGAGACCCGGACGCGCATCGCCCTCCGCTCCACCCGGGGGACCTTGGAGGTCCTGTCCACCCCGCCCGGCGCCACCGTCCGCATTGACGGCGCTCCCCGGGGCCAGGCGCCCACCACCCTCACACTGGAGGAGGGGACCTACGAGGTCCAACTCGTTCTCCCCAAACACCGCCGGGAGACCCGTCGGGTCCAGATCGCCTCAGAGCAGACGATCCGCCTCCGCCTCGACCTGATCGAGCAGCTCCTGAAGGCGGGGGACATTGAACGGCGGGGCAAGGACAATGCCGAGATGGTCTTTATCCCCGCTGGGACATTCATCATGGGCGATACACACGGCGACGGTGACTCAGATGAGAAACCCACCCATCAGGTCACCCTGGAGGCCTTCTGGCTGGACCGCGCCGAAGTCACCAATGTCCAGTTCGCCCGCTTCATTCAGGCGAGTGGCTACAGCGCCCAAGTGGAATGGCAGAAGCATGCCTCCGGCAAGGACCAGCACCCCGTTGTGGAGGTGACCTGGCATGACGCCCTCGCCTACTGCCGCTGGGCTGATAAGCGCCTCCCCACCGAGGCCGAATGGGAGTACGCCGCCCGGGGGACCGACGGCCGGAAGTACCCCTGGGGGAATACGTTCGAATCCAGCCGGGGGAGATTCTCAGGTGGGACTGCCCCCGTTGGGTCCTACCCCTCGGGTGCTTCCCCGTTTGGTGTTCTTGACCTCGCGGGCAACGTCTGGGAGTGGACGAGCACCCTGTACAAGCCGTACCCCTACGTGGCCACCGACGGCCGGGAGGATACGAACGTGTCGGAGAGGCGCGTCCACCGCGGCGGCTCGTGGGGCAGCAATCCCCCGGGGAACCTCCGGTCCGCGTACCGGAGCAGGGACGAGCCGACGGGCCGGTACATTTTCCTCGGCTTCCGTTGCGCCCAGGCAGTGGATTGACCGATTAGGGGATTCACCGATTTACCGATTTACTGATTCACCGATTTACCGATTGACTCGGCGTGGGGCACTACGTGCGAGAGTAAGAGCAGGCGAGGTGTGTCATGACACCGGAAGAGTTGAAGGCAAGGACGAAAGCCTTCGCGCTGGAGATTATCCGGCTTGTGTGTGAGTTGCCCCGGACGGAGGTGGCCCGGGTGATCGGGGGACAACTGCTCCGAGCAGGTACGGCGGTGGGAGCCAACTACCGAGCCGCCTGTCGCGCCAGGTCGAGTGCGGACTTCAAAGCCAAGCTGGCAATTGTGGAAGAGGAGGCAGACGAATCGTTGTACTGGCTTGAGCTGCTTGCCGAATCTGGTGTCACCACCGGGAAATCTCTGCTCAGCCTCCTCAAGGAGGCGGATGAGCTGGTTGCGATCTTCACCGCATCGCGCAAGACCGCCCGAGAAAGCAATCGGTGAATCTGTCAATCGGTGAAGCGGTGAATCGGTAAGTCCGCGAACCGGAACAGGAACGATCCGGCGAACCGGAACGACAACCAGGGCTTCCGGTGTTCGCAGTAGTTCTCCAAGAGCACCGGGCGAGCGGTGTAATGGCTGGGAATGCCTGCCGTTTACGGATGGCAGGCCAGGCCAGTGAGAACTCCAGGCCCCGCCCTGTCCCGTCGCCAGCCGACGGGACGAAGAGGCAGCAGGTCCGACGGGAGGGAGTAGGGCCGCGTCTGGTGGCTCGAAACCTCCCAGAGGGCTCTTGGTTTCGGTGTGTCGCTTTGTCACTTCACGAGTGGACGCAGTAACGCCGCGATGAGACCTTTCTGGATTCGGGCAGTGTGTAGCCTTCTGCTGTTGGCGGGGACGGCGGCTTCCGCTGAGGCCCAGCAGCGCTTTGCCGTCCTCATCGGGATCGCGAAATACCAGGACAGCCGGATCCGCCCCCTGAAGTATACGGTACGGGACGCGCAGGCAGTCTACCAATTTCTAACCGACCCGGCCGGTGGGGGGTTCCCCAAGGACAACGTCCGCCTGCTCCTGAATGAACAGGCGACCCAGCGGGCAATTAAGAATGCTCTCGGGCAATTCCTGCCAGAGCGGGCCGTCCAAGGGGACCTGGTGTTCATGTACTACGCCGGCCACGGCGCCCCGGAGGTGGACCGGGCCAAGCGGGAACCTGACGGCTTCTCAAAATATCTGGTTCCTTATGATGCCGACTACACGGACCTCTTCTCCACCGCCATTGACATGGCCGAGGTCAAGGCCTTTTTTGACCGGATCGAGTCCGACCGGGTGGTCTTCGTGATGGATGCCTGCTTCTCGGGCGCCTCCGGGGGGCGCGGCTTCGCCAATATCCCCCGGGGGCGGACCATAGAGCTGGAGGGGAAGTATGTGGACCAGTTGGCCGAGGGGAAGGGACGGGTCATCCTGACCGCCTCGGATGCCAATGAACTCTCCCTGGAACTCGACAGCCTGCGGCACGGCCTGTTCACGTATCACTTCCTCCAGGGCCTCCAGGGCAAGGCCGACCGCCTCGGCCGGGGGTACGTCAGCCTGCAAGACCTCTACGTCTATACATATGAACAGGTCGCCCGGGAATCTCGACGCGTCGGCGGCAGCCAGAGTCCCCGGATGAAGGGCGACGTAGCCGGCGACATCATCCTCGCGGGCCGTGGGACGCCGGCCCCTCCCATTACAACGCAGCCACCTGGAGCACCGCCAGCGACAGCGCCGCCTATCGCGCTGGTCCCGCCGCCGCGACCCACCACCGGCTTTCTGGTCTTTCAAGGCAGTCCGGCTGGGACCAAGATAATTCTGGACGGCAAGGAAATGGGCACGGTGGGCCAGGCCCCCTTGCGCCTGGAGGCGAGCGCAGGGTCCTACATGCTCCGTCTTGAGGCGCCGGGATACAGGTCGCGGGAGGCTCGCATTGAGGTCAGAGCCAATACCGAGCAGCCCATCCAGTACGAGCTGGAGCGTATCATCGAAGCGCTACGCGCCGGTTCCCTCCAGCGACGAGGCAAAGATAACGCCGAGATGGTGTACATCCCGGCCGGGACCTTCACCATGGGGGATACGCACGGGGATGGGTTTGGCGATGAGAAACCTGCGCATCAGGTGACCCTCGATGCTTTCTGGATTGATCGGACCGAGGTGACCAACGCCCAGTATGCCAGGTTCGTCCAGGCCAGCACCTCCAGACCTCAAGGGGACTGGCAGCGGGAGGCAGCAGGAAAGGATCTGCACCCGGTGGTCAACGTCACCTGGCAGGACGCCGTCGCCTACTGCCGCTGGGCGGACAAGCGCCTCCCCACGGAGGCGGAGTGGGAATACGCCGCCCGGGGCACGGACGGCCGCAAGTACCCCTGGGGCAACACCTGGGAGGACAGCCGGGCCCGCTTCTCTGGCAATCAGGGGAACCAGACCACCGCCCCTGTCGGTTCCTACCCTACCGGGGCCTCCCCCTTCGGTCTCTTGGACCTGGCGGGCAATGTGTGGGAGTGGACGAGTTCCCTCTACAAGCCGTACCCCTATGTGGCCACTGATGGGCGGGAGGATTTGAGTGCTTCGGGATCCCGCGTCATCCGCGGCGGCTCCTGGATCTTCAACCCGTGGAACCTTCGCGCCGCGTACCGGACCAGGAACGATCCGGCGAACCGGAACGACTTCCAGGGCTTCCGGTGTTCGCAGGGAGTTCAATAGGCCTGGCCGGGGCGGGGAGCGGTCGGATTCTGATTTCTGGGTTCTGAATCCTGGTCGCTTTTGCGAGTGACAAAGGGACAGAGGGACGAAGACCGGCGAGTCGAGCGGCGTGAAGCGGGAAACGTGAATGGGCAAGGGGGCAGGGGGGCAGGGGAGCGGAGGGGCAGGGGAACGAGCGAATCGGCGAATGGGCGAATCGGCGAAAGAGACAGGTGGAGGGCGGCGGCCAGAAGGCAGGAGGCAGAAGGCAGGCGTGAAACGTGAAACGTGAGGGGCAGGGGGGTCGGGGGGCAGAGGAGAGGGCCCCGAGCCGAGAGCCGCAATCGGAATGCGGAATGCGGCCTTCGTCCCGAGCTCAGGCCGAGGGGATTGCGGAATGCGGAATGAACAAACGGGCGGGCAAACCGAGGGGCGAGGAGCTAGAGCCGAGAGGGGGTGGTGTAAGAAGGGGAGGACGGAAGAATCAAGTAAAGGGGGATCGGGAGTTTGGCTGTTGGGTGGTCTCCGCGATGATAGGCAGCCGGAATCGGCAGTCGGTTGAAGGAAGAGGCAGGTGGGGGAGATGACAGCGTCTGGCATCGGAAGGAGGGTAGGGCGGCGGTCGGGTAGTCCTCAGCGGCCATGGCTGCGCCTGCTCTTGCTGTCCGTGCTTCTGGCTTTGTCACTTTGTTCCTCTGTCACTTTGTCACTCGCCGAGACAGTCATCCTCGGCGGCAGCATGCACGCCGAGACGCGCATGGAGTTTACGCAGACCTTTGATCCCAGCCCGGGGACGACGTGGCTCAAGGTCACGCTTCCACGCTTTCTCAGCCTCACCAGTCGCAGCACGGTCCAGCAGGTCACGCAGTACCAGGTCACATTCTCCATTCCGCCGCAGAGGCGAGAGGAGGCTCAGGACATTCTGGGGAACGCGGTGGAGGAGGTCACGTGGGAAAAGCCGGCGGGGACCATCGCGATCACGATGCGCTTGGTCACCCGCAATTCGGTGAGCCTGACGGGGTGGGAAAGCTCGGCGGAGCACCCGCTGCGCGAGGTGCCGCCGGACCTCCAAAAGTTCTTGGAGGCAACGCCGGCTGTCCAGAAGGACGACCCGGCCATCATCACCAAGGCAGCAGAGCTGACGCGGGGGAGCCGCTCGCAGCGGGAAGCTGTCTCCCGAATCCTGAACTTCGTGGTGGACCATTTGCGGTACCGGTTGGAGCCGGGGCAGCACGACGCGGTCTTCGCGTTGACGACCCGAATTGCAAATTGCACCGGGTTCAGCCACCTCTCCATGGCTCTCTTGCGCGCGGCCGGTATCCCGACGCGCGGGGTGTTGGGAATCAGCGTGGGGAAACCCTGGCCGATCTCTCTCGGGTCCGGGAATCTGATCATGAATTCGGGCCGAGGCCCTCACGCCTGGTTCGAGGTATGGTATCCCGACCTGGGGTGGTTGCCCTACGACGCCCAGTCCACTCACGTTTTCGTGCCGGCATACCATATCCGGCATGTCGTGGGACGTGACCTCATCGAAACGAACAAATGGTTCAGTTACCGGGGGGCGATGCCCCGTGTGGACGTGCGGCTCTCATCCGATGCGGCGGACGAACGGGCGACCCTTCGCGCCGTTGGGACCCAGCCCAACCCCCAGCGGTACATCCTGGCGGGCGAGGTCCGATTCATTCCCGCGCAGGCGGCTCTCCCTCCGAGTCCACCGCCCGCTGAGCCCCCGTCTCCCCCACCATTGATCGTAACCCCACCATCCACGCCTCCTCCTGTGGCTACCCCTCCACCTCCCCCTGCGCCCGTCTTGCCCACACGAGCGGAGCTGACGGAGCCGATCGAGTTCGGCAATCTCGATTTCCCGGCGGCTCTCAAGATCTTCGCGCCGGTTCCGGGCACGTCATCTGGGCAGCCCGCCGAGGTCCGCTGGACGCTCGTACCGGAGATGGCTGAGTACGCGACCGGGCCGATGGAGTTCGCCCAGGCATTCCGGCTTGAGAAGCCGACGGCCCTAACCGATGTGGCATTAGCCCTTCAGAAATTCGGCGGGACTCGTGGGGAGCTGTGGCTGGAGCTGCGTTCGGATGCTGCGCGCATTCCTGGGACCTCGTTGATCGCCGAGAGCCGACGGATCTCCACTGGCGGGGTCATCTCCCGGGGCGGCTATCGCTGGGTGGTGTTCGACTTCACCCGAGGCGGGGGCGGCCCGATCCTTCCACCCGGACGGTATTGGGTGGTCCTCCGGCATACCGGGGACGGCATCTTCAATTGGTACTTCAGCCCGGGGACGGCGTATGGTGACCCTGACGATAGCCGGGCGCGGCTGAGGGGTCGCACCACGTGGGACGACATTCTGAATTACCGGTTCAACTTTCGCGTCTCGGGACTGGTCAAGCCGTAGTGACAGAGGGACAGGGGGGCAGAGTGACCAAGTGAACGAGCGAACCAGTGAACCAGTGAGCAAGTGAACGGCTGGGAGCGTCGCCGAGGATGAAGAGCCAAGGAGAACTCAGGACGAGAAACCCGAAGGGGTTGCGGCGGATCTTCCCGTCTGTGCCCGCCCCTTCTCTTTATCACTTTGTCACTGTATCACTCGTCACTCTGTTCCTCGCTGCCTGCAGCGCCACGCGGATGCCGGAGGGGAGTCGCCCGGCTGGGCTCGCGACGACCACGCCGGGCCTGCCCCAGCGCGTCGCCATCTTGCCCCTGGTGAATGGAACGGACCGCAAAGAGGCCTCGGATGTCGTTCGGGCCGCCCTCCATCAACAACTGAACGCGACGACCTATACGGTGCAAAAGCTATTCGTCACCGACGAGCTGCTGGCACGCGGAGGGCTGCAAGACGCAGAGGCGGTGGCTAAGGCGACCCCGGCAGAGCTGGGACGCCTGTTGAATGTGGATGCGGTCGTCGTGGGGCGCGTGACCGACTACAGCTCAATCTATGCGGTCGTGTATGCGCAGGTGGCAGTAGGTGCCTCGGTGCAGCTCATAGAAGTTTCGTCTGGAAAGGTCCTTTGGGAAAAGTCGCATGTCCAGCGCTCCCACGGCGGGAGCGCAGCCATGAGTCCGTGGGGGCTTATCGCGGCGGCAGGCATGACGGCCCTACATCTGCGGGATGCCGAATTCCTTCATGTCGCGGACGATCTGGCGCGGGAACTGATCGCGACCCTCCCCGTGCCGACTGCTCCACGGGCCCTCCGGCCCCCTAGTGTGGCCGCTGTTGCCTCGGACGCGACCGGAGAGACCCGGCGGGCAGGGCAGAGGATCCAGGTGGCCGTAGTGGGGCCCCCGGGTCTGCGGGGGAGCTTTGACCTGGTTGGACTGAAGGTAGGCCTCCCACTTCAGGAAGGTCCAGATGGGGTTTATCGGGGAGAATACACAGTCGTGGCCGGCGACAACGCTCCCCACGTGGTCGTTGTAGGAGCCCTGGTGGATGCCCAGGGACTGCGGGGGGAGCGTCAAGATGGTCGAGGGGCGATTCGCGTTGACACTGCCCCTCCCGCATCACCCCAGCAGGTCAAGGCGATCCCGGGCGACGGAATGATCCAACTATCCTGGCCCGGCGTGGCTGATTCAGATCTGGCGGGCTACCGCGTGTACCGGAGCGACCGGCCGCTCAGTGGGTTTGGCCTGGTGAGCACCACGGAGCATCCGAACTTCCGGGACACCGGGGTCCCCAATCTCACGCCTGTGTACTATCGGGTGGCCTCCCTAGACACCGCCGACAACGAAAGCTCACCTTCTGACACAGTAGCCGCCATGCCCATCCCACCCGGGCCGACCCTCGTCAAGGGGGAGGTCATTGGGGAGGTACGATGGTACCAGGCTGCAACTCCCTACATCCTGGCCGATGAGGTTATAGTGGCTACTGGCGCGACCCTCACTATCGAGGCAGGCGTGCGAGTGCTCTCGCGAGGTAGAAGCCTCCACGTCCGTGGGCGTCTGGTCGCCCTGGGGACAGCGGGTGCCCCTTTGGAGTTTGCACGGGACCCCGAGACAGCGGAGGGCATGTGGGACGGCGTATGGTTCGAAGGCCTCGGGGGCGAGAAGAATGCGCTGACCTATTGCCGGATCACCGGTGCTGGCACCGGAATCCGTGTAGCCAATGCCCGGGTGGAAATCCGAGAGTGCACCGTGTCGGGGAACAAGGTGGGAATCGAGGTGGCTGGCGAGACCGCTAGTCTGAGCTGGCTGGGCGGTCGGCTGGAGACCAACCGGGAACGCGGCATGCTGGTTCAGGGCGGAACAGTACGCCTGGAGGGTCTGGAAGTTCTCGCAAATGCCGGAGATGGGATCCGGGTGGCGGGCGGCACGGCGGAGATCGTCTCCTCCTTCTTCGCGCGGGATGGCGGGGCAGGCATCCTTCGGGAGGGTGGAACTGTAGTGCTGCGTCGCAATCGGTTCGAGGCACGGGGGGGTCCTCAGGTGGTCAATCTGCTACCGGGACAGCTTTTGGATGCGCGAGAGAACTACTGGGGGACGACCGATCCCGAGACGATTCTCGGCTCGGTGTCTGCGTGGGTGGACGCGTCGCAGGCGCTGGAGGGGCTTAGTCCGGAGGCGAAGATTTTTGCCTTGCCTATCCTCCGGCCTCCGCTGAAGGACGGTCTCCGTGGATTGGGCATCCTGGTGCCCTGGTTCGGTGCGTACACGATTCCAGACCGTTTCGAGATCGGAGACGGGGGCATTTTGCGGATCACTCCTGGAGTGGCCCTCTCCTTCGGACCCAAGGCCACCGGGATCCTGGTGCGGGGTGGGACGATCATCGCGGAAGGCACCTGGGAGTTTCCCGTCACGTTCACGTCCGGGAGCACGGTGCCGGCGCCTGGGGACTATGGAAGCGCCATCCGCATCGAACGGGCTGGCCCTGTCCCAAACCGACTTATCTGGGCGCAGATCCGACATGCGACGACCGGCCTCCGCCTGGAGGCCGGGAGGACAGAGGTGAGTTATGGAGAAGTAGCGGACAATCGCCTGAACGGCATCGAGGTCTCCGGGACGGCCGCGGTGACGATCACCGGCGCGCGGATCGTCCGGAACCCGAACGGGGCCGCGCTGGCGGTGACCGGAGATGCCAAGCCAACGCTCCGCCGGAACACCATCGCCGACAACGGATGGGCCATCTTGAACCAGACCCCTTATCCCCTGGACGCCCGCGAGAACTGGTGGGGGACCAGCACCCCGTCAGACGACCTTATCGTCGGAGCGGTGGATTGGAGCCAGCCGCTCCAGGCTGAGCCGGTCGAGACTGGTGGTCGGTAGGAGCGTGCCCGCAGCGCCTCTGGTCCCGCCGGCGATGAGCGGCCCATCCTCTGGTGCTTGACAACCGAACGGGCCGTTGATACGTTGCTGGAAACTCGGGTTCCTCCCCTGGGGCCCGAGATTTCCGCCGATCCGAGCCGTTTCCTCATTATCTTCTAGGTGCTTGCCATGCGGTCTTGCCGGCGGGGTTTTTCGAGCCTCTGCACCGTCCGCCTGATTGTCCTCCTTCTTCCGCTCAGCTCGGTTGCCTGCGCCACTCCAGTCATTAAAATGCCCAAAATGATGCCTGATGTTGTCAAGGAGTACAAGTCTGTCGTCGTTTACGGCCATTGGGCTGGAATGCGAGACACCGGCGTGCAAGTCAAGGAAGGAGATTCCATGACGATTCTGGCAAAGGGGGAGATCGATTACTGGCCCCAGATGAAAAAAAGCCTCCCACCCATCGGCACTTTGCTGATTCGTTTGGGGAAGGACGCATGGTATCGGAAATGGTGGGGTGAAAGAGATATTTTGGCGGATACAAGCGGTAACATCTTCCTTGGATATCCCGATGGCCCGCTTGACTCCCACGGGGAACCACTAAAGCCGGAGTACTATCGGGACAACCAAGGCTTCTTTGTGGTGGACATCATTGTCTGGAAGACAGAGGACCCCGTGCGGCAAGCCGATTTCCTAGAAGAGCTCAAACGCAATGATCCGGAGAATACGCAGTTAGCATACACAGCGGACACATTCCAAAGGTACAAAGAAATCCGCCTTGCCGAACAAGCGGCCACCCAGCAGGTCGAGGAGTCCAAGGCGGCCCTCGCGGCCCTGCAGCAGGGCGAACCCGTGGCCCCCGCACCGCCGGGGCCCATTGCCCCCGGCACGCCGCCGAGCGCGTCGGCCGTCCCGCCCCCCAGCACACCCGACAAGGAGCGGCAAATCGCCGAGCTCACCGAGCGACTCCAGAACGCCCTCCAGGCGTTGAAGGATCTCGAGGAGCTCAAGAAGAAGCTCGCCGCCCAGCAGGAGCGCGAACAGGAATTGACCGCTCGCCTGACCCGGATGCAGGAGGAAAAGTCGAAGCCGACGCCCGTGCCCCCCGTGATCGCCATCGTCACGCCGCAGGACGGCGCCATTGTGGATCACGAAGTCCTCTCCCTCTTTGGAGTTGCGGAGCATGCAGCGGGGATCGCCCGCTTCGAGATCCTGGTCAACGGGGAACTGAGGATCCGGAAGGCGCAACGGGATGTGGAGGTGGTGGGCAAGGACCCCCGGCGGGTGGACTTCTCAGAGCGAGTACACTTGCGCGAAGGGAAGAACGACCTCGCCGTGGTCGAGTACAGCACCGAGGGGCAGGCGGCGCGGAAAGCCCTGTCCGTGCAGTTCCTGAGGAAACCGGAACGAGTCTGGGCCGTTATCATCGGGATCAATAGATACAAGCACCTCCCTCATCTGAAGTACTCTGTCAATGATGCTCGGGAGTTCTACCGGTACCTGGTAGAGGTGAATCGGGTGCCGCGAGAGCACATCTGGCTGCTCCTGGACGAGGAGGCGACACTTGACAGGATTCGAAGCATCCTGGGAACCCATTTGCGCCGCCAGGCCGAGAAGGACGACATGGTGATCATCTTCCTGGCAGGACATGGAGCCACCGAGCGAGACGCCACCAGCCTGGATGGAGATGGCCTCGAGAAGTACATCCTGCCCTATAATGCCGATCCGAAGGATCTCTATGCGTCGGCCCTGCCGATGAACGAGGTCTCGCGCATCTTCCAGCGGATCGGCTCGGAGCGTTTGGTGTTCATCGGCGACACCTGTTACAGCGGCGCCAGCGGAGGTCGAACCGTTCCAGTCTCGGGAACCCGGGCGAATCTCTCGGGAGCGTTTCTGGACAGGCTTTCCCAAGGTAGAGGCCGCGTGATCCTCACGGCTAGCGATGCCAACGAAGTGAGTGTGGAGAAGGATGAGCTGCAGCACGGCGTTTTCACCTACTACCTTCTGGAGGCGCTTCGAGGTAAAGCGGACTTTGATGGGGATGGCTTGATCACCGTAGACGAGGTGTACCGGTACGTCTCGACCAAGGTCCCCCAGGCTACCGGACAGGATCAGCACCCCGTCAAGAAGGGTGAGATGAGGGGCCAGATTATCCTGGGGGTCACCGGATTTGGAGAAAGCCGAACGAAATGAATTGCTCTTGTGCACCTGATCGGCGAACCCTGAAAGAGGAGATTCGCCAGTGTCGTCAGGTTCATCTCGGTGGCTGTGACGATCCCCAGGAAATGGGCCTTCGCCAGGCCCCAGTACCGGGCCTGCTGCAAGCTATCCCGAGCTTTCTGGCTTGTCACACACCCAGTCCAGCGTAGGCCGAGAGCCGGAGTTCTTGGGATGTCAGAGGGTGCTCTTCCGCAATCTCCGCTCACCTGCACAAGCCTACTGGGTTCCCCTCATCCTCTGGGGATGAGCGGTGACTCATCCACGACCGGGGGGGACTGGGGCGTCCGTCTCACCGGAAGGCTGGCATGACCTCCTTGGACAAGAGTTCCAGCTCCCGCAGGATGTGCCGGTGGGGCATGCCCGGGAAGAACAGCCGGCAGATCAGGTGGGTCGTGCCGTATTGCTCCACGAACGGCCGGAGCGCCCGGATGACCTGATCGGGGCCGCCGATCAGGAAGCGATCCTTCATCAAGGCGTCGAGGTCCGTGGCGATGGAGGCATCGATGAACGGGTGCTTCCAGCCGCCCGCGTACTCCTTCCGGTACGAGACCATGATGTGCTCTTCGGCCAGCTCCCGCGCCTGCTTGTCGGTGTCGGCGATGATGACGTCCCGGGTGAGCGGCCACTCGGTGATGGCTGCCGTGCGCCCGGCGGCTGCGCGGTTCTGCAAGAACTGCTTCTTGCCGTTCAGCAGACGGGCGAGATCGGCCGTGGGGCCAGGGATCCAGTTGTCGCCCAGCGTGGCGGCACGCTTGAGCGCCAGTTCCCCCCACCCGCCAAGCCAGAGCGGCGGATGGGGCTTCGTGATGGGCTTGGGCTCCAGCTTGCCCTCCACCGTGTAGTACTTCCCCTTGAAGGAGACGCGGTCCTCAGTCCAGAGGGCCTTCATGATGGTCAGTTGCTCCACAAACCGCGCGCCGCGCTTCTCCAGGTCCACACCGTACAACGTGAACTCGTCCGGCTTATAGCCAATGGCGACGCCCAGCACGAACCGCCCGCCCGACATGATGTCCAGCAGGGCCACCTCCTCGGCCAGGCGCACGGGATGGTAGAGAGGCGCCACCAAAATGTCCGTGCCCAGCGTGACCCTGGAGGTGCGCGTGGCGAAGCCGGCCAACACCGTGATCGGCGACGGCCAGTAATGGTTCAAAACGGAATGATGCTCCTCCATCCAGATCGAGTCGAACCCCAACTCCTCGCCTCGGAGGACCTCCTCCAACGCTTCCCTGTAGTAGTGCCCGCCTTCGATCGGGATGAAACCGACTTTCAGCTTGGCCATGGTTTGCCCTCTCCCTGGACGCTCTCTAGGTCCAGACGATCGTTGCAGGATCTTACCCGATACGTGACGCTCCCATATCTCCGCGGGTCACAGTTTGAAAACCGTGGGGAGGAATAGCACCAGCCATGGCCAGAAGGCAATAACGATCAGATCGACGATCAGGATCAGGGTGTACGGAATCAGCGGCTGGATCGTGTCCGACAGTTTGATCTTGGCGATGCTGCAGATGATCACCAGGCACAGGCCGATGGGCGGGGCGATGATGGCGACCCCTATCGTGGCGATCACCAGCTCCCCAAAGTGGAGCGGATGCAGACCCACCGCCGTGGCGATGGGAAACAGGATGGGGAAGAAGATCAGGATGGCCGGCAGGCCGTCCAGGATCATTCCGAACACGAGGAACACCGCGATTGTCATGAGCAGGAAAATGGTCTTGCCCCCGCCGATCGCAGTGATGAAATCGCCGATCATGCGCGGCACCTGATGGGTAGCCAGGATCCAGGAAAAGCCCGTGGCGGCCCCGACCAGAAGAGAGACCACCCCCGTCATCACCGCCGTGTCCACCAGGATCTTGTACAGGTCCTTCCGCGTGATCTCCTTGTACCAGAAGAACGACACGATGAAGGCGTACACCGTGGCGACCGAGGCGGCCTCCGTCGCCGTGAAGATCCCTGCGAAGATCCCGCCGAAGATGATGACCGGCATCATCAGGGGAATCAGGCTGTCGCGGATGGAGACGAGGACCTCCCGGAAGCTCGGCCTCGCCTCCGTTGCGCTCGGGAGGATCCCCCGGACGGACTGGATGTAGATGAGCAGCATCAGGGTCAGGGCCATGAGGAAGCCAGGAAGGAAGCCGCCCATGAAGAGGCCCGCGATGGAGATGTTCGACATGGCCCCCAGGACCACCATGGTGAGACAAGGGGGGATCATCATCCCCATTCCCGTGGAGGCGGCGACGATGGCGGCTGCCCGGGCCGCCGGGTATCCCGCCCGCACCATGGACGGCAAGAGGAGGGCGCCGATGGCGGAGGCGTCCGCGATCGAGGAGCCGGAGATCCCGGAAAAGAATACCTCGGCCACGACGACCACGAAGCCCAACCCACCCCGGATGTGCCCGACCAGATTCGAGGCCAGGCGGACCAGTCGCTGGGAGATCCCACCCTGCTCCATCAGGCCGCCGGCCAGGATGAAGAGCGGGATGGCCAGGAAGGGGAAGGTGTCGATGCCGGAGTAGAGCTTCATCGTGACGGTTGACATGGGAATGGCGCCATGCTCCAAGAGCGCCGCGATGCAGGCCAACACCATGGAGAAGGCCACCGGAACGTTGATGGACAAGAGGAGGATGAAGCTTCCGAGGAGGACCAGGATCGTGCTCATCGCTGATGGCCCTCCTCCTTCACCTGCCTCCAGCGTTGTACTTCGACCTGGATCAGGTAGACAATGATGAGGACCCCGCTCAGCGGAATCGGGAGGAACGCCCACGTGTAGGAGAGGTCCATCGTGGAGAAGGTCCGATTCCGGTTAAAGCCCAGAATCGTCCACCCCTGGACGATCATCACCACCGCCACGACCAGCATGACCAGGGGGGTCACGAGCTCGATCCGGTGGCGCCAGTGTTCCGGGAACTGCTTCACCACCAGCTCGATCCCGAAGTGGCGCATCCTTTTCACCCCCAGCGCCGCCCCGACAAAAACCACCCACTGGTACAGGAGCATGGCCAGATCTTCCGACCAGGCCAGAGGGGTCTGGAGGATGAACCGGTTGAATACCTGGATGAAGACTATCACGGCCAGCGCAATCATCAGGATCGCGCAGACCCCCTCGATAAGGTTGTCAAATGCCTTCTTCAGCATCGTCTTCCCTCAACGCGCACACCGAAAAAAAGGGGGAAGCGGCTCGCGGATCGCCACCGCTTCCCCCCGTGGAGGCTCGTCCTGCTACTTCTTGGCGGCGCGGGCCTGGTCCAGCAGGTCCTTGCCGAAGGCGTACTTCTTCACGAAGTTGTCGTACACCGGCTGGATCCGCTTCTCGAAGGTGGCCTTGTCCACGTCCGTCACCACCGTGACGCCCTTCTCCTTCACGAGGTCGATGGCCTTGCCCTCCAGCGCGATGTAGGCGTCCAGGAAGTACTTCTCGGCCTCCTGGCCGGCCGCCAACATCTCGGCCTGGATGTCCTTGGGCAGGTTGTCCCACCACTTCTTGTTGGCGATGAAGGCGCTCACCGACCAGAACTGCTCGGTGAGGGAGTAGACTTTGGACACCTCCCAGTGCTTCGAGGTCCAGTAGAGGGCCGGCGAGTTCTCGGCGCCGTCCAGGACCTTCTGCTGGAGGGCCAGGTACACCTCGCCGAAGGCCAGCGGGGTGCCGATGCCGCCCATCTCGTTGATGGCCTGAATCTGGATGTCGCTGGGCTGCACACGGATCTTCATTCCCTTGAGGTCCTCGGGCTTCCGCACCGGCTTGTTGGCGTAAATGCTCCGGCCGCCGTCGTCCACCCAGAACACCCCCACGAGGCCCTGCTTCGGATAGAACTCGTTCACGAACTTCTTGCCCACGTTGCTGCGGATGACGCGCCACAGCTCGTCCCGGCTGTTGAACAGGTAGGGCAGGTCCCAGACCTTGGACTCGGGAATCCACTCGCCGGAGAAAGAGGCCGGCATCTTGGCTATCTCGATGCTGCCGGTCTGCACGCCCATGAACAGGTCCTTGGTCTGGCCGAGCTGGGCGCTGTGGAACACCTGGATCTCCACCCGACCCTTGGTCCGCTCCTTCACCTTGTCGGCGAAGAACTGCATGGTCGTGGAGTGGGGGTGATCCGGCGACAGGATGTCCGCGATCTTCGCCGTGATCTTCTGCTGCGCCTGGGCCGTCCCCAGCACGAGAGCGAGCGCGCCGAGACAGACCAGCGCGCCGAACAACACCGTTGCGATTTTCCTCATGGCGAGACCTCCTCAAGTTGTTTGTAATGATGAAAGCCGAACGAGGTCGGATGGTATGGCACTCATCAGCCCGCGGACGCAGCCCGTACCCCCAAACTGTGCCTTGATAACTGGGTGGCGTCCGCCTGTCAACGGGAAAGTCGGAGACGCATGGTTCTTGGAACCTCTTTGGAGCTATCGCTCGAGCTCCACCCTCCGACCTTCCTGAGCCGAGACGTAGCCGCCGTAGATGACCTCGACCGTCTCGTGAGCCAGGAGGAGACCCGACAGCGGCTCTCGCCCCTCCCGCACAGCGTCCACGAAGTCCTCCATCTCCTGCGGGTAGCCGCGCATCCAGTCCTCATCCGGGCTGGGAAACTGCCAGCCGCCTTTCGTCTCCACTTTCTCAGTGATGTACTCGTCGCCCCAGATCTGCCCGTCCGGGGTGTACACCTGGAGGCTGGTGTTGGGGTTGATGTTCACCTGGACCACGCTGTTGGAGAAGTAGGCGATCACCAAGTTCTTCACCCCCCCGAGGCTGACGTCGGTGGAGAAGACCGTCGCCTTCGTCCCATCCTCAAACGTGAGGATGGCGGCCGACCAATCTTCCACATCTTCCCATGACGTCACCAGCCACTTTCGGGGTTCCTTCCGCATGGCCTCGATCTTGGTCAACTGGGCCACGTCGGCGATCACCGATTTCACCCGGATCGGCTTCCCGAACTTGCGCTGGCCCTCGTAGTGCTTCAGGTGGATGACTGCGCCGATGGGGTGCGAGCCCATCCGCAGCATGGACCCGCCACCGGCGGTGACCCAGCGCCGGGAGTAGGCCGCGTGCGAGCCGGAGTGACTCTCCTCGGCCCTGAGATCGAGGAGCGTTCCACCGCTGGCGTCCATCAGCCGCCGGAGCTTCGCCATCGGGGGCGCGTATACGAAGTTCTCGGCATACCCGAGGATCACCTTGTTGCGGCGACAAGCCGCCGCCACGGCATCGGCATTCTTCATGGCTTCGTCGAACATGGCCTGCCGCGACATCGCGTTCGCCTCCACGAAGCAGCCGGTGAGCGGCTTCTCCATGATGATGTGCTTGCCGGCATTGGCGGCATTGATGGCCAGCGTGTGGTGTAGGCTCGTCACCACGGGGAGGGTGACGAGCTGGATATCCTTCCGCGCCAAGAGGGCGTGATGGTCGGTGTAGACGTGCGGGACCTTGAACTTCTTGGCGAAGGCCTCCGCGCTCTCCTTCGTCTTGGAGCAGACCGCCACGATCTCGCACTTGCTGCCCCGGATTTTGCTCAAGGCGTGGGCGTGCAGGTCGGCGGCGAATCGCGATCCGATGATGCCAATGCCAATGGTGTCCACGGAATGGTCTCCTTGCTGGGCGCACTCGCGCGTCACGCCGGAGTAAAGTCGTGCCATGCGGCCAACCGCGGGGCCCAGCTCACCCAGCGGGCAAGCGTCAGCTGGCGTCTCGCATGGCACGCCAACCAGATGGAGGAGCCGGGAATGTTGTGCTGCGATCATCCATACCGCCAGCAGGGGAAAGGTGTCAAGCGCGAAGGATGAGGCGCTGGCCCGGCGCCGCGCAGCTATTTCCGGCGCGAAGTTACGGGACTCCCCGCAGGCGCCACGAGGGGGAAAAGGCTTGACATTCCCAGGGGTGGTGAGTATTGTGGCCATGCCTCCGCACGGAGGAGGCCCGACGACAGCGAAAGGGGAGCGCTTGGAGCGTCTCGCGCCGGCGAAGCGGCAGGCCCGCACCCGAGCAGAGGGCCCCACGGGGCAGGAAAAATTCCTCCTGTTCCGCGTCGGCGAGGAAATCTATGGCATGGGGCTGCGGGGCCTGCGAGAGGTGTTGCTGCCCGACGGGGTGACGCCCTTACCCTCCCCTTCCTACCAGGTGTGCGTCGCGCTCGAGCATCGCGGTCGCAGAATTCCCGTCATCCGCATGAGAGGGCTGTTCGAGGGGTCCCCGGCGGGGGAACCGCCGACGGCGCGGGTGCTTTTGACGCAGGGCCAGGCACGCCCGATCGGGCTCCTGGTGGATGAGGTCCTGGAGATGGCCAACGTGGAACCGGCGCGCATCGGGCCGGTGCCGGCCCTGGCCACGCTGCTGGACCCGTCCTGCTTCCGGGGCCTCTTCACCCGGCAAGACCGCATCATCCTCCTGGTCAACGAGGACGGGCTGGGGGGTCTCGACGAAGTGGTCCAGTTCTATGAGACCGGCTCCTGAGCACCGCTCACCCGGTCGGGGCAGATGCCCTTTCAATGGAAAATGCAAAACCGACAACCGACAACTGACACTAGGGAGCCACGCAGATCCCGCCACTCCGCTCCGCCAGAGGCGGAGACTCCTTCGGAGAGGCGGGCGGATTTCGGTCATGACCCCCTGGCCGGTTTCTCATTGTCGGTTTGAGATTTTGCATTGGGCCGAGATCCTGGCGAGGCCATGGCATGGCACAGACGGATGCCGTCATCCCGGGCGTGACGCTGGACGAGGCATCGGTCCTCATGTTCCTCGTGGCGGGCAAGCAGTTCGCCGTGGAGTTAGCCCGGGTCCAGCATATTCTCGACTACCAGGCGCCCACCCGAACCCCCCGGCGCCCGCCGTATGTCGAAGGGATTATCCAGCACAAGGGCCGTTACCTTCCCCTGGTGAGCCTGCGGAAGCGTCTGGGAGTGGAGGCCCCGGTCCCCGAGAATCCGGCAATCCTGCTCCTCGCGGGGATAGGGCAGGATCCCGTGGTGGGGCTGTTGGTGGATCAGGTGGTGCGCGTGTTGTCGCTGCCGGCAGACAAGGTGCTGGCGCCGCCGCCACGGGTCTTCGGCATCCGGGCGGAGTTCATTCGTGGCGTGGCGAATGCCGGCGGGCGACCTGTCGTGTGGCTGGATGAGACGAAGCTCTTGACGTCGGCGGAGCCCATAACCTTGCTCGCCTAGACTGGGAGTGTATCCCCCGTTCTTCCGGGCTGGCTGGAGTGGCCCAGTTCCAAAGGGGGATGCCGCGCCGGCGCGTAGGCGAGAGC
>Ga0315285_10000602_pt1 | contig 37372 bp, 31 predicted proteins | sample YL17G09_36_MG_FD_203698 | JGI IMG/M metagenome (GOLD analysis project Ga0315285, IMG submission 203698) | Sediment microbial communities from Yellowstone Lake, YNP, Wyoming, USA - YL17G09_36 | ecosystem: Environmental > Aquatic > Freshwater > Lake > Sediment | place: USA: Wyoming | collected...
GCGCGACCGGGCCCTGATTCTCGACGCGGTCCTGCGGGCCGACATCCCGGTCCGCGAAATCCCGCTGTACGTCCGGGCCGCCGAAATCCGCCAGCTCTCCGCACGCGAGTTCACCGCCGAGCATGCCAAGGTGACGACGAGTGAGTTCTACACGCCGAGCTATCATGTCGGCGCCGAGAAGGTCTATATCCGCGACCTGACCCGACGTGACGCCCAGGGCGGCGCCGTCGGCCCCATCAGCGGCGCCTGGGAAATGAAGAACGCCACGCTCAACGTCGGCGGCCTGCCGGTGGCGTGGTGGCCGTACAGCCGCGGCCGGCTTGAAACCAGCGAGACCTTGCTCCGCCGCATCAGCACCGGCTACAGCAGCAAGCGGGGGTATCAGTTCGAATCGGCGTGGTACCTGTTCAACCTGCTGGGCATCCAACCGCCGGAGGGCGTGGATGCCTCGCTGCTGGTGGACTATTACTCGCGGCGTGGGCCGGGGGTCGGCATCAACGTGGATTACGAGCGGGAGAAGTATTACGGCCTGCTCCGCAGCTACTTCCTCTACGACAATGGCAAGGATAACCTCGGACCCCTACGCAAGGAGTTTGAAGAGCCCAGCACCGACACGCGCGGCCGCGTCCTGTGGCGGCACCGGCATTACCTGCCGTATGACTGGGAGGCCACGATCGAGGTCGCCTACGTCAGCGATCCGTACTTCCTCGAAGAGTGGCAGAAGTCGGAGTGGTTTGAGGGCAAGGAGCAGGAGACCGCCCTCTACCTGAAGCGGGCCAAGGGCGTGCAGGCCATCACCTTGCTGGCCAACTTCCGCATGCTCGACTTCCTCACGCAAACCGAGCACCTGCCCGAACTGGCCTACCGCCGCATCGGCGACACGTTCCTGTCCCCGGCCGTGCTCTACCACGAGTCGCGGGTCGGCATGGTGCGCTACCTGCCGGACGACCGCCACCAGATCCAGCACTTCGACTTCAACAACCTGAGCCGCACCGACCTCACGTTCCGCGTCGATGCCCGCGAGGAAGCCGAGGTCCCCCTGAAGCTCGGCGCGTTCAACGTCGTGCCGTTCACCTCGGTCCGCGGCACGTACTGGGACGGCCAGCCGCTGGAAGAAGGGACGTTCTGGCGCGGGCTGGGCGTGTACGGCGTGCGCGGCGGCACGAGCTTCAGCCGCGTGTACGACGACGTGAACTCCGAGCTGCTCGACGTGCACCGCATCCGGCACGTCGTCAAGCCCGAGTACGCCCTGTGGTGGGCCAGCGGCAACACGCGCAGCCAGTACCTCACGCCGTTCGACTACGGCATCGAGACCATCGATCCGTTCTACGGGATGATGCTGGGCGTGCGGCAGGCGTGGCAGACGAAGCGCGGGGCCGAAGGGGCGCGCCGCACGGTGGACCTGCTCACGCTCAACCTGGAGCTGGGCCTGTTCGGCAACACGGAAGGGCGCCAGGACATCTCCAATGGCTGGGTGAACCCGCTGCGCCCGGAGAACAGCCGGACGCGGAATTACTTCGCCGGCGACCTGGCCTACCGGCTGAGCGACACGACGACCTTCCTTTACGACTTCAACTTCGACCTGAACGACCGCTCGTTCGACCGGCACGATTTCGCGCTGGCGGTGGAGCGCAGCCCGCGGCTCTCATACATCTTCGGGTCGCGGTACGCCGGCGACATCGACATGAACCTGGTCGGCGGCGGCTGGAACTACAAGCTCACGGAGAAGCACTTCACCGCGGTCCGGGCGTGGTGGGATGTCGACCGTGGCGAGGCTGGCGAGGCCACCTTGTCCTACGTCCGCAAGCTGCAGCGCTGGTACCTGGGGGTCAGCCTCGAGTACGACAACGTCAGCGACGACACGTCGATCATGCTCTCGCTATGGCCGGAGGGCATCCCGGAGTGGACGATGGGCTCGCGGCGGGCCAGCACGCTGGGGACCTCCACCGGCATCCGCCCGTAGCCTTGAGCCAGTTTCCAAGCACCGGGGTCCTCGGCGGCTGGAGCGCACGGTATACTACGTGTACCGGAACAGCGGTCATGTGAGCCACATTATGGTCAAGGACGAAGGTTTGGACACGGTGAAGGGCCTGTATCTGGCGTACGGGACGGACCAGAAGGTCGGGGTCGCGATCTGGGAGGAATGGCGCTACGACCCGAACGGGCCACAGATTGCACAGATGAACACAGATAAGGAGCACATGTTTTCGATATCAGTGGCCATCCGTGACATCTGTGGCTGCGATACTCCTGGCGGAGCCGTGACTCTGGACGGCAACCAGGTCGTGGCCCAGGAGCAGACGCGGTTCCTGGCCGGCCTGGGCATCCGGGGCCGGGAAGGCGTCGGCGAAGGCGGCCTGCCGGCGCGCTTTTTCCACGCCGACCTGATCGGCTCGACGATGATGGAGACCGGGCCGACGGGCGAGGTCGAGTCCACCGGCGGCTGGGAGGACTCGCTGCTGTGGCAATACACCGCCTTCGGCGAGCCGATCTGGCCGCAGGCGGCGGGCGTGCGGACGGTCCAGGCCGGCCGGTACAAGTACGGGGGCACGTACGGGTACGAATCCGGGTTCGTGTACCTGTGGGGCGCGAACGAGGCGCTGCCGCCGATCCTGCTCCTGCACGTCGGCGAACGGTGGTATGAGCCCGGCACCGGGCGGTTCATCGAGCGGGATCCGATTGGGCTCGGCCGGGGGCCGAACTTGTACCTCTATTGCATGGCGCGACCGCTGGCCGGTGTTGATCCGGTGGGGTTGGCGGCTTGGTACGATATCGTGATCTGGTTGACTGGCGGCGACAAGAGCCCGTTGGATAGTGACAAGTTTGTTAACAGGGCGACGACCTGCGCGCTCTGTGTCGGTGGCGCTGCCACTGCAGGGGCCGGAGTCGCCGTTCTCGGACCGCCACTAGTCGGCGGCGGCGGCGGCGCCGCGGGGGGCGCGTTGGGGCCGGCGGGTGCGCTGCTTGGCAAGGGAGCGTGGCTCAACCGGGGAATCTGCCGGTTCGGGTGGAGTTGGAAGGCAAAAGAGGGCTGGAAGCTCTCGCTACGATGGAAGAACTGGCACTGGGATGTCTGGTGATGGTCAGCAATGGGATGCCCATTGGCGACATGGGTGGCGGGCGCGGTGGTGGCGAGGCACACGGCCAGTGGCGCATACCACTCGACCCGGAGCTCCTTGCGCGGTCCGACTTGAGCGAATTCCAACGCTCCGTCATCGCCGTGTTGCTGGAGGTCGTGACAGTCTTACCGGCAGACCGTCTGAGAGCCGCCGTGATCATTCCCTGGCGCGGGGCTACCATGCACCCGGAATTGCACGTCGTCCTGACGCCTACGAGGCACGGGTGCGCCGAGGTCGACGTCTACGTCGAGGCAGATAGGTACGTGCGGATCGCTGCGGGTGCCCATGGTAGTTACAGCCTTCCGGACGACGTCTGGGACCCACGAGTCGCGAACGTTGCGACGTTCGCGGGGCAGATCGTGCGAGCGATCGTGGAGGGCAAGTTACACGAGACGACCTACTTTCGCGGAAACGTCCCAGTGCGCTGGGTGTCAGAGCTCGAGGTCGGAGAGACGCCTATCCGGATCACTCGGGCTGCGCCACTAAGATGGATTCTGCACCTCTGGAAGCCAAACGCCAAGGCCGTGCGTTCCTACGACGCATACTGACCTGTTGGACCCAGACGGCAAACGGAAGCACAGCGCGGGACTCTTTCCCGGCACAAGTGGAGCGGACGGTTCACAAGCCTGTAGTCCGCCAACGGCACGCGGTATGCTACACGTACCGGGATACCGGCCACGTGGCCCACATTACGGTCAAGGATGAACCCGCCGCGGCGGGTACGCTGGGGAGCAGCGGCATGGACCCGGTGGCGGAGACGCGGTTCCGGGCGCCCCGGGATTCCCAAGCGGGCCAGCCCCGTACCCCGTGCCGGCCGGCCCCACCCCCCACCAGTTGTGACCGGCGTACCCCGCGAGCTGCCCCAATTGTGGTCCGGACGAAAATTTTTCTCGCCCAAAAGGCAAGTTTCTCTTGACAGTTCGCGGGCATGTTCTATTTATGTAGGTGAGGTGGCTGGCGCGGTCGTGTCGAGCGAGTAAGCGAGAGCACTCCGTGTGGAAGCCGGATTGACTCGACCGCCTCACCTCACAGGGATCAAGGCATAATGGACGAGCAGCTTTCAGGCTCCGATTCGGAGCCTCCCGGTACCTACCCACAAACTGTACGTCTCCCAGTCCTTGAACCACCGGTCGGAACGCCAGCAGAGGGACAAGCCCTAGAATCGCCGTCCGCCGCGGCGGACTCTCGGGGCCGGCGAAACGGCGACCCGACGACTGCCCCCCGCGCGACGCGGTTCGTGCTCAGCCCGCGCAGCGAGCAATTCCGCCGCCGCCTCTATCCCAAGGTGGTCCGCAGCGAGTGGAACGATTGGCGCTGGCAGCTTCGGCTCCGCATCCGGGACGTCGCAGGCCTGCGCCGCTGCGTGCGGCTGTCGCTGGACGAGGAGGAGGCGGTCCTCCGCCTCGGCGGGCACCTGCCCGTCGGCATCACGCCCTACTACGCCGCCCTCCTGGCGCCCGACGACCCCTACGACCCGTTGCGCAAGATGATGATCCCGACCACGGGCGAGTTCATAGCGACCCCTGGCGAAGCGGATGATCCCCTCGCCGAGGATAGCCACATGCCCGTGCCCGGCCTCGTTCATCGCTATCCCGACCGGGTCCTGTTCCTGGTGACGAACTTCTGCGCCACGTACTGCCGCTACTGCACGCGGGCCCGCATGGTCGGCCAGACCGGCGAGTACCACTTCAACGCCGAGCAGTACCAGCGGGGCCTCGACTACATCGAGACCCATCCGCAGATCCGCGACGTGCTGCTGTCCGGCGGCGATCCGCTCACCATGGTCGACGAACGCCTGGAATGGCTGCTGTCGCGGCTACGGGCGATCCCGCACATCGAGTTCGTCCGTATCGGGACCAAGATCCCGGTCGTGCTGCCGCAACGAGTCACGCCCGAGCTCTGCCGGATGCTGCGGCGGTTTCACCCGCTGTGGGTGAGCATCCACTTCATGCACCCGGCGGAGGTTACGCCGGAGGCCACCCAGGCCTGCGAGCGGCTGGCGGATGCGGGGATTCCGCTGGGCAGCCAGACGGTGCTGGCCCGCGGCGTGAACGACGACGTGGAGACGATGAAGCGGCTGGTCCACGGGCTGCTGCGGATTCGGGTCCGCCCGTACTACCTCTACCAGTGCGACCCGATCTCGGGCTCCGGCCACTTCCGGACCTCGGTCGAAAAGGGCCTGGAGGTCGTCGCCGGCCTGCGCGGGTTCACGACCGGCTATGGTGTGCCGACCTTCGTGATCGACGCCCCCGGCGGCGGCGGCAAGATCCCGCTGTTTCCCGATCCGGTGGTCGGCCGCGAGGGCGATTTTGTCCTCCTGCGCAACTACGAGGGCGGCGTGTTCCGCTATCCTGATCCGGTAGCGCGAACGTAGCGGCCGGCCTCCGTCCCGGCCGTCGAATGCCGGAAAGGATTCCGGCTCGGATGGGTGCGAGAGGGTGCGAGAAGGGATTCTCGCACCAGCGAGAACGTAGCGGACGTGGCCGCCATGACCCGAGTTGGCCTGACCTACGACTTGCGGGCGGAGTACCTGGCCGCCGGGTACGGCGAGCAAGAGACGGCCGAGTTCGACCGGCCGGACACAATCGAAGCCATCCAGGGGACGCTCCGGGAGTTGGGGTACCAGACGGACCGCGTCGGCCATGTCCGGCAGCTTGTGACGCGGCTGGCGCGCGGGGACCGGTGGGACATCGTCTTCAACATCGCCGAAGGGCTGCACGGCGTCGCGCGCGAGGCGCAGGTGCCCGCGATCCTGGAGGCGTACGACATTCCGTGCACGTTCTCCGACCCGCTGGTCCTGGCCCTCTCACTGCACAAGGCGCTGACCAAACGGGTGTTGCGCGACCTGGGGGTCCGGACGACCGATTTCTCCCTGGTCGAATCGCTGACAGACGTGGACCGGGTCGATCTGCCGTTCCCGCTCTTTGTGAAGCCGGTGGCCGAAGGTACGGCCAAGGGCATCGATGGCGATTCCAAGGTCACCTCGCGCGACGAGCTGGCCCGCGTCTGCCGCCGCCTGCTGACGACCTACCGCCAGCCCGCGCTGGTCGAGACTTATCTGCCGGGGCGAGAGTTCACGGTCGGCATCACCGGGACGGGAGATCAGGCGGTCGCGATCGGCACGCTGGAGGTCGTCCTGCTGCCGCAAGCCCAGCCCCACTCGTACACCTATGTCAACAAGGAGCAGTGCGAGGAGTTGTGCCAGTTCCCGCTCGCTCCGCCCGACTGGGCGGCGCCCGCCGAAGAGCTGGCGTTGGCGGCTTGGCGGGGCTTGGGTTGCCGCGACGCCGGGCGGGTCGATTTGCGGGCCGACGCCCGCGGCCAGCTCCACGTCATGGAACTCAACCCGCTGCCCGGCCTGCACCCTGTCCATTCCGACTTGCCCATCCTCTGCAACGCGGTCGGGCTGCCCTACCGCGAGCTTATTCGCCGCATTATGGACTCTGCGTGCCAGCGTCTGCCGGAGCGTGCCGGCCGGTCGGCGGCGGCCCACGTGGGGGCACCGCAGTGAAAGTCGTGCTGCTGCACGACGACCTGCCGGCAACGGCTCGCGAAGATGAGCTGGATGTCTTTGTCCAGGCCGACGCCATTGGCGAGGCACTCGCCGCGCTAGGCCATACTGCGAACCGGCTGCCGTTCTCCCTGAACCTGCACGGCGTCACGGAGAGCTTGCAGCGGCTAAAGCCGGACGTCGCATTCAATTTGGTTGAGGCGGTCGCCGGCCAGGGGCGGTTGGTCTTTCTAGCGCCGGCGCTGCTGGACGGGATGAAGCTGCCTTACACCGGTGCCGGGACCGAGGCGATGTTTGCCACTTCCAGCAAGCTGTTGACCAAACGGCTGCTGCACGCCGCCGGCATCCCCACGCCCCCCTGGGTGACGATGGCCGGGCCCATTGCGGCGGATGCCCCCGCCGGCCGCTATATCATTAAGTTGGTCTGGGAAGAAGCGTCCATCGGGCTGGAGGACGACGCGATTGTGGAGGTGCGCGACAGCGCGGCGCTGCGCGACCAGATGCTGCAGCGCGCAGAGCGACTCGGCGGTGAGGTCTTCGCCGAAGCGTATATCCCCGGGCGGGAATTCAATCTCTCGGTTCTGGCCGGACCCGAGGATCCCACGGTCCTCCCGCCGGCAGAGATCCACTTTGTCGGCTACGCGGACGACCGGCCCCGGATCGTCGGCTATCGAGCGAAATGGGACAGCGCCTCGTTCGAATACCACCATACGCCACATTCCTTCGACTTTCCGCCGCCGGATGCACCCCTGCTCGCCGAGCTTTGCCGGCTAACGCGGGCGTGCTGGGACTTATTCGGCCTGCGCGGCTACGCCCGGGTGGACTTCCGGGTGGATGAGACCGGGCAGCCGTGGGTGCTGGAGATTAACGCCAATCCGTGCTTGTCGCCCGACGCCGGTTTCGGCGCGGCCGCGGAGCACGCCGGGTTGAGCTTCCCCGACGTGGTGGCCCGCATCCTGGGGGATGCCCATTGTGACATGGGCGCCACGACGGCGTGTCAGGAGCTGGCGCAGTGACTTCCGCTGAGCATCCGCCCCATGTGGACCCGTCGTTCGTGGTGTTGCGGGAGACCGTGCAGCCCGACGACGTGGGGATTGTGCGCGATATCGTTGTCTCGACCGGCTTCTTCACCGCCGTGGAGGTCGAGGTCGCGATCGAGCTCGTGCAGGAACATCTGGCGCGCGGGACCCGCAGCGGCTACTGCTTCCTCTTCGCCGAGCTTGAGCGGCGGACAGTCGCTTACGCCTGCTATGGGCCTATCGCATGTACGGTCGGCAGCTTCGACCTGTACTGGCTCGTCGTCCAGCAGGCTCTCCGACACCGCGGGCTGGGCCGATACCTGGTCCAGGCGGCCGAGGCCCGCATCGCGCAAGCCGGCGGACGCCGCGTCTACATCGAGACCTCCGGCCGCGCGTTGTACCAGCCCACCCAGGCATTCTATGAGCGCTGCGGGTATGCCCCCGAGGCCGTCCTGCACGACTTCTACGCCCCCGGCGACCCGAAGATCGTCTATTCGAAAGCGCTGGCCGCTGGCGCGCTGTAGCCCCATCCCAGAGACGGTATCATTCCCACCATGAGCACTTTGCCGAGCGCCCGGATCGGCCCTTACACCGTCGGCCCCGGTCAGCCGCTCCTGCTGATCGCCGGCCCGTGCGTGATCGAGTCGCTCGACCACTCGCGCAAGCTGGCCGAGCGAATCGGCAGCATCGCGGCCGGGCTGAAGCTGCCGTACGTCTTCAAGGCCAGCTACGACAAGGCGAACCGCTCGAGCGGGCAGTCCTTCCGCGGTCCCGGGCTCGAAGAGGGCCTGTCCATCCTACGGCGGGTGCGCGAAGACGTGGGCGTGCCGGTGCTCTCGGACGTACACGAGCCCGCGCAGGCCGAAGCAGCCGGCAAGGTTCTCGACGCGGTGCAGGTGCCGGCGTTCCTGTGTCGCCAGACCGACTTGCTGCTGGCCTGCGGCCGGACGGGAAAGTGCGTGAACATCAAGAAGGGCCAATTCCTCGCCCCCGAGAAGATGCAGCTCGCGGTCGAGAAGGTGCGCGAGACCGGCAACCAGAACGTGCTCGTCACCGATCGCGGCACGTTCTTCGGCTACGAGCGCCTCGTCAACGACATGACCGGCTTGCAGGTCATGCGGCAGTTCACCCCCGTCGTCTTTGACGCAACGCATTCGGTGCAGTACCCGGGCGGCGGCGGCCAAGTCACCGGCGGGCGACGCGAATTCATTCCTCTCCTGACGCGGGCCGCCGTGGCGGCCGGCATCGATGCGCTCTTCATGGAGGTTCACGACGACCCGCCGCGCGCCAAGAGCGATGCTGCCACCGTCTGGCCGCTGGCCGAGCTGCAAAGCCTGCTTCTGACATTGGTGCGGATCCGGCAGGCGGTTGAGGCGTAGTGCAAACACTGCCCGCGGCCCCACGAAGCGAATGGAGACGGGGTTCTAAACGGCGTTGCGGTCGTTTTTCTTTTTTCCATAAGCTATTGCCATTATGGGCCTTACAAAACTAATATTAAAAAAGTGCGGTTTCTGCTTGCACATGTAGGATTGTTATGGTACTATTTACCCAGAAGGGAAAAACGGAGGCCGCTGAAGAGCAGTTACTGACATGGGTGACTTCGGGCGACGCGGCGAGCGCAGGCGCTCGCCCGTCTTTTTTTTGGTTCTTCACGGAATTCCGGGCAGCGGCGAATCATGCCGCGGCCGGCACGACCGCCGCCCAGCAGGCTGCCACGGCCAGGGCGGCGGTTTCCACGCGCAGAACGTGCTTGGCGAGTCGGATCATCTGCCCGCCGGCCAAACGCAGGGCCTCAATCTCCATCGCCGAGAGCCCCCCTTCCGGACCGATGACCGCTGCCAGGCGTGCGGTCGCAGATGAATGGGTGTTCAGCCACGATGCCAACGCCGGTGCTTCGGGCTCCAAGTGAGCCACGAGCAGCGTCGCACCGGCCACGGCCGCGATGGCCGCAACGAGCGAACCGCCGGACTCGATCTGCGGCAACCAAGCCCGGTGGCACTGCTTGCACGCCTCGATCGCCGTTCGCTCCAGCTTCCGCGCGTGCTGCGGCCCCGTGCGGACGATCGAGTGCTCAAACTCGGCGAGGATGAAGCGCGACACGCCGAGTTCCGTCCCCTTCTCGATCAGCCAGTCGAGGCGCGCCCCCTTGCAGCCCGGTACGATGAGAGTCAATTCGTGGGTGGAGCGCGGGATGGTCTGGATCGTCTCGACGAGCAGTGTCAGCGGCTGTCGTCGGTTCGTTTTCGATGCGGCGGTAGAAGGCGCCTCGATCGCGCCGCGGCCCAGATGTCCGTTGCCGTCGAACACGGTGACCGCGTCGCCGGCCCGCAGGCGAAGGCTCTGCACGGCATGCCGCGCTTCGCTGTCGGCGAGCGTGAGCGGGCCCGGTCGTAGCGTTGGGCAGTAAAGCCACGTTTCTCGCATGGGGCGATTATATCGCTGGCGCGGGTGGACCACCCCGCGGCCGTGAGGCCCGGCTAACAGAGACCGCTGGCGGCGACTTTCTTGAGGGCTGCCGGCAGGACCTCGAACAGCCGGTCCAGGTCGGCTTCGGTGTTGAACCGCCCGAGCGAGAAGCGCATCTCCCCCTGGGCGACGCCGGGATCGACCCCCATCGCTTTCATTACGTGCGATGGCTCCAGCGATCCGCTGGCGCAGGCCGCCCCGCCGGAGACGCAGATGCCCGCTTCGCTGAGCAGGATCAGCAAGGCCTGGGCCGCGATGCCGGGGAAACAAACGAGGGCGGTATTGGGCAGACGCTCGGCGGCGGCCCCGATGATCTGCACGTCCGGCAGTCGGCGCTGAAGCTCCACTTCCAGCCGGTCACGCAGCGTCCGGATGCGAACGACCTCTTCCGGCCCGCGCTCGCGCAGCACCTGGCAGGCCATTCCCAGGCCGACGATGCCCGGCGCGTTGAGCGTGCCCCCCCGCCGGCCGCGCTCTTGCGACCCGCCCGTCTGGCAGGCCCGGAAAGCCGTTCCGCGACGGATGTACAAAGCGCCCGCCCCCTTCGGGCCGTAAATCTTGTGCCCGCTGAGCGACAACAGCGCTACGCCCAGCTCCTCGACATCAACCGGCATCTTGCCCAGGGCATTGACGGCATCGGTGTGCACTAGCACGCCGCGCTCCCGGGCGATTCGGCAGACCTCCTTAAGCGGAAAGATCACGCCGGTCTCATTGTTGGCCAGCATGACGGAGATGAGGGCCGTATCGTCGCGGATGGCGCCCGCCAGACCGTCGAGGTCGAGCCGGCCGGCGTCGTCTACGTCGATGCGGCTCACGTGGACGCCTTCCTCTTCCAGCCGTTCGCCGGTTTCAAGAATCGCGTGGTGCTCGACCGCGGACACGATCAGGTGCCGCTTGCCGGGGCTGGCGGCCAGCACGCCGCGCAGGGCGGCGTTGTCGGCCTCCGTGCCGCCGCTGGTGAACACGATTTCGCTGTCGCGGGCCCCGATCAGCGCAGCCACCCGGGCCCGCGCCTCTTCCACTTCGGCGGCCGCTTGAGCACCCAGACGATGCCCACTGGAGGGGTTGCCGTAGCGCTCCGTGAAGAGCGGCAGCATGACGGCCACCACCCGCTCATCGGGCCGGGTCGTGGCATTGTTGTCGAGGTAAGTGAGGGGTTGGCTCATTCGTTCGGCGTGTTCGGGTCGAGATCCCAGTCTTCCGCGAGCTGCTCCTTAAGGCTCGTGCTCCGTACGGCGTGCCCGTCGTTAAACGCGTAGTTCGCCCCGCCGTAGTGGCGCTCGTCGATGTAGGCCTCGCCCTGCAAGCCGGCGATGTGTTCCTTCGGAATGCAGCTCAGGCGGAGGTCGTTGGGATCTTCGACCTCGGGGTTGGCGTCTGTGATCAGCGGCAACCGGGCTTTGACACTGTCGAGCGAGCCCTTGAGCCAGCTCAGCTCGTAGACCCGGTAGTGTCCCGTGCTGTCGGCCATGGGCACCCCCTCCTTACAGACCCAGAGCTCGTAGCGCCCCTTGTGATTCCGCTGCACCGGGAAGTCCTCGTCCCAGGCATAGTCCCGGTCCTGGTACAGGTAGGTGTACAGGACTTCCGCCCACCCGTGCAGCTTGGAATCCTCCGTGTCCTGCAACTTGTACGTCATGGGCGGGAGCTGGAAGTCGGTGTCGCCAGCGTACGCCGTCAGCCCCTTCATGAACTCGCTCAGCCGCGTCAGGCAGACCGTCGCTTTCGCCTGCTGCCGCGCCCGCGACAGCGAAGGAGTCAGGACGGAGATCAGCAGCGAGATGATCCCAATGACGACGAGCAGCTCGATCAACGTGAAGCTGGGCCGCGACTCCTCCCGCACGTGCCGGAGCACAGCCTCTCCGCACTCAGCTCCCTCACGGGGCACTTGCCGCCCGGTCATCGCACGCGCCGCTTTCATCCCTTGTATTATAAGCACATGAGCAAGGGATTTGACCTTACGCCGGAAGAGCTGCGCACGCGGCTGAAATTCGACGACGCCCGGCTCCTGGCCGAATGCGAGGCACACATCCACCGCACGGGCGGGCCCGGCGGCCAGCACCGAAACAAGGTCGCCTCGGCCGTGCGGCTGGTTCACCGGCCCAGCGGCTACGTCGTGACGGCCACCGAGCGGCGTTCGCAGCACGAGAACAAAGCCAATGCGCTGCGGCGGCTGCGCGAGGCCATCGCCGTCGGGGTGCGCTGCGCTCCGCCGCCGACGGTCGTCTGGCCCGAAAGTGTCTGCACGACCGATGGGCGGCTGCGCGTGAACGAGAAAAACCCCGCCTTGTGGGAGGTGCTGGGGCTCGTGCTCGACGAGGTGGCGGCCTGCGGCGGCCAGGTCGGGCAAGTGGCGGACCGGCTCGGCGTCACCACGTCCAGCCTGACCCGCGTGCTCGCGGAGAACCCCAAGGCGTTTGCCGAGGCCAACCGCCTTCGCCGGCAGGCAGGACTAGCGCCGCTGCGAGCTTAACGCGTGGCGCCGGCTAGGCGAACCCGACCAGGCCCCCCAGCAGGCCGGCCAGCAAGGAAAGAAATAGGACCCAGAACATCGGCAACTCCTCTGGAAGACTGCCAGGTCGATACACACCTAGCTCTCTTATCGGCTGGTTCTGCGATCCACTAACTTGATACATCGCCTTCGGTTACCATCGCCGGCGCGATGGAAGGTGGCGCGGCGAGATTTCGCGGAGTGGCCCGGCACCTGACCCTGTTTGCGGGGCTCAGCGCCCTGTTTATCGCGGGCACCGTGCTGCACCCGCAGTTCCTTACGATCGCGAACCAGCGGGACGTGCTGGCCCAGGTCTCAATCAACGGGATTCTGGCCGTCGGCATGACGCTCGTGATCCTGACGGCCGGCATCGACCTGTCGGTCGGCAGCGTCATGTCGCTGTGCACGGTCGTCTGCGCCATGCTGCTGATGGAGCGGCCGGGGCTGGATTCCCGCGGTCTGAGTCGCGCGCACTGGCTGGCATGGCTCGCGTTTCTGCTCTTCCTTGGGTGGGCGGGCGTGGTCGCCGTCCGGCGTCTGGGCCACGCCCGCCGGGCCGCGCAATGGGCATCGTCGATCGGATGCCTGGTCATGGCTCTGGCTATGTTGCTCAACTGGGGACGTGTGGCAGGCTGGATCAACTGCGGATCATCGACGGGGGCCGTTCTCGTCGCAATCCCCCTCGTCGGCGGCATGCTGGGGCTGCTCAACGGCGCGATCATCGCCCAGACCCGGTTGCAGCCCTTCATCGTCACGCTGGCGATGATGGTCTCCGCGGTCGGACTCGCGAAGTTCATCGCCGGTCATGGCGGAGAGATTCACGCCATCTACACCGGCGACGGCGGGCACGCCGGGGCCCCGGCGTCGTTCGAGCAGCTCGGCACGACGATCCTGACGGTTGGACAAGAGGCGCTGCGCGGCGGGCGGGTGCGGGAACTCAAGCTGATCCCGATCCCGGGCCTGTTCATGCTCGGGGCCTGGCTGTCGGCGGCCTTCATCCTGCACAAGCTGCCGCTCGGGCGCTACATTTACGCGGTCGGCGGGAACGAGGAGGCCGCGCGGCTGGCGGGCGTGCCCGTGGCCGGCGTCAAGGTCTTCGCCTACACGGCCAGCGGGCTGCTGGCCGGCCTGGCGGCGGTGCTGTACTGCGCCCAGTACACGCAGGGCAAGGCCGACGCCGGACTGGGCAAGGAGCTGGACGCGATCGCCGCCGTCGTCATCGGCGGGACCAGCCTCATGGGCGGGCGGGGCAGTATCCTGGGTACGCTCGTGGGCGTCATGATCTTCGGCTACCTGACGAACATCCTGCAGCTCAAGGCGGTGTCGAGCGAGATTCAGGACATTCTCAAGGGCGTGATCATCGTGGTGGCGGCGAGCGCCCAGAGCGGCGATGTGCTGGGCGGCCTGTGGCCCAGCCGCCCCCGGCTGGGTAGGTAGCCCAGCCGCCCCGGCTGGGAAAAGACAAACAACCTGTTACATTGCGTGCAGTGTAGAACACCCTCCGATGGAGACCGAACGTGTTGCCCCCTGCGAAACCGGCGAAAGCGTCTTACTGGCGGAACTTGCCCCACATCCAGCGTGAGCACGCGACCCTGTTCGTGACCTTCAGCACCGCCCACCGCTGGGTGCTGCCCGAATCCGTCCGACGGACCGTATTGGAGCACTGCCAACACGACCATCTTACTAAGCTCATGATGCACGGCGTGGTGGTCATGCCAGACCACGTGCACTTGGTCTTTACACCGCTCAGCGACAAGGATGGGAATCCTTACGGACTGGCCGAGCTCATGCATGGCATCAAAGGGGCGTCGGCGCACAGCGTGAACAGAGCGCTGGCGCGCAAGGGACATGTCTGGCAGGACGAATCCTTCGACCACATTCTGAGGCGGGACGAGAGCATCCACAGAAAGGTTGAGTACATCTGCCAAAACCCGGTCCGGAAGGGACTGGTGGCACGGGAGGATGATTACCCCTGGCTGTGGCGGGAATGGATCGAGGGCGACAAGATGGAGCAACGACCGAACGAAGCGTCCGGAAGCACAGCCGAGGGCGGCTGTGCCACATGTTTCGGCCCCGCAAATGGAGGTTTATCGTGACTCGCACCCCTCTAGGCTCGCCGGTTCTTCTCCTGGTCGCGGGTCTGCTGGCGGTCATCGCGCTCGCCCAGGAGCCCCCAAAGCCCGCGGCCAAGGAGCGGCTCGTCATCGGCTTCTCCCAATGCACCGTGAAGGAGCCGTGGCGGGTCGAGTTCAATCGCCGGCTCAAGGAGCATGCCGAAAAGGCCTACCCCGACGTGCAACTCGACATGCTCGATGCCGACGACAAGACCGAGAAGCAGGTCGGCGACGTCAAGACCTTCATTCGCCGCGGCGTCAATGCGATCCTCATCAGCCCGAAAGAGGCCGCGGGGCTGACCGGGGTGGTCAAGGAGGCGAGCGAGGCGGGTATTCCGGTCGTCGTGCTCGACCGCGACGTGAACTACAAGGACTACGCCTGCTTTGTCGGCGGCGACAACAAGCTCATTGGCCGGGCGGCGGGCAAGGTCGCCGTCGATATGCTCGGCGGGCCGGGCAAGGCACAGGGCGTGATCTACGAGATCTGCGGTGGTCTGGCGTCGACGCCGGGCCAGGAACGTCGGGACGGATTCCACGAGGTTGTGGCGAAGGAAAAGGGCGTCAGGATCATCGGCGGCCTGGACTGCGACTGGAAGAAGGACAAGGCGTACTCGGTGATGCAGGACGCATTGAAGGCCAACCCGCAGATCGACCTGGTGTACGCCCACAACGACCCGATGGCCCACGGAGCGTACCTGGCCGCGAAGGCCGCCGGCCGCGAGGGCGAGATCAAGTTCATCGGCATCGATGCTTTGCCGGACGAGGGCGTCCGCTGGGTCAAGAGCGGCGAACTGACCGCGACGCTGCTCTACCCGACGCCGGGCGCGGCCGGCCTCGACCTGGCGATGAAAATCCTGCACGGTGAAAAGGTCGAGAAGCGCGTCACGCTGCCGACGCGGGTGTTCACCAAGGAGAATGTGGACAAGGGCGGGGAAGAGGTGCGGATAACCACAGAGACACAGAGGCACAGAGAGGAATAACGGAAAGGAGTTCGCGGGTGAGGGATGAGCGTTCGGCTCGCGTGGACAGCCGGGGCATTCATCGCTCGTCCTTTATCCCTCATCCATTATCCCTCTCTCAGCCGATGTCCTTCCCGCGGCGCGGCTTTCCGTGCAGCTCGCCCAGTGTATACTGATGGACGGAGGCCTGTCATGGTTCGTGCGGTCGATGACGCGGTCTTGGCTGATCTCACGCGGCTGCTCCGCGAGTCGGCCAACCCGACGCGCATCCTGCTGTTCGGTTCGCACGCCCGCGGTAATCCGCGGCCGGACAGCGATATGGACCTGCTGGTCGTCGTGCCCCACGTCCACGATCGAATGGCGGAGATGGTACGCCTGAGTCGCACGCTCAGCCCGCTACGGCTGCCCGTGGATTTGCTCGTCGTCAGCGACGAGGTCTTCGAGTACTGGTGTCACACGCCCGGCAACATCTACTCGGCCGCCCTCGCGGAGGGAAGGGTGCTCTATGAGCAAACCGCATGAGCAGGCCCTGCTCCTCCTGCGAAAGGCGGAGGCCGATCTGATGCTGGTGGACGAGGTGTGGGAGTCGCCACGCGTGACCGATGACGTGATCGGGTTTCACTGTCAGCAGGCGGCGGAGAAGCTGCTGAAGGCACTGCTCTCGGAGTTGGGCGTGTCATTTCCCCGTACCCACAACCTGCGCTTCCTCATGGACCTTCTGGCGGATGCCGGCCACTGCCTGCCTCCCGATCTGGCAGACCTGGACTTCCTCACTCCATACGGCACGCTCTTTCGCTACGAGGATGTCGAAACCGCCATACCCCTGGATCGTACCACCGCGACGACGAAGGTCCGGGCTTTGCACGTCCATGTGGTGCAGCGCGTGCGATGAGCACCTTGGCTGCGTCAGCGCGAGAACCCCAGCGAGTCAACTGTGCCCGGGTCTTCATCTCCGTCGCCGAGGAATCGGCCGACGTCCACGCCGCGGCGCTGGTCCGGGCGGCGCGCGCGCGGCTGCCGGGGGTCGAGTTCTACGGCCTGACCGGGCCGCGCCTGCGCGAGCTGGGCGTCGAGACGGTCTATGACTTCGTGTCGCACGCCGCCATGCTGGGCAGCGTGCTCGGCGTGCTCGGGCGGGCCTACCAGGCCGTCAAAGCGGTCAAGCGGTCGTGGCAGGAGCGCCGGCCGGACCTGGTCCTGCTCCTCGACTCGCCGGAATTGCACTTGCGCCTGGCGCAGAAGGCCAAGCAGCTCGGCATCCCGGTGTTGTATTACATCGCGCCGCAGACCTGGGCGGCACGCGAATACCGCAATCGTCGGATCGTGCGCGACATCCACCGGCTGGCGTGCATCCTGCCGTTTGAGGAAGAGTACTTCCAGCGCGCCGCCCATCCGAGCCGCGACCGTCAGGGAGCGGATCCGAGCCCCGAGCGCCAGCGAGTGGGCCCTGATCCCAGCCCGAATGGCCGGCGAGGGAGCACGGAAGAAGGGATCGCGGGATCAAGGGATCAAGGGACCAACGGATTCCGCGCGGAATATGTCGGGCATCCGCTGTTCGAGACGCTACGGCGGGAGCAGCCGGTTCCGGGGACCGTCGAGTTCCTGAAGCTCCGGGCGGCGGACCGGCCCATCGTGGCCCTGCTGCCGGGGTCGCGCATGCACGTAATCGATACGCTGCTGCCGATGCAGCTCGAGGTCGTTCGAAGACTGCGCGCGGCCGGTCACGACGTGTACGCGGCGATTTCGTGTGTCTCCGACGTGCGGCGGGAGCAGATCCGCTCGCTGGTGCGCGCCTCGCTGGTGCGAGAATCCCTTCTCGCACCCGGCTCAGCGGGAATCCCTTCCCGCGCAGAGCCGGATGGGAATCCGGCCGAACTGGGGGCCGAGAAAGAATTCTCGGCCCAGCCGATTGACATGGCCGACGCCGGTATCGACGTCGTCATCGCCGACAATGCCAGCCTGCTGGCGGCCGCCGACCTCGTGCTCGTGGCGTCCGGAACCGCGACGCTGCACGTGGCGTATTACCGCAAGCCGATGATCGTGATGTACGACGCCGGCCGGTTGCTCGCGCTGCTGTCCCGGCTGTTCGGCCGCTTCGTCCTCCAGACGCCGCACCTGTCGCTATTGAACATCCTCGCCGGGGCGCGGGTCGTGCCGGAGTTCATGCCCTTCGTGCGGGACCTCGGGCAAGTCGCGGCGGTGGCCGGGCAGCTACTGACGGACGCGACCTGGCGGAACCTCTTGGTGCAGCAGATCGACGCCGTCGTCCGCCCGTTGGAAAGCTCGGACGCCAGCGCCAACGTGTGCCGGCTGATGGCAGAAACGCTCCGCCCCGCCGATCGGCGGTAGGCCGTTTCGCACCCCCGTCGGGCGCGTGCCGGTCGCGGCTGGCGAGAGCGACTTTATCCGCGGCGGGTGGCCTCAAACGAGTAGGCGTCATGCCCCTGGGGAATCAGTCCGCCCGTGTAGTTATCAAACACGTAGTCCATTTCCATCGTGCCGTACATGCTTGTGGAGTCGCGCAGGAAGCACTCGATCTTCCAGATCGTGTAGCCCTGGCCATAGCCGGTGTTGACCGTGGGGGCCTGTTCCTCAAAGTAATACGAGCAGCCGGTCCAGCTTCCGTCGATGACGCCGCCGTCGCCGCTCGTCATCTTCACCGTGCCGTCGGCGTTCTCGGTGAAGGTCCAGGAGCCCGGCCGCTGGTCGCCTTCATTGATGCCGGCGTCCTCAGAAGCAATGGCCACAGCGGTGAACATGACATCCCACTCCCCGATGATCGACACCTGGCCGCCGGCGCCGCCGTTGCCGGTCCCCCCATTGCCGGTCCCGTCGTTGGCGGTGCCACCGGTGTCGATGCCACCGGTGTCGTCAGCGTCGCCGTCATTGGCAGCGTCGGCGGCCCCACCGTTCGCATTGCCGGCACCCTGACCGTCCCCCGCCGTGCCGTCGCCGGTGCCCCCGGTCTGGTTGCCGGTGTCTTGCCCGCTCGGGGTCTGGCTCGCGGACTGGTTGTCCGTGAGGGTGCCCAGCAAGTCACCGAGCGTGTTCCCGCCCAGCAGGCTGCCGAGCGATGTCCCGCCCGTACAGCCGACCAACGCCACGCAGCCCAACGCCACCAGCAGCAAACCCACGGCGCGAGCCGAGTTGTGAACAGGGCATGTCGCGACATGAACCTCCTACGACCTGATGACAAATGCACTACCCCTGGCCGCCCGACGGGCACGCCCCGTCGCGGGTACGGCAAGGAGCCCTCGTAGCCTCTTACTATAACCGCTGCCCGCCCGCGAACGAACCGGATTCTGTCGCCGCGACAACGCCGGCGGCACCGGCGCCTTTGACGGTCGCCGCGCCGCGCGGCTAGCATTCACGCCCGGTGCTGAACCCCGATCTGGAGAACCCCGTGCCGTTACCTTACAACCAGCGTACCTGTTACTGCGGCGAAGTGGGCCTCGACCGCGTCGGCCAGAGCGTGCTGCTGGTCGGTTGGGTCCACGTCCGGCGAAACCTGGGCGGCATGATCTTCGTCGACCTGCGCGACCGGAGCGGCCTGGTGCAGCTCAAGTTCGACCCGAACATCGACCCCCAGAGCCACGCGACGGCTTTCAAGTTGCGGAGCGAATACTGCATCGCCGCCCGCGGCGACGTGCAGCCGCGGCCCGAGGGCCTCGTCAATCCCAACCTAAAGACCGGGGCGATCGAGGTCAACGTCCGCGAGCTCAACATCCTCAGCCCGTCCGAGACGCCCATCTTCGAGCTGACCGACGAGATCGAGACCAATGAGGAGACGCGGCTCGAATACCGGTTTCTCGATCTCCGCCGCCGGCCCATGCAGCAAACGCTCGTCACCCGCCACCGCATCACCAAGACGATCCGCGATTACTTCGACCAGCACGGCTTCATCGAGATCGAGACGCCATTCTTGACCAAGAGCACCCCGGAGGGCGCCCGCGACTTCCTGGTCCCGTCGCGCGTCACGCGCGGCAGCTTTTACGCCTTGCCCCAATCGCCGCAGCTTTTCAAGCAACTGCTCATGATGAGCGGGTTCGACCGCTACATGCAGATCGTGCGCTGCTTCCGCGACGAAGACCTGCGGGCCGACCGGCAGCCGGAGTTCACGCAGCTCGACGTCGAGATGTCGTTCGTGCAGCCGGAGGACGTGCTGCAGCTCATCGAGGGCTGCCTGGTGCGGCTCATGAAGGTCATCCACGGCCTCGACATCCCCACGCCGTTCCCGCGGATGACGTACGACCAGGCCCTGCGCGAGTACGGCATTGACCGGCCCGACACGCGCTACGACCTGAAGATCAAGGACGTCACCGAAATCGCCCGTCAGACCACCTTCGCCGTCTTCGCCGAGGCGATTCAGGCCGGCGACGTGGTCCGTGGCATTCGCGTGCCCGGCGGGGCGACGATGACGCGCAAAGAGATCGACACGCTGACCGAGGACCTCAAGGGGATCGGGGCGGGCGGTCTGCCGCTGGTCAAGGTCGCCGCCGAAGGCAACCGACTGGTCTTCCAGACCGGCATCGCGAAGTTCTTCACGCCGGAGACGACGGCGGAGATCCTGTCGGCGATGGGGGCGGGGGCGGGCGACATCCTGTTCTTCTCCGCGGGGCCGCCGCCCGACGTGTGCAAGTATCTGTCGTGGTTGCGGGAAACGGTGGCCAAGCGCCGCGGCCTGATCCCCAAGGACAAGTGGAACTTCCTGTGGGTAGTTGCATTCCCCATGTTTGAGTTTCACCCGGAGGACGGCCGCTATTACGCGGTGCATCATCCGTTCACCGCGCCGCGGGACGAGGACATCCCGTGGCTGGAGAGCGACCCGCTCGGCTGCCGCGCGAAGGCGTATGACGTGGTGCTGAACGGCAGCGAGATCGGCGGCGGGAGCATCCGTATCCACCGCGGCGACGTGCAACAGAAGGTCTTCAAGCTACTCCAGCTCACGCCCGAGGAGCAGGAGCTGAAATTCGGATTCCTGCTGCGGGCGCTGAAGTACGGCCCGCCGCCGCACGGCGGAATCGCGCTCGGCATTGACCGGATCGTGATGCTATTGACCGGGATGGACAGCATTCGCGACACGATCGCGTTTCCGAAGACCGCCCGGGCCATGTGTCCGCTGACCGGCGCGCCCGGTCCCGTGGCGCAGGAGCAACTGGACGAGCTGGGGCTGAAGCTGAGCAGCCCGGCGAAACCGTGAGGCCCATCCGAACCCGCCACGCGAGTGGTGGGCCCGCGGAGCGAATGACCGGGCCCGGCACGCAAGTACCGGGCCAGAGCGACCCCGCCCTGGCGGGCGGGGTTCTGACGAAAGGAGCTAGCATGTCCGCGACAACTCCGAAACGCGGCAATTGGGCGGCGTATGTGCTCGGCGGCCTCGCCGTGCTGGCGGCCGGACTGCTGTGGCAAGGTCTCGGCCGGCCACCGGCGGCGTACGGCCAGGTGCCCGACAGCGGTGCGCAGCGGCTGGAGATGATCAACGAGCTGCGCACGTCGAACCAGAAGCTGACCGAGGTGGTGGCGCTGCTCCGCGAAATCCGCGACCTGGAGGCCGGCAAGGCCGCCGCCAAGGACAAGGAAGCCAAGCCGGCCCCGCCGAAGCCGTAGCGGCCCGCGTTGCAGTAGTGCAAAGCTCCAGCTTTGCCCGTACGGCAGAGGCGCCTGCGCTGCGCGGGGGATCGGTGGACCGGAACCGCATTCTGAGAGCACCAGGCGAAGGCTGCCAACATTGCCAGCGCGCGCACCCCCCGGTCGGCAATGTTCGGCGGGCGGGGCTGGGGAGCGGTTTCGGCCGTCCGGCGAGCGCGCGCCCGGTTGGAAATCTTCGAAGGTTGCCAGACAAACCGCCAAGGCACCAAGAGGAACAGAGCCCAGAGCGCGAGCGACGGGCCCATCCCAGCCCAGAGCGTCCGGGCGGAGCCTGTCCGCGGTGGCGGACACCGGACGTCGAATCCGAGCCCCAAGCGTCCCGGCGCGCCGGGAAGGGGCCCCGGTCCGATCCACAGATTACGCTGATGGACGCAGATTCGGGATGTGGGCTGGGGGCCGGTCCGGCAGAATGGCCTGGCCGGCCAGTCCGTAAGGGGCGCCCTCCCTGGGCGCCAGGGGAGCGATCGAGGCAAGCCCGCACGACCGGTCGTAAGCAGACCGGCGCGGTAGGCCCCCGGAGAGGCGGCGCTCCTCCACCAATCCGAAACCCCGCCGTCGCCCACGTTTCCCAGTCTACGGTTTACGCAATCGGATCGTGGTCTTGCCCCAACAATCCGCTTTGCTAACTAATCGGCACTGATCGAACAGCACATTCCCCATCTTGCCCATGTACCTCGCGTACACGGCTACCGTGTCACCCTTTTTGAGATCGTGCAGGACCTGGGCGTCCGACTTCGAGAACATGCACTGGACCTGGAACAAGGTGTCTCCCGCATCCAAGGTGATGTAGGGTGTTCTCAGAACGTCGTAGCCGATGCTGTCAATCGTTCCACGGACGACACACCAGCGATTTCTGAAATCGTCCTCGGCGCGAACCTCATTCGACTTGAAGAGCAAAACAATGTCTCGTGCAGAGAAAACGGCGACCTCCCAGAACTTGTTGTCTTCTTCGGCCTTGCGCGCTTCCTCCTGTTCCCGAGCGTGCTCTGCTTCCGCTCGCCTAGCCTCCTCAATACGCTGTGCCTCTGCCTGCTTTTCCTGCTCTACACGCTCCGCTTCTTCGCGCCTAAGGCGCTCCTGCTCAAGGGGACTCAGTAGCTTGCCGTCTGCCAGCTTCCAGCCCTGCGCCAACCGATTTCGGTATTCTGTCTCTGCTCGGCGAACGGACGCTTGGGCCGAGTCGAGCCGAGGTTTGGCGAGCTCGTAGGTGGGTACGTTGGCGCTTTTCTCCACCTGATCTTCGACCGCCTTCAGAGCCGCGAAGGCGTCAGAAAACTGGAACGTGTCGGCCAGGCCTTGAGATCGGGTTACCGCGCCGTCCACTAGGCTGATGATGTCCTGCTGAGGCTCGGCCTTGCGCCCACATCCCACGAGTACGATAACGAACACAAAAGCAGACCAGCGATGCACGTGTATCCCTCCGTCATGTTGAGGCGCACTGAATGACACTGTCGCGCAAACGAATCGGATGGCACCCGTAGTGGGCGGCGTACGCCAAGCCATCATACTTGAGCATCCGGAGCATGAGAAACAAGATGAGCGCTTCAAGCTCGGTCCAAAAGGACTCAGGTGTCACGTGCGGCAGGTGCAACTCTCCCAGGTGCATCAGGCGGTGACGCGCGCCGAGGAACTTCGCGCCGGGCGGCTTCAAGTCAAGGGCCTGGCAAGCCCTTGTGATTCCCTTTATGAACGATGGACCCGCATTCCACTGCTTGATCACGCCAATCAGATTATCGGTGCGCTGCTTCTTCCAGTTATTGCTCAGGCCGCCCAGCAGCGCATGCAACTGCTCGCGGAACTCACGGCCCCTCAGCTTCTTGTCGAGGTCCGCATCGATCTCAGCTCCAGTCGGCCTTGCGACGAATTTCGCTGCGATCCGATCCGCCAGCATGTACAGCAGCATCGCCTTCGTTTCAAGGCACGGGTTCACGTGTACCTGCATGAACCTGCCAAGGGTCGGCAACCACCACGCGCGGTCAGCGGCCACGACGGGGTAAGCGTGCTCAATGAAGCTCCTCAGGGTGCCGGACTCCCAGTTGTCGACTGCGGGGAAACCGAATTGGCCAAACGCATAGGCCACGAGGTCCCGGGTCCGCCACCAGTCACAATTGCCACCGGTGTCCACGTGCTCGAGCTTCACAGCCTGCACGCTCCGCGCGAGCGCCAGGGTTAGCAGTGCCGCGATCGCATCTGCGTCTCTGCTGACTGATTCGGGCGTGTCGTGAGCGTGAACCGGAGTCCTGAGGGAGGCCGTGACCAGGGGAACCTGGATGTTGGCCTCTCGCTGCTTCTTCGCTTGGCAGAACAGCTCGTCTTTCAGCTCCCAGCCGCGCCCACCGAGGTTGAGCGTCATTCTGTCGAGTGTCCACCCACGCTGATCGTCGGGTAAGCCAGGCGGCGCGGGCGTTTGCGTCGTCAGGTCGTACCTGCGGAGCTTGACGTTGGTGAGGCGAAACGACCAGGCGCCCTGCAGTGGCTGGACTAGCGTCCCAAACTCTGCGTTTCCGAGGACGCAGTACACGAAGACTTCGGCCGGCAGGTTGAACCTGGACCCCGCCACGCCCTTGATGGTCGTGCGGATTTCACGCCTATCTGCCAGGCGCAGCGAGACAGCCTTCCCCCCGAGAAAGTCACTGGCCTCGTCGGCCAGCGCTTTTTCCGTGAGCTTCTTGTCCAGGCCTGCCAGCAATAGCTCAAGTTCGACTGCCTGATCGTTGTGATCGAACAGCAGCTTGCCGGGGAACTCACGCACACCGCTGCCCGCGTCAGAGAGATCGACAACGGCCGTCACATCGAGAGGTTCCATCACTTTCTGCCCCACGGGGTGGCCCGTACGGCTAGTGAGCGGGCTCGTTCCTGCTCGAGCGCATTGTACCGTAGCTTCGCGGGGCCGGTTAGACTACAAAAGCACGGCTGACGCGCGCCGCACAGGCCCCCGGGGTCGGCCGGTACAGTCGCTCGCAACACGTTGCTACCGCAGAGTCCACAGCCCGAGGCCGGGTGAGCCACAGGCCACGCATCCCACAGCCGGGGGCGGCTGGGCCACAGGCCACGCGTTCCACAGCCGAAGGCGGCTGTGCCACAAAGTACGGCCGCCACGCGGGTCGCGTCAGACGATGTCGGCGAAACGCCGCTGGGTGGCGCGGAACCACGTCAGGCCTATGACCAGCAGGACCAGACCAATGCCGATGCTGGGGATCAGCAAACTCGCATCGAACGAATAACCCGGCAGCAAGGCCCAGCGCATGCCCTCCACGACGCCGACCATGGGATTCAGCGTGTACAGGCTCTGCCAGCGGCTGGGAATGGCGCTCAGCGGATAAGCCACCGGCGTCGCCAGCATCCAGACTTGCACGAGGAACGGAACCATCTGCGAGACATCGCGGAAGCGCACGTTGACGGCGGCCAGCGCCAGGCCAATACCCAGCGCGTTGAGCGCCGCCAGCAGCACCCAAATGGGAACGGTCAACACCGCGGGCGTCGGGGCGACGCCGTAGTAGGTGAGCAGCACGAAGTACATGACCAGCGCGCAGAGGAAGTCGACCAGCGTGGCCAACTGGCCGGCCAGCGGCAGGATCAGGCGGGGGAAATAGGCTTTCGTAACCAGCCCGGCGTTCGCCACCAGGCTGATCGTCGCCGAGCGCAGGGCGCGCCCGAAGAACGTCCACAGCACCAAGGCCGCACAGCAGTACAGTGGATAGGGAACCGAGCCTGATTGCAGGCCCGCCAGGCGGTTAAAGACCAGCGTGAACAGCACCACGTTGACGAAGGGCTCGAGCAAGGCCCACGCCGCCCCGAGCAAGGTTTGGCGATAGCGGACCCGCAGGTCGCGCCAGGCCAGGAAGCCCAGCAGCTCGCGGTAGCGCCACAGCTCGCGCAGCTCCACCCACGGGGCCGTGTCGGCGGCGTGGATCACGGTGCAGCTTGCAGGGGAGTTGGCCGGCGCGCGGCAGGCATCCATGCCAGGACCTCGTCACGTGGTTGTGGTTTCCGAGACGGTATCCGCCGCAGGCGTATCGGCCGTGCCGGGCCGTTGACGGGCGGAGCGCACGCGGGAGAACGCCTCTGAGAGTCGCGACTGCAAGGTGTGCAGGCGATCCCGCAACCGGTCGTGCGCCGACGGGCGTACGACGGCGGCATCGTGTGGCCCACGTGGGACTACCGGACCGCCGATGGACCGCAGCCGCGCGATCAGCAGGGACTCATCGGGAATCGGCGGGCCGGCGGCGTAGGCGTGCTCTTCTGGCGCCGAATCAACGGGGTAGTCTGGCCGGTCCGCTTCACCCGTGATGCCGCGCACGGCCGCCAGGACATGCGGTGCGTCGACGCAGCGGCAGTCGTCGCCGAACGCCTCAACCAGGGCGTTGTCGCAGAGCTGATTAATCAGGGCGGGGTTGCCCTCGGAACACTGGTCAATCAACGCCAGGGCCGACGCCGTGAAGATCTCGGCCTGCCCGCCGGCCGCACGGATCCGATGCCGAACGTAGGCGGTCACCTCCTCGCCAGTGAGGCGGAGCAAGCGACAGACGCGGAAGAGCCGGCGTTGCAGGCGCACCAGGGCGGGGGTCGCGAGCGTGTCCAGGAGCGTGGGGAGGCCGAACAGGACGGCGGTGACAGGTACCGGCGGGGGCGTCTCCCGCGTGACCAGGGAGAGGATGCTTTCCCAGGCGTTGGGGCGCAGTCCGTCAGCGTCATCCACGACGAGGAGGGTCCGGCGCGGCGGACGGACCGGGCGAGCGGTCCGCAACCACTCGGCCAGCGGGACATCCGGGACGTTCTTCGCCCGCAGTGTCGCCAGCGGCGCGAGGCCGCCTGGAGCACAGAGGACGGAAGCCATCGTGTCGCCGGCCGGCTGTCCGAGCCCATGTACCCATAGCATGTCGCTTCGCGCGCCGCTACTCTCCACAAGCGTCTGGCCCAGCAGTGTTTTACCGGACCCCGACTCTCCCAGCACGAGCGTGCAAGCTTTGCCGGAATGGACGGCGTACTGGAGCGTGGCCAAGGTTTCGGCGTAGCTCGGGGTCCCGTAGAAAAAGCGCGGGTCGGGCGGCCCGTTGAAAGGCGGGGCACTCAGGCCGAAATGCCGGTAGGTTTCCATCACGCGCGGAACGCCGTTCCTATAGGTCATTCCTGTTATCGGCTTTGGGTGCAGGGCCCTGAAATAGTGCGCCGCTCGTCGCGAGAATCCTGCCGCCGATAAGGCCACCGCTAGTTCTCTCACCGCCAAGTTTTATGAGCAGCCGGAAACGGTCGATAACCGCGAAGGGGCAGGAGGTGCAGGCCGTGGCCACGGAGGGCCCGAACGTGGCAGAAGCTGTGGCTACAGGAAGCCAAGGGTACTCTTGATGGTCGCCGCTTACCGGGCAGTCTGGCGCGCCGCCACGCTGCGCTTCGCGCGGCTCGGCTGGCTCGCCGTCGCGATCGCGCTGGGTCTCGCCGGCTGCGCGAGCCCGCACAAGCAACTGGTCGAGTTTCTACGGGCCCACGAAGTGGAGGTGTCGACGGGGCACTACGTGGTGCGGCCGCCCGACGTCATCGAGGTCCATTCGCCCGACGTGCCGGAGATCGATGGCGCCGGCCAGACCCTCCGTCCGGACGGCAAGGTCGTGCTGCGCCTGCTCGGCGAGGTGGACGTGGCGGGCCTGACGACCGAAGAGATCGCGGCGAAGCTGCAGAGCCTCCTCTCGCGCTACTACGTCGATCCCGAGGTTGTGGTGAACGTGGCCGGCTACCGCAGCCAGTTCTACTACGTGTTCGGCGAGGTGTCGGGCGCGGGACCCAAGCTCTACACGGGACGCGACACCCTGCTGAAGGCCCTGGCCGAGGCCCAGCCGACGTACCTGGCCTGGCGGTCGCAGATCTCGATCATCCGTCCGTCGGCGAAGGAGGGTGAGTGCAAGACGATCACGGTAAACCTGGACCGCATGTTCAAGAGTGGCGACTTGACGCAGGACATCCTGCTGCAGGAAGGCGACGTGATTCAGGTGCCGCCAACGCCGTTGGCCTGGGTCGGGCACCGCATCCGCGAGCTGCTGTACCCGGTGGGGCCGTTGATGAATGCCTACACGACGCCGGCCGCGCCGCTGTACGCCACGCACGCGTACGAGGATGAGTTCTCGGAGGGTTCGGACCGTGGCAACCGGCCGCGGCGGCGGATGCCCTCCGGGTACTAACTAGGGAACCCTGGGCACGTAGTGCAAAGCTCCGCTTTGCATGCTCGGCGAAGACGATGGCAGACCAGCAGGTGCACGCGTTCGAAGACCTCCGCAACACGCTCGGGGCGTGTCTGCGGGTCGTGCGCCAGCGCTGGCGGCTGGCCCTGATCGCGCTCGGCGTGGTCGGGTCGGCAGCCTTCTGGGGCAGTCAATACCTGCCGCGGGAGTATTCCGCCACGACGCTCTTCGAGCGCCGCGACGACGCCGTCCTGCAAAACCTCATCCAAAGCAATTCCCCGTACAGTTTCAGCCATCTGAAGAATACGCTGACCACGGACATGATTGGCTCGCGGGCGCTCGCGCGGGCCGCGGTGACGGCCGGGCTTCTTTCGCCCGCTGCGATCACGGGCGACGGTCCGCTGAGCGACGGCGAGCGCGCGGCCCTGGACGGGCTGCTCCGCCGACACGGACTGCGCCCCTCCGTGAGCCTGCTGCAAAGCTCGCCGAGCCTCGACACGATTCAGTTGCAGTGTGCGGCCAATAACCCGGCCGTCGCGCGGCGTCTCGCGATCGCCTTGCGGGACAACTACATCGCCAGCACGCGGGAGCGCATCCGGGAGATCCTGGTCAGCACGCAGGACTTCTTCCGATCCGAACTGGCACGGCTGCAAGGCGAAGTTGGCGCGGCTGACCAGAGCCTGCGGCGCGACTCGGACACCTTTCCCGGCTTGGACCCGACGGACATTGTCGCTGTGGGGAGCCGCTTGGAGGCCTTGCGGGCCGAGCGCGCCGCGGCGCAGCAACGTAAGGCCGAGCTCGAGGCCCAAATCGCCGCCCGCGAAGAGTTCCTGCTGACGGCCCCCGCGTTCTACGCAAGCCCCGTCGAAGGCGGGGACGTGCCGGGCCCTGGTTCGGCGTCCGCCGCAGCATCGCCCGCCGAGGCGGCCCTGGAAAGGGGGATCGCCGGCGTCAAAGCGGAACTGGTTGAGTTGGTCACCGGGCGGCGCATGACCATGGAGCATCCCGAGGTCAAGCGGCTGCTCGGAAAGCTGGAGGGGCTCGAGGATCTTCGCCGCGCGCTGACCGAGAGCGCTCCGGCCCCCGAAGCCCCGGCCTCTCAGCCGGCGCGTCCGGCGGGCCTCGGGCGTGAGTGGCAGGCGCAGCAGATGCGGATCGAGATGGAGCTCGACTCGTTGCGCCGCCAGCTCGATGCCGCCGCCAAGCAGTGCGAGCAGGCCAGCACGCGGGTCACGCAACTGACGAGCATGTATGACCGGCTCGTCCAAAACGGCGACGAATTGCGCCGCCTCCGCGAGCGGCGCACCAACCGGACCCTGGAGGTCGGGCTCTGGCAGGCGCACCTGGCCAGCCTGGAGCGCGTGCTCACCGCCGAGAGCGGCGAGCGCGGCACGCAGTTCAGCCTGATCGAGGACCCGAAGGACGCAACCGTGCCCTCCAAGCCGCGCATCTCGGCGGTGTTTCTCGTTTGTTCGGGGTTAGGACTGGCGGCGGCGGCCCTCGCGGTGGCGCTGGCCGAGTTGTTCGATCGCTCGTTCCGTTCGCTGGGCCAGGTCGCCCGCGCCCTGGGGATCCCCGTACTCGCGTGCGTCGGCGTGATTCCGACGCCGCAGGAGCGCTGGCGCGCGGCGCGGTCGTACCTGATCTGGACGCCAGCGCTGGCCATTTCCCTGGGCGTGCTGATCACGACGGCGGGGCTGGCGTATGCAAGTCTCGCCTTTCCCGTGCTGCACCAGCGGGCCATGCAGCGGGTGGACCGCGTGCTAAACACGTTCGGCGCCGCGGCCCTGTTGCCGCCCGCCAACCGAGCAACGTGAGGCGTTTGTCGTGGGCTCGATGACCAAGGTCATGCGGAAGATCTGCCAGGGTGGCGCGCTCGACGGGGCCGCCGCCGGCGGGGCCAGGGCTGCGCCTTCGTCCACCGCGACCGCGCTGGCCGAGCAGACCTCCAGCGCTACCTCGGCGTTCGTCGAGGACGGCACGCCGCAGACCGCGGCGACATCCGCGGTCAACGGCCAAACGGTCCGATGGCGTCCCCAGCAGGTAGACCAGGCGATTGTCGCCTTCCACCGCCGGCACGGTGCCATTTGTGAGCAGTACCGCGGGTTGCGCGCCCGGCTGTTGTCCATGAACCTCCCCCAAGCCGCGCAGGTGATCGCGATCACGAGTGCCGTCCCCGAGGAGGGCAAGAGCGTCTGCGCCATCAACCTGGCGCTGGTCATGGCCGAAGGCAGCGAACACCGCATCCTGCTGGTCGATGCCGACTTCCGGCGCGCCGCGCTGGCCGGCATGCTGGGGATCCCACGGACGCCGGGGCTGGCGGACGTGCTGCGCCACGAGGTGCAGCCAGCGGCGGCCTTGCAGCCCAGCCCGCTCCCGAACTTGAAGGTGCTCCCAGCCGGGAAAGTGCCGGACGGCGCCCACGGCGAGCTGCTCGGGAGTGGCGGCGCGGCCGCGGTCCTCGCGGAGTTCCGCAGTGCCTTCGATTATACGTTCCTCGATATGCCGCCCATCACGACCGTGTCCGACGTGTCCCTCTTGGGGCCGCAGTGCGACGGGGCCGTGATTGTCATCCAGATGCAGCGGACGCCGGAGCCAACGGTGCAGCAGGCCGTCCGCACGTTGCAGGCCAATAACATCAAGGTGCTGGGGGCGGTTCTCTCGCGCTGCGCTGAGCACGGGCCCGGTTACTATGACTACTACGACTCCTCTGGCGATCACGACTAGCCGCGAGGCCTACAACGACGCAGCCCGCCGCGGCGGACTCGCTCCGGTTACGGTGCGTCCGGCGAGTGAGCCAACCACCGTCGCGGCATGGGCACGGTATGTTGAGCAAGCACCCGGAGCGAGCCTGTTCCATCATCCCGACTGGTGCGACGTAGTGGCGCGTGTGTTCGGCCATCGGCCGCTGCACCTGCTCGCGACGCGCGGGCGCCAGACGGTCGGGGTGCTGCCGCTCATGGAGGTCAACAGCCTGATCGGCGGGCGCCTGCACATCAGCGTGCCGTACGGGACGTACGGCGGTCTGCTAGCCGACGACGACGAAGTCGTCGACGCCCTCGCGACACAGGCCGTGCGTGTCGCGCACGAGCGCCGGGCGCGCGTTCTGGACCTGCGCTCCGCGGTCGCCTGTGTACCCGGCTTCGAGAGCGTCTCGGGCTATGTGGGCTTTGCGCGGCCGCTGCCGCAGCACCCGAACGACGTGCCGGCTTTTCTACCGAAGCGGGCCCGCGCCGCTGCCCGGCACGCGCGCGACCAGGACGGGGTCAGCATCCAACACGATGTCCGGCTGGCACCGACAGTCTGGCGGCTTTACTGCCGGAGCATGCGCCGCCTGGGCTCGATCAACTACCCGTACCGCTTCTTTGCCGAGCTGCTCGCGCGCCTGGGCGAGTGGGCGTGGGTCAGCGTGGCCTGGCGCGGCGTGCAGCCTGTGGCCGGTACGATCAGCTTCGTCTTCCGCGACACGATCATGCCGTACATCCTGGGGGCCGACGAGCGGATCCGGTGCGACGGAGCGGCGAACCTGCTGTACCTGTCGGTCATGGAGCGGGCGGTGCGCAGCGGACTGCGCTTCTTTGACTACGGGCGCAGTCGCGCGGACAACACGGGCGCAGTCGGCTTCAAGAAGAACCAGGGCTTTGAGCCGCGCCCGCTGGGATACCAGCGCTATGTCCCGCCGGGACAACGACCGCCCGACTTGAAACCGTCCAGCCCGCGTTTTGCCCTGGCCCGGCGTGTGTGGCGCCGGTTGCCGCTCGCGGCCACCCGAGCCCTCGGCGCCTGGGCGGCACGATCGCTCCCGGGCTGATGAGCGCACGATGAAACTCCTCATGCTCGTGCACCGCTTCCCCTATCCGCCGGTCCGCGGCGACTGTCTGCGCTCCTGGGGCGAGATCGAGTACCTGGCCGGCCGGCATGAGCTCTGGCTGGCCTGCATCGAGCGGACGCCGCCGCGGGCCGCGGACTTGGACCATGTGCGTCGCCGGTGCCGCGACGTGGCCGTGGTGGTGCGACCTGATCTGGCGTCGCTGGCGCGCGGCGGATTGAGCTGGCTCACAGGCCAGAGCCTGACGGAGGGCTATTTTCACGACGAGCGCCTGGCACAGATCGTTCGACAATGGGACCAAACGGTCGGGTTCGATGCGGTGCTGACCTTCTCGCCGGCCATGGCGCCGTACGCGACCCTGGTTCGCGCGCCACGCCGTGTGCTCGACATGAATGACGTGGAGAGCGCCCGATGGCAAGGCTATGCGGCCTGCTGCCGGACCCCGCTGCGCTGGCTCTATGCCCTGGAAGGGCGACGGCTGGCGCAGGCCGAGCCGCGCTGGGTGCGGGGCCACGCGGTAACGTTGCTGGTCAACGAGTGTGAGCGCCGCAAACTGCCGGCGGAGCTGCGGGCGAAAGCGGCCGTGGTCCGCACGGGGGTCGACCTCGCGCGGTACGACGTGTGGCCGCGGGAGAGCGCCGCGCTCCGGGTGCCGCGCAAGCCGGTGGTCGGGTTCGTCGGGTCGCTGTGCTATGCGCCGAACATCCGGGCGCTGGAGTGGTTCGGGACAGCCGTCTGGCCGCGCGTCCACGAGTCGGTCCCGGAAGCCCGCTGGCTGATCGTCGGCCGCCACCCGGCGCGCCGCGTGCGACGTTGGAGTCGTCAGCCCGGCGTGACGATCACGGGCTTTGTCGAGGACGTCCGTCCATACCTGGCCGGCATGCGCGTATTCGTCTGCCCGGCCCGTGAACAAATCGGCGTGCAGACCAAGCTGATCGAGGCGCTGGCGGCGGCGCGGCCCGCCGTCGTGACGCCTCAAGCGGCCGCGGGCATCGACTACGACGATCCGCCGCCGTTCCTGGTGGCGGCGTCGGCGGCGGAGTTTGCCGACGCGGTGGTGCGGCTGCTGCGCGACGACGCGCAGGCGCAAGCCCTGGCGGCGCGCGCCCGCAGCGTCGCCGAAGCGAAGTATGACGCCACGGAACAGTGGCAGCAGGTGGAGCGGTGGCTCCTCGGAAACGGGCCCACCGCCGTGCGTGTGCTCGCGCTGGACGCCGCAGGCTGTCCGCGTGAAGCGCCGTGCGTGGCGTTGACCGGATCGGAGGGTCTTCTCCGGTGATTCGTGGTCGGAACATCGTCTGCCTGGCCAGCAACTGGTGCGATCATCCGACCAGCAAGCACCACGTGATGCGGCAACTCGCGCAGCAGAATCACGTCCTGTGGGTGAATTTCCACGCCTCGCGTCGCCCGCAATTGACGCGCCGCGACGCACGCCTGGCGCTGCGCCGCCTCTGGCAGACGCGGACCGGCACGCGCCGGGGGGCCCCGCAGCTCGACGTGCTCTCGCCGCTGCTGGTACCGCTGCCCGAGTCGCGGCTGGCGCGCTGGATCAACAGCCGGGTGACGTGCCGGCAGATTCGCAGCGCCTTGCGCCGCCTGCCCGCGCGGCCGCTCCAGTTGTGGCTCTTCGCGCCGGACATTCCGGAAGTGATCGGCCAACTGCCGGCCGAGCGCGTGGTCTACTACTGCGTCGACGACTTTGCCGCGTTCTCCGGCTACAACACGCCGCTCATCGAAGCGCTGGAAAGCCAGACCGTCGCCGCGAGCGACATCGTCATCACGACCTCGGCCGAGCTGCTCGCGCGCCATAGGCGCAGCCATCCCTGCGCACACCTGGTTCCGCACGGCGTCGATTTTGACCATTTCGCGACCGCGGCCGAATTGCCGTGGGACGCGGTGCCGGACGACCTGAAACCCATTCGCCGGCCGGTCTTCGGGTACATGGGGGTCACCGCCGACTACGTCGACCTGGCCCTCCTGGCACGGGCGGCAGCCACGCGGCCGGACTGGTCATTCGTCCTGCTGGGCGATGTGCGCTGCCAGACGAGCCCGCTCGCCGGACTGCCGAACGTGCATCTGCTCGGCGGCCGCCCCTATGCGCGCCTGCCGGCGTACTGCCGCGGGTTCGACGTCGGCCTGATTCCGTTCCGGATGAACCGCCTGACGCGGGCGGTCAACCCGATCAAGCTGCGGGAATACCTGGCGGCCGGGTTGCCGGTCGTCTCGGCACCACTGGAAGCCGTGAAGCCCTACGTGCCGGCCGTTCAAACGGCCGAAGGCCTGGCTGAGTTTCTGGCCGCCTGCGAGCGCGCCTTGCAGATGACCGCCGACGCTGAACAACGCAGCCGCCAGGACTTGGTGCGGGCCGAAAGCTGGCGCTGCCGCGTGGAGCATCTTTCTCAGCTCGTGCAGACGCTTCCGGCGGCGACCGACGGGCCGGCCGCAGGGCAGCCACCTCGCTACGGTGCGCCAAGCCGGGAGACGATCTCAAACTCGGTGTAATCGGGCGCGACTTCGGAAACGACGTATCTGCGCTTGCCCGAAGGGTCGGGTGGGATGTGGTCGACGAGCCGGCATTGAACCCGGACCTGCGGCCCGAATAGCGCCCGGTAGCGTTGCTGTATACGGTCAAGCGTATGCGGGGCGAAACCGCCGTCGACGACCAGCAGAACCTCAAACTCGGTAAGCGTGCGCTGATAGGTCTTGAACGCCCGGATGCCCGGCTCGTCGCGCAGCACGTGTGACGTGACCGCGCCGTGGCACAGCCGTCCGCCGGGCAGGGCAATGAAGCCCGTGCGCTTTCCGCCTTCCAACCGCAGCGTGGGGAACGGCAATCCGCACGGGCACGGCTCCGCCAACATGCGCCCGACATCGCCGACGCGATAACGAATGAACGGCTGCGCCCGCGTGTTCAGCGTCGTGCAGACCACGTCGCCGCAACGTCCGGCCGCGACGGCTTGCCCGCCCACCGCGATGTCCACGTGAACGTGCGGGGCGATCACGTGCATTCGGCCACGTGGGCAGTCGTGGGCGATCAGTCCGACTTCGCGGCTGCCGTACTCAGCGGCGACCGCGCACCCGAAGGTCCGCCGGACTTGCGCGACCTGCGCGTCGGCGATCTCCTCGCCGGTCAGGACCACCAGCCGCAACCATGGGAAGCTGTGCGGGCCCTGTGACTGGGCCGCGTGCTCGGCCAGGAGGGCCAACGCCGTCGGGTAGCCGTAGAGGACCTGCGGCCGGAAAGACAAGACGCGCGCGAGGTGGAGATTCAACTGGGCCGGCGACAGCTCAAAGGCGCTGAGCAAGCGCTCGTTGAGCAACCAGTCGCGCCAGCGCTTCACCCAACGGCCTTGCCCCTCGATCGGACTGCCCCACAGGTGCAATCGGCGGTCGCCGGGCTCCACGCCGAAGAGGCTCTGCATGAAGAGCCGCGCCGCAAGGTCCTGGGCCTGGCGTAGACGATCGATGAAGAAGTGCAGCGTGTCGCCGGTAGTACCGCCGCTGGAATGGGGCTGCGTTCCGCCCGGCACGCGGCGGCACACCAGGCCTTCGGCGTGGGCCCGCACATCCGCCTTCTGCAGCACGGGCAACTTGCGCAGCTCCGCCTGGGGATCGTTCGCGTAGAGGTCCACGCGGCAGCGCGCGAAGAGGCTCGCGTAGTACGGCAATCGCGCGGCGGCGAAAAGGAGCAGATCGCGCAGGCGGTCGTTCACGTCGCGCCGCAGAATCGCCGGCGACTGCACTGCCAAACGCCGCAGCGTCTCCAGCTCCTGCAACGTCCGCCGGCCGCGCAGCCACTCGTGCGCCGGGTAAGTCAACTGCCGGACCAGCCAAGCCGACATGCTCATGACGGAGTCATCCTTCGCCTGGCCGTGGCGCGACGTCCCGACCTTTGCAGCACGTGTTCATAGACCCGCCCGAGCCGCTCGGCGACCCGCTCGAGGCTGTAGTGAGTCGTGACATGCTGCCGGAGTGCCGCACCCATCCGTCGCCGCAAGGCAGCATCGGCTGCCAGGCGTTTCATCTCGCGGGCGAGCCCGGTCGCGTCGTGCGGCGCGACGAGCGGGCAGAGCGGTTGCGAATCTCCGCCGGCGGCCAGCGCTTCGGGCAGGCTGCCCACCGCCGTGGCGATCACGGGCAACCCGGCCGCCGCCGCCTCCAGCACGGCGTTCGGTAGTGCTTCGCTATGACTCGGGTGTACGAAACAATCGGCGGATCGCAGGAGACGCGCCTTGGTTTGTCCGCTGACCGGGCCCGTGAAGGTACTGACGGTGGCCAGGCCGGACGCGCGCACACGATCTTCCCAGAAGGGCTGTAGTTCTTCCGTGACCGGCCCCGCGATAAGGAGCTCGAACGGGACGCCCTCCGACCGCAACTGCGCGGCGGCGCTGATGAGGTCGCCGAGTCCCTTGGCCGGCGTCAACCTGGCCAGATAGAGGAACCGACACGCATGGCCGTTCGCGCTGGTCGGCCCCGCGAGCTCGGCCGGCTCGACGGCATTGGGAATGACGTAGACTGGCGTCGGCCCCGCGTAGGGACGGAGAGCGTCCTGCCAGCGCCCGGACATGACCACAATCGCATCGGCCGCTGCCAGGCCGCGCCGGATCACCCACTGCCCCCAGCGACCGGCACCGCGGCAGAACTGCTCGAATTGACCGCCACGGATGTGCAACACGACCGCCCGACCCAGGGACTTCGCGACCGCGAGGTCGAGCAGGTTCCGGTAATAAGTGAGGTAGCTGCACGTGTGGACATGCAGGAGGTCCACGCGGTTCTGGATGAGCATCGTCCCGAGCCGGGCGAGCGCGGCCGTATGACGCCCGACGGCTGGCAGGTGGCCACACCACCGACGCAAAGCGCTGTGCCGCGCAGCACGGCTTATCGCACTACGCGGCATCGGTGAGGCGCAGCGGCAGACTGCGTAGCGCTCGCCCAACGGACTCTTCATCAGCAGATTGATAGAGGTCACCATGCCGCCGATCTGCGGCGGCGCGGGGCCCAGCATGAGCACGCGGCGGCGCGGCGGCTTTGTCGCGGGACGCGGCTGCGGTCGGGGGCGTCGCATTTCGTCGTAGACCTGCTCATAGCGGCGCACCATCTGGTCCGTGGTGAAACGGCGGCGGTAGTCGTCAAACGCGCGATCAGCACGTTTGCGGGCGGTTGCCGGATCGCAGAGTACGGAGGCCAAGGCAACGGCGAGCTTTGCCGGATCGGTTGGCGGAGCCAGCAGTCCGCTCTCGTTGTGCCGCAGGAGCCAGGGCCCGTCCTGACTTGGGGCATCGAGACAGCCGACATCGCCGACCGCGGTGGCAACGATCGGCACGCGCTGGCTCATCGCTTCGAGGATCACGTTGGGCATGGACTCCGTGCGGCTACTGAGGCAGAAAACGTCAGCGCCCGCCATGAGTTTCCAGGCATCGCAGACCGGACCCGGAAAGTGGACGTGTTCCTGGAGCGACAAGGCGGCCGCAGTGCGCTGGACAGCCCGGCCGTACGCCGCATCACGCACCGCACCGACGCAGACCAGGTGCGCGTGCGGCCACTCCCGCCGCAGCGACGCAAACGCGGCCAGCAGGCCGCAGGTATCCTTCTCGATGCGGAGATTGGCCACGTTCAGGACGATGGGACCGTCGCAGGATCGCCCGCACAGGGCTTCCAGTCGACGACGAGCCTCCGGGGGTGCGACCGGCGGCAGATCGAGGCCATTGGGGAGATACGCGGCCGCGCGGGCCATTCGGATCGCTGGCAACCTTGACCGCAGTGACTCCGAGTTGATCCCGATGCATGCGACCCAGCGGTCGAGCAGCACAGCAAACCGGTGATATCGAGTCGGAGGCCCCAACGGCCAACCATGCCAGACGTGCAGGAGCGGGATTCCAAGGAGCCGTGCCGCCGGAAAGACCCGCACGAGCGCGGCGCAACTGTGCGCATGGGCCACGTCGACCCGGTCCCGACGCAGCCAGCCTCCGAGTCGCCAGGTGAGCCGCGGGTCGCGCCCGATGCTCTGCGCCTCGCGCACGGTGACGCCCGCGGCCTGTAGAC
>Ga0315285_10000604_pt1 | contig 37339 bp, 26 predicted proteins | sample YL17G09_36_MG_FD_203698 | JGI IMG/M metagenome (GOLD analysis project Ga0315285, IMG submission 203698) | Sediment microbial communities from Yellowstone Lake, YNP, Wyoming, USA - YL17G09_36 | ecosystem: Environmental > Aquatic > Freshwater > Lake > Sediment | place: USA: Wyoming | collected...
TTCCGCACAAGGCTACCCGATCTTTCCAGCCGTCGATCACCATACTGCCCGAAAATCAAAGCTACGTCACTCATGACGCTTCGCCCAAAAAGCGCTCCCCCGACCGTTGATTGGCCGACTTCGCCGAAGTCGGCCTACTGTGACGATCATTGTTTCTTACGTTACTGTATTTATGAAATCATGTACTTAGTCATGACACGCAACCCCCCCGTTTGCGCCCATCCGATCCAGGGTCACAAAATGTGATCTTGAAGCCTATCCAGTTTAATAGGCAAGCATATCTTTTTTAAAATGGCGGGAATGCTCCCTGGGATTTGACGGCAGTCCGTGAAATCACGCTACTGGCGCTGTTCCGAGGCGCCGCAGGGCGCCGGCGGTTCGGCAGTTTGTTCAGCCTCCGCGATCCAGCCGCCTCCCAGCGCCTGGTAAACGGCCACCAGCGCCTGGAACAGTGCGGCGCGCGTCTGGGCGGCCGACAGTTCCGCATTGAACAGTGTCCGTTCGGCGTCGAGCACCTCGATGTAGCTGGTGTACCCGTTCTCAAACCGGCGCCGGGCGAAATAGGCGTATTTGCGCAAGGCTTCGACCTCGCGCTCGATCGCGTCGAGTTGATCCCGGGTGGTTTTCTGGTCGATCAACGCGTTCTCGACCTCACGGAATGCGTTCTGGATTGTCTGCTGGTACGCAATCAGGGTTTCCTCGCGGACGGCGCGGGCCGATCTCACTTGCCCCGCGATCCGGGCGGCGGTGAAGATGGGGCTCGTGACGGGCACGGCGTAATCCCACTGTTTGTTGTCTCCCGAGAACAGGTGTGACAGCGAATCGCTTACCCAGCCATAGGCGCCCGTCAGCGATATCGACGGAAAATACTGGGCGCGGGCCGCGCCCACCAGCGCGTTCGCCAAGATCAGTTGATGCTCGGCCTGTACAATATCCGGCCGGTTCTCAAGCAGCGACGACGGCAACCCCTCGGGAACCGCCGGGAACACCAGCGATTCCAGCGTGTTTCCGCGCTCGATCGGCCCGGGATTGCGCCCTATCAGGACGCTGATCGCGTTTTCCTGCTGGCCAACGGCCCGCACCAGCACCGGCACCGTCGCGAGGGTCTGTTCATACACGGACTTGGCCTGGCTCAACTCGAGTTCGGAGATCACGCCCGCATCGTACTGCAGCTTGAACAGCTTGTAGGTCTGCTCCCGGCTCGATACGGTTTGTGTAGCGATCTCGAGTTGGCGATCCAAGCTCCGAAGATTCACATATCCGCTTGCAATCGAGGTAGCCACGCTGAGGATCACGCCGCGTTTGGCATCTTCCGCCCCAAGCAGGTCGGCCCGGGCGGCTTCCGTGGTGCGCCGTATCCGGCCCCACAGGTCGAGTTGCCAACTGCCGCTCAACCCCGCCTGCAACGTACTGGCGGGATTCTTGACGGTGGGCACGGCCGCCGCCTGCGCCGCGGCCATGGCTGACGAGAACGGGACTCCCGTCATCAGGCCCTTGATTTGCTGGAGCAGCCCCGCCAGGCTTCTTGCTTCCGTGGCCGGAGTTTTTTGCGCGGAGATGCCAGGCTGCGGCGTGCGGTCACGCGCCCCGCTCGCGTTTGTGTTGATCTGCGGAAACAACTCGGACCGCGTAGTCTGCAACCGTCCTGCAAACTGTTCAATCCTCGCCGCGGCAATCAGGATGTCTTTGTTGGCCTCGATCCCTTCATTGATCAGAGTGTCGAGCGCGGGGTCGTCGAACTGGCTCCACCACTGGGTGTTGGCGGTGTCTTTTGCGGCCTCGTCCTCGAACCGCCAGGTCTCAGGCATGTCCAGTGCCGGCCGCGTGTAGTTTCGCCCGACAAGGCAGCCCCAGCAGGCCATGGCGACCAGTATCGCGAGCGGTTTCGTGAGGCTATGCACTGTCTTTGCCCTCGCGCGGCGCGCCGGCCATTCTGGAAATCACGTAATAGTTCACGGGGATGATGAAAATGGCGATGAACGTGGCCGCCAGCATCCCGCCAATCACGTCGGTGCCCATGATGCGCCGCGCGATCGCCCCCGATCCCGATGCCAGCGCCAACGGAATGCTCCCCACAATGAACGCAAACGACGTCATCACGATGGGCCTCAACCGAAGCCGCGCCCCGGCGAGTGCCGCGTCTTCCAGGCTTTTGCCGCGATCGCGCTCGTACCTCGCAAACTCGACGATGAGGATGGCGTTTTTTGCGGCAAGCCCGATCAGGACAATCAACCCGATCTGGGCGTAGATGTTTAGCGGCAAGTCTCGGATCAGCAGTGCGGCAAACGCCCCCAACACCGCGATGGGAACCGTGATCAGCACGCTGAAAGGCAACGACCAGCTCTCATAGAGCGCGGCCAGGATCAGAAACACGAACACTAGCGAGAGCGCGAACACGGCGGCCGGCGGCACCCCCTGCCGCGCCAGTCGCTCCTGAAAACTGATGCCGGTGTAATCAAAACCCATTTCGGCCGGCATCGTTTGCGCAAACACCTCCTCGAGCGCCGCCATCGCCTGCGCGCTACTGTAGCCGGTGGCGGCGGTCGCGTTGATCTGCGCCGAGCGGAACTGGTTGTAGCGAAGAGTGAACTCGACTCCGGTTCGCGGCTGGACTTGGGTGAGCGTGGCCAGCGGCACGCGCCCGCCGCTCGAGTTGCGCACATAGAACTGGCCGAGTTGGGCCGCCGTGGTGCGGAACGGCCCTTCCGCCTCGACGTACACACGCCATTGACGACCGAACTGATTAAAATAGTTGATGAACAGCCCCCCCATGAAGGCTTGCAGCGTGCCGTAGACGTCGCCCAGATCCAGGCCCTCGCTGATCGCCTTGTCGCGATCCACCTTGACAAAGTATTGAGGCACATTCGCCAGAAGGGTCGTGCTCACGTGCAGGAGTTCAGGCCGATGCTGCGCGGCCGCGAGGAATTTCCCGGTGTTTTCCGCCAGAAACCGGACATCCTTGCCGGCACGATCCTCGAGGATGAAGGTAACCCCCCCCGCCGTGCCGACACCCTGGATAGCGGGTGGGGAAAACGCCAACGCGATCCCCTGGGGAACTTGACTGAGCGACCGCATCAGTCCCGCCTGGATGGTTGGCGCTTTCAGTGCGGGCGAGCCGCGCTCATCCCAGGGTGTCAGCCGGATAAAAAAGAATGCGCTGTACGTGTTCCGCACTGTGCTGAGCAGGTTGAAACCCACCACCGTCGTGCAATACATCACGCCCGGCGTGTTCAGGATGATCTGCTCGACCGAGCGGGCCGCCTCGGCCGTCCGCTGCAAGGAAGACGCCGGCGGGAGCTGAATGATGGCGTAAAGGTAGCCTTGATCCTCTTCCGGCAAAAATCCCCCCGGCAGTTCCTTCCAAATGAAGTACGCCCCGATTATGGCGATGGCAAGTATCGCAAAACCGATAACGGCTCTGCGGATAAGCACACGCGACACGCTGACGTAGCCGTTCCTGGCCCGTTCAAACAGGCCGTTGAACCCTCGAAAAAACCACGCCAGCACACCGCGTCTTTCCCGCCTCGGCCGCAGCAACATGCCCGCCAGCGCCGGGCTCAGGGTGAGCGCGTTGAACGCCGACAGCAGCACCGATATGGCAATCGTCACGGCAAACTGCGTGTACAGCCGGCCCGTGATGCCGGGAATAAATACCGTCGGGACAAACACCGCCGCGAGCACCAGCGCTATCGCGACCACCGGGTTGGCAACCTCTTCCATGGCGCGCAAGGCCGCGTCTCGGGGCGCCAGCCCTTCCTCGATATGGCGCTCGACCGCCTCGACGACGATGATTGCGTCGTCCACGACAAGGCCTATCGCCACCACCATTCCCATCAGCGCGATCGGATTGATTGAAAACCCGAGAATCGGGAAAAAGGCAAACGTGCCTATCAGCGAGACAGGTACCGCCGCCGCCGGAATAAGCGTCGCCCGCCAGCCCTGCAAAAACACGAAAACCACCAGCAACACCAGGCAAAAAGCGATGAGAAGCGCCTGCGCGATTTCTCGAAGGCCCGAAATCACCGGCAGCGTCGTGTCCAGAGCGGTCGTATACTCGAGATCGGCTGGAAACGATTGTTTGAGCCGGGCCATTTCCTCATTGACGGCCCGGGCGGCGTCGAGCGCGTTCGTGCCCGGCAGTTGGTACAGGGCGAGAATGGCCGAGGGTTTGCCGTTGAACCTCGCCACGACATTGTAATCCTGTGAGCCGAGACCGATCCGGGCCACGTCGCTGAGTCGCACCAGCGACCCGTCGGGGTTGGCTCGCACCACGATGCGGCCAAATTCCTCCGCGGTGGCGAGCCGGCCCTGTGCGCTGATCGTATAGGTGAACTCCTGCGGCGTGGTTAGCGGCTCGCTGCCCACCTGGCCGGCCGGGTTGACCGTATTCTGTTTCCGAAGGGCGTCGACAATCTCCGGCACGGTCACATTCAGCTTGGCCAGCAGATCCGGCCGCACCCAGACGCGCATCGCGTATTGTCCCGCGCCAAACACCGTTACGCTGGCTATGCCTTTGAGCCGCGTGAGCGCGTCGTTCAAATTGATAATCGCGTAGTTGGCCAGGAAACCCGCGTCGTACGTGCCCCCGGGCGAATACAACGCAATCAGCAGCAGCGGCGTGCTCAGCGACTTCTGCACGGTTACGCCGAACGTCCGCACATCTGCCGGCAATTGCGATTCCGCCTGGGAAACCCGCAACTGCGAGAGGATCTGGTCCGTGTTTGGGTCGGTATTCACGTCAAAATCGACCGTCAGCCGCATCGACCCGTTGTTGGCGTTGATCGAATACATGTAGTTCATGTTGTCCACGCCGCTCATTTGCTCTTCGATCGGCGTGGCCACGGACTGCTCGACCGTCAGCGCGTCCGCCCCCACGAATGTTGCCTGCACATTAATCTCGGGCGGGACTATCTTCGGATATTGCGAAACCGGCAGTTGAACCATCGCGATCAGGCCCACGATCACGATTATGATCGCTATCACGATCGCTACGATAGGCCTGCGTATGAAAAATGCCGACACGCCGCTACCTGCTTGCCGAACCCGCCGGCGCACCCGGCTGCGCCGGGCCCCCGGGCTCGTCGGTTGGTTGTCCCGCCTGGCGGGTTTCCGGCACAGGGTTGACTTTCATGCCTTGCCCGACTTTTTCAGTGCCGGCGGAAACTACATGCTCCCCCGCTGTCAGGCCCTCGTCCACTACCCAATATGTCGCCGTCTGCACACTCGTTTTTATGGGCCGGATCTCGATGGTGTCGTCTGGCCCGACTACCGCAACCTGCCGAAGGCCCTGGAGTTCCGTCACGGCACGCTGCGGAATCAGCAGCGCGCCCTTCCGCTGCTCGACGGTTCGGACTCGCGCAAACTGACCCGGCCGCAGCACGTTTCCCGGGTTCGGGAAAAGCAACTCCACACGGAGCGTCCCCGTCGTCAGGTCGACCTGCCGATCCATCGCGTAGAACGTTCCCGGCTGCGGGTAAACCGTCCCGTCGGCCAGAATCAACCGGTGCTCGACCGCGAGGCCGTGTTTAATAAAACCGTTTTCTCCCGCGTATTTTTTAACCGTGGCAATGTAGTCCTGCTCGCTTATTCCGAAATAAACCAGAATCGGATCGACGGTCGACACCGTCGTCAGCGGAGTGGTCTGCGCCGGCCCGACCAGATCGCCAATCTGCCCCCGCGCAATTCCTGCTATCCCGTCGATCGGCGAAGTTATTTTTGTAAAACTCAAATCCAACTCGGCCCGTTCCAGCGCCGCGCGCGCCGCCGCTACAGCCGCCTCCGCCGCGCCGGACGAAGCCTGGGCTCCAACGACGTCCGCCTGCGCCGACCGTTCCGCACCCAGCGCGTCGTCCAGATCCATCTGGCTTATGGCGTGCTCCTCCGCGAGCGGCTGAATCCGCGCCAGGTTGGTTTGCGCAATGAAGTGCTGCGCCTTGCTGTGCACCACCGCGGCTTTAGCCTGGTTCAGGGCCGCTTCGCTCTGGCTCAGCACACCTTGAGCCTGCTTCACCGCTGCCTCGAACGGACGCGGGTCTATCTCAAACAGCAGTTGGCCCTTCCGGACAAAATCACCTTGCCGGTAATTCTGGGTGAGCAGATAACCCTGGACCTGCGCGCGTATCGTCGCGTTTACGAGCCCGTCCGTGGTCGCCACCCAGTCCGTAAAAAGCGGAATGTCTCGCTGCACAACCTCGACGACCTGTACCGTCGTCGGAGGCGGCGCCATGGCGGGCCCAGCTTTGCGGCCGCAACCCGCTACCCCGATCGCCGCACCAGCGACAAGCATAATGACGATGCCGCCGGCTCCATGAATGCATTCCCGCGTAAAAGCGTTTTTCACGGCCAACTCCCGCTTGCCCGTATTCCCTCAGCCGGTGGTGAGCCTGCCGGTGTCAATCCCGTAACAACTGTGGAACAACGCCTATTCAGCCGCTAGCCAAAGCTGATCGGGGCGCCACTGGTTGCGACCGAGGGGATCCTCACGCCCGCCCAGGGACAGACTGCTTCTTGGTGGCTGACCTGTGGCTGGGCGGGCTCAGGATGACAGGCTTTGACCTTTGCCTTGTACAACAATGACTCATCTGCCGCAAAAGTTTGATCGCAAGCTGTGATATTTTCCATACTCCCCGGAGCTTGGCTGGCAGGTACAGAGTGGGAGTCTTTCTTGTGAGCGACGACGAGGTATTTGTTCTGGTAGTATCCGGCGTGGTGGGTCTGGTGGGCGCGTTCTCGACGCGCGTATCGTGTTTGCCCGGCATGTTCACGCGAAGCAACCCCAGCATCGGCCTCATGCGCATCGCGGTCGCCGCAGCCGTCATATGGATCGCCTACGTGATCCAGTACCACGGCGACGAACCGCGTTCCCCACGCCAGCCCCGGTCGCTTGGCTGTGCGACGCCGGCCGGCTTGGCACCCGCAAAGGCAAACCCGGCGAGTTCGACAACCGATACTACATCGAAGACAGCCTCATGCCCGGCTCGAAGTTCCTCAAGGCCCAAGGAATCACAAAGGTGGTCTACGTCACGAGCACGCAAGACACCCCAAATGCCGATATCAACGTTTACCTGCGCGAATACCAGAACGACGGGCTCCAGGTGAGCCTCTTCTGCTCGATCCGTTCGACAGGCACAAGCACATTTGTATCCATGCCGCGAAAGCCTTCGCGTTTCGTCAAATCTTTAAGGTCACAAATTGTGACCTCAAGTTTGATTATGTCTGTTAGAAGGTTAGTTGTATAGTGGGCGATACTGAGCGAGAACAGACTGGAAATCCCATCTCTTGGCCTGATTCGGCCGCGTGACCACTTCTACTGCTCCGGGATTCTCGAGCGGGCGCGATTTGGGCAGGTGGAGCACGACTTTTTTCGGCGCTTCGCGCCACGACGGTGCGAATTCGAACCGGACTGCCTGCGGCGTGCCGCGGATCTCAAACGCGATTGGGCCGAAATGCGTTGGCGCTTTCTCGACCTTGATCACATTGCCGTCGTCGAGCCACCAGTCCGGTATGGCGGTGAGCAAGTGGAGTTCGTCGCCCTGCTCGTGAATGAGCATGTGGCGGAACAACAGCGCATAATTCGACGCGCCGGTTACGTGCGGGATCGTGTTGCTCCAGGCAAACCGCCGCTGGTAGAAGATGCCCTCGGGGAACGCGTGTGTCGCGGTCGAGTGAAGCAGGAACCAATAAAACTCCTCGACCACCTTCTCGTCCTCGCCGCGCTCGAGCGACGCCATCGTCGTGTATGCTGACATGTAGGGATGGATCGCCGGTTCGCACTTGCCGTCCGTCCACCGGATCGTCCCTTCCACGAATCCGCCGAGATGTCGCGTGCGCACCTCGTCCATCAGCGCGCCGACTCGCGGATCGTCCGCCGGAAAAATGGGCGTCGGCCAGAGTGTCTCCGTATCGCCCCAATGCGTCCCGTCCTTCTCCCAACTCGGCGGGAAGTGGGGGAGACCCGTCCGTTTCCACGCCGCGTCAATCGCCTGGCGATACTCGTCTGCTTCCTGCGACCACTGCGCCGCATCGCCGAACTTCTTAACCGCCGCCGCGGCCTGCGCTGTGCAAAGAAGCCCCCGCAAGTTCCAGAAGTCGTACCCGACGATGTGGTGGTTGCCGTCCCACAAGGACTCGCCGTCGGCCGGCGCGTTGGGAAGAAGCCCGGCGAACGGCCCATCCGACGCGTTGGTCCGTCGCGTCTTCATGATCCAGTCGCACGCCTTATGCATCTGCGGATATACTCGTTCCAGCCACGCCTGATCGCCTGTGATTTCATAGTACTGCCACAACGCCCACAGCGCCTGGCCGTTCGCGTCAAACTGGTTCTTCTGCGACTCGAACCGGCCGTCGTCCCGCTGATGTTTGGTATAGACCTCGATCGCGTTGCGCACGGGCTCCCACAACCCTGCCTCCTCGAGTTCCATCACCTGGTACGCCCCGTCGCGGATGTAGAACTCGTCGTAAAAACCTTCGCCGCCGTGCAGCTCGCCGTGATCACTCGCAATGAGTTGGCAGACGTGCGCGGCGAGATAAGCCTGCGTCGCTTTCTGGCACGGCACCTGAATCGATGCCGCATCCGCCATCACACCCCGCCAATACTGAACCGTGCGGTCCAGCCAGACGTTCGGATCCTCTTGCGAGAAGTCGGCGCCATCAACCAGCTCCCACGGAATCGCCAGCGAGCACTCGACCGATTTTCCCGGCTCGACCAACCACGCGAACTCGAGCGGGGTCGCCAGGCTTGGCGCCGGATGCTTGTCCTTTTCGTAAGGCCCTGCCTGCTCGATCATGAGCTTGGCCTCGCAGGCGGCGTTGCCCGTGTTTACGGCGCGCACACGGATCCAGTTAAGGAAATTCTCGCCTTCCGTCGGCCCGTCAAACGCTTTTTCCCAATCTTTTACCGACGGCAGCGGCGTCGCCCAAAACGTGAACTCGTACCGGACCGGCCCGTCTTCCGCCGTCAGCAGCACCACGGGCAGCCACCCATCCATCAGCCGTTTCGTCTGCGCTCGGCTCAGCGGCTCGAGATCACGCCCAAACCGGATCTGCACCGACGCTTTCTCCGCCTCTTTCTCGGAAGTACCGGTTGACGCGCCGATCATCAGCTTGTTATCAGGCGTGATCCGCGTGCCCCGCGCATAATCCTTAAGCCCGATCACGCTCCACGAGTTGTCAAAATAATCGAACGGCTCTTCCGCGCCCACCTGCAACGCCACAGCCAACGCAACAGCGATCAGTCCCAAGCGGCCCATGTGCGTACCTCCCCATGTTCGCCGCATCATAGGACCTACACAAATCCCATGCAACACGCCGATCTATCTTGATACTGGCCCGACTTCATCTCAGTAAGGGCCGACTTCGCCGAAGTCGACCCTTTCAGCGCAAAGCTATTTACTATAATGATGGCGCCATTTGGAGTGCGGCAGCTTGCTGCCGCTTTTTCGGCAGGAGAGCTTTCTTATACGAGCGCAGTATCGATTGCGAGGAAAGCCTTGCACTACAAAAAGCGGCAGCAAGCTGCCGCACTCCAAATAGGCTGGCATTTCCGGGATAGGTGAGAGAATACTGTCTCGCATATTGCGTCTGATTCCGGTTGCGGCTGTGCCCCGTTTTCATTCCTTTGGCTCGAGTGCGATCGTGCCCAGGTCCAAAAGCTCATTGCTGGCGGCCGTTGCCGGCACTTCAAACGCCACTTCGGCGCCGGCGACGAGCGACCACTCGCCGCGTTCGCCTTCGGGCGGCGGCGCGTAGAGGCCGGCGGTCAGGTCGTACGCGCCGGGCGGGACGTCGAAAATGTGAAACTCGCCGGTGGCCTCGACGTCGGCCACGTACGTGACAGGCGGTTCCTGGTGCGACACCGCAACCACCCGCAACAGGTCGAACTTGTCAACGGCAGCGACCAGACTCTCAGGCAATTCATACTCGAGTTGCCCCGCCACGGTGCAACCGCCCGCGCTGATTTCCACAACCAGATGCTCGCCCGGCGACGGATGGATGTGGACGCCGTGCGAAACCTCCGGCCCGGCCATCTTCCACACGGATCGGCCCACTACCAGCGGCAGCGCCGGGACATTGCTGAAGACAAACCTGCCGTCGGACCCGGAACGCTCGTGCACCCACAGGAGTGGATCGTCTTTCGCTGCTCCTTCGAGCACGAACCAGATATCGGCGCCGGATTGCGGCGCGCCGCCGCGGTAGACGGTGCCGGAGATGCTCGCCCACGGCGTAAGTGTAACCGTGCCGCCGCTGACATGCTGGCCAGGTGAGAATAACGCGTAGCCGGTGGCGTGAAGCGCCAGCAAGCCCATCGGCTCGGGGCTGCCCGGCAGGTCAAACGCGCCGTCGGCGCCGGTTTTCTGATACCGCATGCCATCTTGCATGAAGCGCAGATTGATCTGGCCGCGCTGGATGAAAAGGCGGCGGCCTGTTTCCGTGCAAACCACCTGCGCGCCAGACGCCGGCCGGCCGTCGGGTTGCACGACCACGCCCGAAACGGATTCGCCCGGTTCCAGACCGACGGTGAACGGCTGCATCTTGTCACCCAGCCGGACCAGCGGGCTCAGGCCGGGATAGTAGCCTTTGGCCACGATGCGCATCCCAAACTGCGTGTTGTCCGGGAACTGCACAGACACCCCGGTGAATTCTTTGGTAAATTGCCCATCGGGCGAGGAGACCCTATCGGCGCTGGAGGTGTCGATCCAGCTCGGCCGTTCGGCTTGGCCAGACTGCCAGCACTGGCTCACTTCAAACTCGGCGACGGGCCGCCCCGTGGCGCTGTCGACCACTTTTCCGGTAAACACGAGCGGCCTGTACAGGATCAGCTCGTACGGCTCGTCGCGCGCCACAACTTCGTTGATGGTCGAGCCGTAGTATCCCTTGACGGAGAAGTCGAGTGAAATCACCCTGCCGCGCGGCACGTGCTCGACAATGAAATAACCCTGATCATCCGCTTTCCCAGTCAGGCTCGCCTCCATTGAGTAGAGATACGCGCCCGGCACCGGCTTTCCGTCCTGGTTCACGATCCGGCCGCGGATCGTCCCGCCGCTTTCCAGCACGACGTTTAGCGGCGCCATTCCGGCCGCGGCTTGAATCGGGACTTCCATCGAGGCGAAGCCGAGCTTGCGCACGTTCAGCTTCTGTTCGCCTTGAGGAATGCAGCCCAACGCAAACGACCCGTCCGCGCCCGTCCTCGTGCTGGTCATATCTTCCATGGGCCAGTTGGCGGTGGGTTCCGGCCCGCCCGGCGTCCATCTATTAAGGTTGAAATAAACCAGTGCGTCGGCCACAGGTTTTCCGGCCTCGTCACGCACCACGCCGGCCACTCGCACTCCGGGGCGCAGCGTAACAACCGCCGTGCCGTCCCGCATTGATTCCAGGTTTGGCAATAGGCAGTCGCGATCTTCAAGTGTGTTGACGTAATTCTCGTGTTTGAACTGGGGACTCACTTGGGCCAGCCCCACCGGCAGCAGCCGGCTCCACCGGCCTTGCGCGTCTGTCACGGCCGCGCGTGGTTCGGTACCCCACGACGTGCGCGAGAAACTCAAGTCGACAAAAACCCCGGCTATCGGCTGGCCTTGTGGGTCCTGGACAAGGCCGCTGTACCGCTCCATACCGGCAGCTTCCGTCAGATTTCGGCGGAAGTAGTTTTCAATTTCAAAAAATAGCTTGTTGCGCGCCGCTTTCTCCGCGGCGGGCTGCGGTATCTTCAGGTCCGGGATTTCGATGTGGTATGACTTTTGCCCCATCGCCACAGACGGGCTCCACTCGAGCGCCTCCTCGCCTTCGGGCATCAGAACCCGCAGCTCAATGGTGTACCCGTCGCCCGCCGGCACGTTTTCGTTGTCGAAGTATCCCTGCATGTCAGTCAGCAGCGGGTAAGAAACGTATTGGTTGCCTGCGTTATCCGTGATGCGCAATTCGAGCGCCGCGATGGGCACAGGCTTGCCCGCGTCGTCCACGACCCTGCCCGAGATCTCGATGACGTTGCAGGAGAGCACCACACTCAGTTGGGTCGAGTCCGGTGACACCATAAACAGCCCTGCGCGGTTCGTGTTCTGGCTTATCGCCATGTACGACACCGGCTCCGGCTTGTCGACCGCGAGTTGGATGCGCCCGTCAATGTCCGACTGCTCGCCCCAATAGACCATCATCGGCCACTTGTTTGAAAAGTACGCGTCCGGCCGCGGGTAGCCCGTGTCGCTGACGGCTGTGACGTCGACTGTCGCGCCCGGCTCTTCGCCCGACTCCTCGGCCGGCTCCTGTGCGGGCGCAGGCGCGGCCGGCGGCGTGGCCGGTTGTTCAGGTGCGACAGCCTCCTGCACCTCCACGGCCGCGGTTTGTATGGGCTCAGTCGTGCTTCCATCCTTTTCAGGTTGAAATGCGGTAAACACAAACGACAGTGCTACGATGCCTATTGCCACGGCCCCGATTTTCATGGAAAGTACCCCCTTTCCGGTTAACATGCGGTTGAAATTGCTCGAAGCGCCGCGCGGCTGGACGCCGGCTATGGCGGTCCGCCCCAGACTTTGCACAAGCTCGGCCGGCAGCGCCTCGGCGGCGTCGGCGGCGTTGGCGGCCAGCATCCCGGCGAGGGCCGGCGCCGCTACAGCAATGCCTTTGCGGCGCAGGCGCTCCCGGACCTCGCGGATCCCCCTGTCTATCCTGTATGAGACGCCCGCCCGCGACAACCCGAGGTCGCGCGCGATGGCGTCGTGTGTTTCGCCCTGGAGAAAATGCCGCACGATCGGCCCGCGGAACTTGTCATCGAGCCCTTCGATGGCTTCGTCGACGTAGGTTTGGACGTCGTCCCAGCCGGCTTCCTGCGCCGGGTCGAGCGTCTCGATGTACCGCCGCTCGCGCCTGCGCCGGCGCGATTCGGCCCGCAAGTGGTTCAGCGCCATGCGCGTAGCCGTCGTATGGAGCAGCCCCGGCAGCGACGGGCCCGCCCGGCGAACCGTCGCCAGCCGCAGGAAACACTCCTGGGTCGCGTCCGCCGCCTCGGCGCCGCTGCCCAGGATGCGGCGGCACGTCGAGTACACCATCCTCGAGTGGCGCGCCACGATCTCCGCCATCGCCTCGGCGTCGCGCCGCTCGACCCACCGCTCCAGTAGCACCGCGTCCGGCTGTTCCATCGCCGCTCCCTCAAGGTTCTACTGTTATTACACCGCGCCGAGCGGCTTGGCAAGCCTGGTTTTTTTAATCTCGGGAAAACGGGACCGATTTTGCGAGACAAGGGGGATTTGACTGACAGAGTTTGTATTTAAAATAAGAAAGTGATGAAAAAATGGGCCACAACAGGCGCAAGTGACATAAGGGACATAAGGGACGTAAGAAGGAGGTTCTTTTCGGGATTTCTGGTGCGACCGGTGTTTTGTCAGCCTTGAGTGTTTCGCAGGTTGCGGGCGATGGGTGTAGAGTTTGCAGGATGAGGGCTATTTTTGTGGCAGGAAGAGGGAGGTGGCGGCGCGGCGTGCGATGAAGCGGCTCAATCGTGGGGCGAAACGTTCGAGGTGGTACATGATGCGTGCTTCGGGTGACACGAGCACGAGGCTTTTGCCGGTTCGCAGGGCTTTGAGTATGGCGCGGGCTACGCGCGCCGCTGATCACCGCGAGCTTTCCTTCCAACGACCTCATGAGCGTCTCCCGCGGGGGGATTATAGCTTAACTCGGCGAAAGCGGATACAGCGGATCTGGTGAAAAAGTGGCAGAATGGCGTTGGGACCGCGAAAAGCAGGGCGCGAAAAGCAGGGACAGACACGATTTTCAAACTGCCGAAAATGCGCCTCCAAACTGCCGGAGGCGTTGTCAGTCCCTGTTTTTCGCTTGTGTTTCTGAACGGAATAGGCGTTTTTGCAGACATGGGCGACTTTTTCAACAGCCCCTCAGTCCCTGTTTTTCGCTTCGTTGCGTCATTCGACCTTTGTGTTGATCCGCGCCCGATCCGTCCATAGGCGGTCCACCTGTTCTTTGGTGGTGATCGGCCCGAATTCGAGCGTCACCACCTTGCTCTCGCCCGGCTCGAGGGTGTTGAGCAGGCCCTGCTTCTCGTCGACGTCGCGGCCTTCGACGCCGCAATTGCACGGCTCGAACCCGATCACGTAATCCTGCTCGCCCATTTGTTTCCACTGCACGAACCGGGGCAACTCTTTTTTGTAGTACTTGAGGTACACGCCGAACCCCGCGCCCCGGTCGAACCCATCGTTGACCATCGCCACCGTCACGGACCCGTCTTCCGCTTCCGCCATGTCGTGGTAATAGACTTTCTCCTTGTAGCCGTGCGTGGGCGGGGCCATCCGCGCCCAGTTTTCCTTTCCGTCGACCGCCTGGGCGTCGCGCGGCCTCACGGTGCGGCTCGGCGAGATCATTTCCGAGCCGGCATCCAGCGCCGGCCAGCCGATGTTGCAATGATACAACAGCATATACGTCGTATCTTTGAACCCCTCGTTGACGACCACGTCGTGGATCCAGAACCGGTGCTCGCCGAGCCGCGTCGAGACGGTCCGCGTCAAGGTGAGGTTTTCGCCGAACACGGCGGTTTCGCGCATGGTTCCGGAGACGCTCAGGACGTACTCGTTTTCTTGCCAGTCCTGCACAATTCGCAGGTCGCGCGCGGGCGTGTTCCCGATCCGGCCGTGCAGGCCGTTCCCGCTCAGCGGGCTGTCGGGCCGGGGTGCGCCGACGTTGATCAGGCCGCACGTCGTTACCAGGCCGCCGAAATAGCTGCGCAGCCACCGGTAGGCCTCGGGCTCGAAAAACTGGGGCGCCACGTCGCCCGTGGTGGACCGCCAGCCCATGGCTTTGCCCTGGTAGGAAGCGGCGGCGATGTCGAGGCACCGGTCCAGCAGGACGGTAAGTTGGAGCCCGGCCCCGGTATGGATCAATGCGGCCCACCCCGGCCGCTCGTTGCCGTCATCGAGCTGGACGGAGCGTACGGCGGCGAGCTGGTCCATGTTCCCGACGCGCTTGCGTAATTCGTTGATTTGATAGTTTTTCCCGTATATATTCATTCGCGACCTCTCCACAGGCGTTGTTGTATTTACTCACTTACCAGCTGGACGGGACGGCCTGTATGGTAAAGAGTGGTGCGTATTTTTTCAACCGGCCGGCCCCACCAGCCAGTTAAGATTCGACATAATAATCACTTGCAACTTTGAGCAAGACCCCTTATAATCCTCTCACTGTGGTTTGGGGAACAGCATTATTTGCGTTATAGGATGGAGGATTTGTCCAGTGACGATGACTAAGCGTGAACTCGTGATTCGTGTGGCGAACAAACTGGGGATGACGCAGAGCGACGTTGCGAAGATTATCGAGGGGGCCTTCGAAACCATCTTACTCAACCTGGCCGAAGGACACCGGTGGGAACTCCGCGATTTTGGGGTTTTCGAAGTAAAAACGCGCGCGTCCCGGATTGGCCGGAATCCTCGTACCGGCGACCAGGTGCCCGTCCCCGAGCGCAAGGTGGTCACCTATCGGCCCGGCAAGAAAATGAAGGACATGATTACTGTTCAGGCTGCCGGGGATGCAAGCGTAGTTTCCTGGCCCGCGGGTCGCGTGGAAGAACCCACTCAAGCCCCCGGAATGGCCGCCGAAGCCTCAAACTGAACAGGAACAAGCCGTTAACGACTGCCATCGGGGCGCGGGCCGACGAGCCGCCAAGCCGGCAACGGAATTTGCCTGAACCCGCTTAATCCATGCGTGGTCGCAGCGAACACCTTGGGGAAAACAAGGTTGAGATGATCATCCTTGCCGCCGACACCGGCACTTCCATAAATACCGTCGCGGTGTGCGACGGCGACCGCCCCCTGGCTGAGACGATCGTCGAAACCGGCCGGTCCCACAGCGAAAAACTCCTGCTCACGGTGGATTGGGTCCTCGATGAAGCGGGCCTCACCCTCGATGATGTCCAGATGCTCGCTATTGGCATCGGCCCCGGCTCGTTCACGGGCCTGCGGATCGGCGCGGCTACCTGGAAAGGGCTCGCGTTCGCGCGGAACCTGCCTTTGGTGGCGGTGCCGTCGCTGGATGCGATGACGCGGCTTGCTCCGTTCTACAACGAGGTGGTGTGCCCGCTGCTCGACGCGAGAATGCACGAGGTGTTTGGCGCTGTGTACCGGTTTGAGGACGGCCGGCGGGAAAAGGTCGTTGCGGATTCCGTCTGCCCGGTCGACGCCATCCTTGATCAGATGCCTGAACCGGCCCCGATTTTCCTGGGGAATGGCGCGACCCTCTACCGCGACCAGATCGTCGCAAGAATCCCCGGCGCCCGGTTTGCACCGGCGGCGTGCAGCGTTCCGAGGGCGTCGGCGGTCGCCGCAGAAGGGGTCGCGCTGGTCGGGGCGGGAATTTCAACCGGCGCCGCGGCGGTTTCCCCGGTGTATCTGCGAAAATCGCAGCCCGAAGAAAAAAAGTCCCAGAGCGAGGCCAACCCTTGATCGAACAGGCAGCCGAGCAACCCTCCGAACTCCGGTTCCGCAAGATCGAGCCGCACGACTTGGACGAGGTCGTCGAGATCGAGCAGGAAGCCTTCCCCGAACCATGGACGCGGGGTATGTTCTGCCAGGAAATATCGAGCCCGATGTCGCATTTTTATGTGGCGCTGGTCGACGACACCCTCGTTGGGTACGTGGGCTTTTGGCAGGTGGTCGACGAGGCGCATATTACCAGCGTGACGGTGCGCAAAGAATACAGGGGGCGCGGCTATGGCAGAGCGCTCACGGATTTCATCATCCGGACCGCCGCAAGAGAAGGGCTCACCCGCGCCACGCTCGAAGTGCGCCTCACCAATGTCACCGCACAAAACCTGTATAAGAGCCTGGGATTCGAGAAAACCGGAATCCGCAAGGGTTACTACAAAAAGACGAATGAAGACGCCGTAATCATGGCGCGAAAACTGGACGCGTGCGCATACGAACCGGAGCACGCCAAGTCGTAGGCGGTATCGCACGGGGGGGAAACGTTACCGGATGTCCGATTTACAGCAGCGCCTGCAGCAAATCACGTTTATTGTCACCGACGTCGACGGCGTCCTGACCGACGGCCGGATGTGGTTCGACGGCGAAGGCCAGCCGTTCCGCTACCTGTTCGCCAAGGACGGTACCGGCCTCACGCTGTGGCATCTGTCGGGTGGTAAGAGCGCCATCGTGACGGGGCTTGGCAGCAAGGCGCTCGAGACCATCAAGCAACAGTGGCGGTGCGACGAACTCTACATGTGGGTGAAGGACAAGGGCCGGGTGTGCCGCGAGATCGCCGCCAAGTACAGCATTCGGATGGATCAGATGGCCTTCATTGCCGACGACATCATCGACCTGCCCGGACTCGAAGCCGTCGGGTTTCCCGTGGCCGTGGCCGACGCCGTACCCACCGTCAAACAGGCCGCGAGCCTCGTGCTCGATTCGGCCGGCGGGCACGGTGCGGTTCGCGAGCTGGTCGAGATAATCCTGGCCGCGCAGGGCCGGCTCGACGAAACCATCCAAAAGTACATCACTCGAAAGGACCACCCGATTTGATCCGCATCTATGGCCTGACCGGCGGCACCGGCAGCGGCAAAACAATCGCCGCAAATCGGTTCGAGCAGCACGGCATCTGCGTGATTGACGCCGACAAGGCCGGCCACCAACTCCTCGAGCCGGGCGGCGGCGCGTATCAGCAGGTGGTCGAACAGTTCGGGTCGGATATCCTCACAAACGGCCGCATCGACCGCGGCAAGCTGGGCCAACTCGTTTTTGGGGACGAAGCGGCCCGGAAAAAGCTCAACGCGATCGTGCATCCGCTGGTTTTCCAAGTGATTTCGCGACGCTGCGCGGAACTGTACCGCGAAGGCCACAGAGCCGTCATCGTCGACGCGGCGTTGCTCGCCGAAAACGGCGTGCGGGAAAAATGGCTGGACGGGCTGATCCTCGTGACGGCCCCGCGCGAAGTTAGGGCCGCCCGGCTCGTCGCCGGCAGGCTCATTACGCCCGAACAGGCCCAACAACGAATCGAGGCGCAGTCAGACCCGGACCAAAAAAGGGCCGCCGCCGACTGGGTGGTCGAGAATGGTGGCGACATCGAGGCCTTTTTGGCTAAAATTGACGCAATTGCGGGAGAGATCCATGCGTAAGATCGTTGTGTGCGCCAAGTGCCGGAAGGTGTTTGTGCCCGTATTCGGCGAACAGAAATGCCGCGAGTGCGTGGCCGAACACGAACAGAAAATCTTCCTCGTCGAGAACGCCATCTACAGGGGCCTTAAACAGACCGTCGCGGAAATCGTCGAATACACCCGCCTTCCCGAAAGCGAGGTGCTCAAGATCCTCAAGAGCCAGCGGTACCTCAACGAGGCGGTCTCCCGCGAGGCCCACTGCGCCCGGTGTAAGAAGGCCCCCGCCCAGCCGGGTTCCGAATTCTGCTTCGATTGCCGGTTCGAGTTGCATCAGGCGCTCGGTCAACTCACCAGCGCACTCTCTGCTAAAATCGGCAAGAAACCCTACCGGCCCACCGGCGGCCTCCCACTCCACAACGTCCTCGCCGAAGTCCAAAAGAAAAGAGACCGGACCTCCGCCGACACACTCCGCCCCCGCCAAACAAAAGTAAAATAGCCGCATGTCTGAGAAGGCCGACTTCGCTGAAGTAGCCCGACTTCGGCGAAGTCGGCCCACCATTGGCTAATTCGCCCCTGGCTTCGGTACAATCTGTGCACCATGAAAAAAACGATTCAGATCATAATCGGCGTTGGGTTGGGCGCGGGCCTGCTTTGGCTGGTGTTCCGCGGCACCAGCTGGAACGAAGTCCTCCAGGCCATCGCGGCCGCCAACCCACTTTGGCTGGCCGTATTCCTCGCCTTGATTCTGCTGTCGTTTGTGGTGCGTGTCCAGCGCTGGAGCTACATTGTGCGGACGGCCAAGCCGGTATCGTTCCGCCACCTGTTCAGCGCCACGCAGATAGGGTTTCTGGCGAATTTCACGCTGCCGGGCCGGATCGGCGAGGTGGTCCGGGCGATTGCGTTGACGCGGCTCGCCCGGCTCCCGTTCACGAAATCGTTCGCGATGGTCATCCTCGACCGAATCACGGACCTGTTCGGCCTGCTCGCGGTGGTCATCGTCACCGTGTTCGCCTACACGCCCGAAGGCAGCATCAGCATCCCCGCGTCCACGCTTGGTTTCCCGCTCGAGTTCTCGGCGCGCAACATTTATCGCGGCGAGGTCCTTGCCATTGTCAGCCTGGTGGTACTCGTCTCGTTTTTTGTGCTGTTGTATGTGAAACAGGCCCTGATGCTGCGCATATCCGACCGGCTCTGCTTGCGGCTCTCGCACAAGTTGGCCGGCAAGGTCCACATCTGGCTCCAGCATTTCGCCGACGGCCTGCACATCTTCAGGTCCGGTTCCGACATGGCCAAATCCATCGGTTTCTCGCTGCTGGTATGGTCGATAGCGATGCTCGCGTTGACCTCGATGATCAAAGCGTTCGACGTCCACGTCCCGTGGCAAGGCATCTTCGTGATGCAGTTGCTCCTGGCGGTGTTCATCAGCGCGCCCGGCGCCCCCGGCTTCGTGGGTCAGTTTCACGCACCGATCGTGATCGGACTTGTGATGTTCGTTCCAGGCATCGAAGACTCCAAGGCCAAGGCGATCGCCATCATGACCCACCTGCTCAACCTGATTCCCGTGGCTGTGGTCGGCCTGGTATGCCTGTACGTGGAAAAACTCGGCCTCGTCGAGCTTGCCCGCGAATCCGCCCACACCGAGGCCGAGATTGAAGTCAAAGAAACGAAAACGAGTCCCGCAGTTAAGTAAGTAGTCTTATGGTCATATCTTTGAACTGTCGCTCGATCCTAGTTGGCACGTCTTGACTTACAGAGCAACCTCGCATATCTTATAGTAGCTGAAGGTGTTGGGCGCCGGGGGCAAGTTTGCCTCTTGTGAATACGCCAGAGGATGATGTAATGAGAACTCGGACTGTACCTCATCCGATACCGTACCAAGGTAGCAAGAGAAATCTTGCTGAAGACATCCTTCACTACTTTCCATCATCTTTTGAGACGTTATATGAGCCATTTGCAGGTTCAGCGGCTATAACGATTGCGGCAGCAGTAAATGGCTTTGGCCTACGATACCACATAAATGACTTAAACAAGCCTTTAATGGATTGTTGGTCTGCAATCATCGAAACTCCCGATCGGATTGCCTCGCAATACGAGCGTCTGTGGAAAACCCAGGCTTCAGATCCACGAGCCTTCTATGACAAGGTAAGGGCAGATTTCAATATCACTGGTCGACCTGATTGTTTTCTCTACCTATTGGCTCGCTGCGTTAAAGGATCTGTACGTTACAATTCTCACGGAGAGTTTAACCAAAGCCCCGATAACCGCCGTCTTGGAATGAAACCCAGTACAATGCGAGCACAGGTGATTGGCGCTTCGCATTACCTTAAGGGAAGAACCACCGTTTCGTCCGTGAACTACCGGGATGTTTTTTCTGGGGTTACATCGGACGATCTTGTGTACATGGATCCTCCATATCAAGGTGTTTGCGGAAACAGGGATACCCGCTACCTTCAAAGCGTTCAATTCTGCGAATTCATTGAAGTGCTGCAAGAACTTAACCAAAGAAACATTCGGTTTCTGCTTAGCTACGACGGAAGGACTGGTGAAAAGACGCACGGAAGGTCCCTTCCAGACGATCTCAACCTAACTTTGACTGAGTTATATGCGGGCCGATCGACACAAGCCACTCTTTTGGGCAGGAACGACGTCACAATAGAGTCTCTTTATCTTTCTCCCGCGCTTACCGATGAACTGGCGCATGTTCCAAGTTTATACCGCTATACGCGCGGTGAGCAGATGTGCCTTATGGAGCGACATAAGTGAAACAAAGGAGTTTGCCTGCTGATTTTGTCAAGAAGTGTAAAGCGGTTACTGGGAAACGTCCTCGAACAGTGATTACTCATATTCTAAAGCATGGTTTCGTTACGACTGAGCAACTTAAGACCATGTACGGTTATAATCATCCCCCACGGGCAGCTCGTGATGTGCGAGAACAAGGCATACCTCTCGAGACGTTTTGGGTAGTCGGTTCTGACGGCAGAAAAACAGGTGCGTATCGTTTTGCCGATCCATCCAAGGCGCGCTTTTCGAAGCTCACTGGACGTACAGCCTTTTCAAAGCAGCTAAAGATTGCCCTTATCGAGCTAAACGGTTGCCGCTGTTCAGTTTATCTCGAGGAGTTCGACGAACGAGACCTCCAAATAGATCATCGTATCCCTTTTGAAGTTGCCGGAGACAGTGACAAAGAATGCAACACTCCGTCAGTTTATATGTTGTTGTCTGCGTCGGCAAATCGTGCAAAGTCATGGTCTTGTGAACATTGTGCGAATTGGACAGACCTTAAAGACCCGAAAATATGTTGTAGGTGTTACTGGGCATTTCCTGAGGATTACGATCATGTTGCCTTGCAGCAAGTGCGGCGCGTGGACATTCTTTGGTCGGGAGATGAAGTATCTTCTTATGATCAACTGAGAAAGCGAACTTTGGAACTGCAAAAGGACATGCCGAAGTTCATCAAGGAGATCATAAAACAGCATCTGTAACGTGCTAACCAATGTTAGTCCCGGGTGAACGTTTGCCTTCCTCCCCACAGTCTTTCACACAGTCTTTCAGGCTTTCGGCCGCGCCACCTCTTCCATCGTCACGTAACCGTCCTTGTTGGAATCGAGCCTGTCAAACGCATCCCGAAGAAGCGGCGGGAAAAAGGCCGTCGCCTCCTCGTAAGAAAGCTTGCCGTCGCCGTTCTTGTCCAACTGGTCCGGGTCAAGGGTTTGGGGTAGAGCCGGCGGCACCGGCGGGCGCATGTCGTCGCGAGACAGCACCCCGTCGCCGTTTCGATCGTTCCGTTTGAACTTCTCTTCGGTAGCGCCGGGCGTCGCCATGAACTCCTCGAGCGTCACTTTCCCGTCGCCATTCGCGTCGCCCTTGACAAACCGGCCTTCTATCGCCTTCATCCGCGTCTCGAGGTCGGCGCCAACCCCCTCGGGCAGCGGCGGCCTGCCCGCTGGCGCGTCTTCCTTGGTGATGGCCCCGTCGCCGTTTGTGTCCAGCTTCTTGAATCGTTCCTCGGTCATATTGGGAAGCACGGCTTGCGCCTCATCGAGCGTCACGGCCCCGTCCTTATTGGTGTCCGCGCGCTGCAGGATCTGTCCCGCTTGCGGGCCGCCGGGCGGCGTCATTTCCCCGACCGTCAGGGCGCCGTCCTTGTCGCGATCCATGCGGTCGAACCGCTCCTGGGTGATGTTGGGGAACGCCGCGGAAACCTCGTCAAACGTCACCTTCCCGTCCTTGTTCGCATCGGCTTTCTGCATCACCATACCCGGGTTGAGCCGGACCTTTTGTTTCACTTCCTGACCCTGCGCGGGGCTGCAAAGGGCCACAACAACCGCCGCCAGCACACAAAACGCCAATAGCTTTTTCATAGTGTTCGTTTCCCTTCTCAACTTTTCCATCCCAACGGCGCACCACACGCGCCATGCCGTCAAACCCCTTTGGTCGAACAAAAGTTCCCCGTAGATTACGCGTAATCTACGCATAATCTACGCTTTCCGAGGGCCGATTTCCACTCGGCCGTGTTGATATTTCACACCCTTTTCTTTACTTTCTTATCGTCACCGGAGTTCTGTAATGCCTGTCAAACCTGACCTCAAAACGTCCTTCCGCCAAATTTACCCCCGCGCACCCGAACCCTTCATCGCAAGAGCCCCCGGCCGCGTCAACATCATCGGCGAGCACACCGATTACAACGGCCTGCCCGTACTGCCCATGACGCTGCTCCAGCATATACAGGCGGCTTGCGCCCCACGCGCCGGCGCCGGAGTGCGCCTTCGCAGCACGCGCGCCGAGTTTCCCCCCGCCCAGTTCGAGAACGCGCCCGACATCCCGCCGTCGCCGCCCGGCGCCTGGGAGAATTACTGCAAAGCCGCTCTGCAGGGCTTGAATAATCATTTCAAACCCGCCGCACCGCCCGGGATGGACCTGCTCGTCTCGGGGTCGATCCCGATGCGGGCCGGGCTGAGTTCGTCTTCCGCGCTCGTGGTGGCGTGCGCGCTGGCGTACCTCCGCATCCTCGGCAAGACGCTCGATAAAGATATCTCGCGGATAGGGCTGGCCGGCCTCCTCGCCGAAGCCGAACATTACGTCGGCACACGGGGCGGCGGTATGGATCAGGCCATCATCCTGCTGGGCGGGCGCAACTATGCGTGCAAAATCGATTTCTTCCCGCTTCGCATCGAGCAAGTCCCGTTGCCGGCCGACCACGTGTTCGTCATCTGCAACTCGCTGGTGGCCGCAAACAAAACCGGCGAAGCCCTCCACCGATACAATGCCGGGCCCAAGCTCAGCAAGCTCATCTGCGCGCTCGTCGAAAAACAGGCCCAGGAAGAATTCAGCGACGAGATCCGTATCGAACGGCTCGGCGACCTCTGGTACGGCCACCTGTGCCTCACCCACGACGAAGTCGCCGGCCTGCTCAGCAGAACGTTCCCCACACCGACCACCACCCTCCAGCAGGCCGCCGACCGCCTCGGCATCTCCACCCGCGAGATCCGCGACCGGTGGCTCGGCGACCTCCATGAACCCGCCCAAGGGTTCAATCTCCAGGCGCGCGCCAGGCATATGCGCACCGAATGCGTCCGCGTCGAGGCGGCCCGCGGCGCCCTCCTCGACCGCGACGCCCCACTCCTCGGCTCGCTCATGAACGAGTCCCACAAAAGCTGCGCCGACGACTACCAAATCAGTTGTCCGGAGCTCGACCGGCTGGTCCTGGCGGCCCGGCGTGCCGGCGCGGTCGGCGCACGGCTCACGGGCGCCGGGTTCGGCGGGTGCACCGTCAACCTCGTTCCCCGATCGGACCTTCACGCCTTGGTTGCGGCTGTTCAGAAAGACTACTACAGAGGGTATGCCCCCGAATTTGCTGTGTTCCCCGCAGATCCCTCGGACGGCGCCGGCTACTTGTAATTTTGCACCAAAGCATCTACTATAAATAGCGTAACAACTGCTGAAACTGAAAGCGCCTATCAGGAGTTCAACTTCGGGTGGGAATTGAGGAGCTTTAACCGCCGTTCTTAACTGCCGTCTTGACGCCCAGCTTTAACGGCCTATCGGCGGAATAAGTTTTGACGGTCATTTGAGTTGGCAAGGACCCGCGCATACGCGCGATAGCAGATTTCGTCTTTTGACAGGCGTCCGCTAATCGTGGTAGCGTTCTATGGGAAGGAGTGCTCATCCATCTCTTTTCCGGGAATGTCTGCGACACAATGGCGCCCCGCGAGGAGTGTCCGATGAACTGTCCGGGCCATCCCAATGCGGAAGTAGTAGGATATTGTAGTGTATGCGGTACATTCGGTTGCGCCGAATGCATCAAGACTTACCAGGGCAACCAGTTGTGCCCGCGCCACTACCGGCCTATTGCCGTGAAAATTGAAGAGGAAAAAAAACACGAGGAGTTGCGAAAACGACGCCCGCGACAGCGGCTGGTTGTCAGATACCTCGACGGACACTGCGAGTACGGCGTGTGTTTTGCCCTTAACCTGAAGGAACCGGGGTTTCACCTGGATCTGTGCGACAGCGAAGGCACCCCCCTGGGTAAAACCAACTACGCCGCATTCAGGGACCTCAAAGCGGTGTTTTTGGTCAAGAGTTTCGACGGCAAATACGACCGCACGGTCCGTTACAAAGACTACACCGCCGAGGGCGGCGAGATGGTCGCCCGGTTCAAGGACGGCGAGATCGTCAAAGGCTACTGTCTTCACCGCTACGACCCCGAGGAGCCCCGGTTTCACCTCATCCCGCACGATCCCACGACGAACAACATCAGCATCGTCGCCGAAAAACGCGCGCTCGAGGCGGTCTACACGCTCGAAGAGTACAGCCGGATCGAACAGCAGGAAAAAACCGCCAAGGGCGCCGACTCGACCGGGCTCAGCCAGGAAGAAACCACCGGGGATTTCTACTTCGAGACCCGCAACTACACCGCCGCCATGGAACAGTACCGCCTGGCCACCGTCAAGTTCCCCCACGTCAGAAGGCTGCAGAAGAAAATCCTCATGGCCCACTACAATATCGGCGTGAACTTCATCAAGCGCCACGAATACGAAAAAGCCCTCGTGTGCATGGAGACGGTGCTCAAGGGCGACCCGCACAACGAACGCGTGCGAAAAAAAGTCGCCCAATTGCGCCACATCATCCAGAAAGGCGCTCGACCCGACGCCGCAGCCGAACCGGGGCTGCAGGATTAACAGATCCTGCAACCCCGTTGATTGTTAGAGAAAGGTTGTAATGCTTATAGCCATTATCGCGGACCTTCATGCCAATTTGGAGGCCACTACCGCCGTCTTCAAAGAGATCGACAAGCGCAAGCCCGACCGGGTTTTCTGCCTGGGCGATCTCACCGGCTACAACGCCCAGCCCAACGAGGTCATCGATATCCTCCGCGACCGCGATATCCCCACCATCATGGGCAACCACGACGCCGCCGTCTGCGGGCTCGAAGACCCGTGGTTCTTCCGAGCCGCCGCCAAAAAAGCCATTGAATGGCAGGTCGGCCAGGTGCGCGAGGAAAACCGGAAGTGGCTGATGCGCGCCCCCGAGCAGATGGTGTTCAGCAAGACGTGCCTGGGCGTCCACGGCTCACCATCGAGCCGAGACGACTACATCATCGACTGGCTCGACGCGATGCGCCAGATCGAGTTCCTCAACGGCAGGGACATCAACGTCTGTTTCTTCGGCCACAGCCACAGGCCGTCGTTCTTCAGCGAAAAAGGCGCCGCCCAGGCCATCGGCCCCGGCACGGTCCACGAACTCCGGCCCACCAACAGATATTTCATCAACCCCGGCGCCGTCGGCCAGCCCCGAGACAGAGACCCCCGCGCCGCGTTCGGATTGTTCGACCTCGAAAACAAAACTTTCGAGTTCTGCCGGGTCGAATACGACATCGAATCCTGCGCCCGCAAAATCCTACAGGCGGGGCTGCCCGCCGAACTCGCAACGAGACTCTCCAAGGGCAAATAGGTGTGGCCGCGGTGACGCTGCGCGAACAAATCGAAGAACGCGAACGAAATACACTCCGGCACGACGCCGCACATGCCGCCGATACCCGCGGACGCGCAATAACCGAACACGAACACGATTACCGTACCGCGTTCCAGCGCGACCGCGACCGTATCCTACACTCCAAATCGTTCCGCCGCCTCAAGCACAAAACCCAGGTGTTCCTCGCACCCGAAGGCGACCATTACAGAACCCGACTCACCCACACGCTCGAAGCCGCACAGATTGCCCGCACCGCGTCCCGCGCGCTCTTCCTCAACGAAGACCTCACCGAAGCGGTCGCGCTCGGCCATGACCTCGGCCACACCCCGTTCGGCCACGCCGGCGAAACCGCACTCAACGAAGTGTACGCGCCGGGGTTCCAGCACGCCGAACAGAGCCTGCGCGTCGTCGACCTCCTCGAAGAAGGCCGGACCGGGCCCGGCCTCAACCTCACGTTCGAAGTCCGCGACGGCATCCTCAACCATTCCAAAGGCAAGTCGGTGCTCGACGGGCGGCGGGCCGAACGCGCGGGCACGCTCGAAGGCATGCTGGTCAGCGTGTGCGACGCCATCGCCTACATCAACCACGACATCGACGACGCCGTAAGGGCCGGCCTCATCACGCTCCACGACCTGCCCCGCGGCGCCGTCAAGGTCCTCGGCTCATCCACCTCCGACCGGATTGACGCCATGCTCACCGGCCTCATCCACGGAAGCCAGGACGGCCCCATCGCGTTCACCCCCGACATCCTCGAAGCCACCAACCTGCTGCGGTCGTTCATGTACGAACACGTCTACCCCTGCGAAGCCATCAACCGCGAGATCCGCAAAGCCAAAAAACTCCTCTGCGACCTCTACCTCCACCTCGTCGAGAATCCTGTTGTCGATATCTACCCCGCCACAAAAGGCGACTCCCCCGAACGTCGAGCCGTCGACATGGTCGCCGGAATGACCGACCAGTACGCCCTCAGACTCTACCGCCAACTCTTCTTCCCGACCGCCTGGGAGAAATGATAAACGCGAAACGCGAAACGCGGAACGACGAATTGATTGTGTGTCCTTTGTCCTCAAAAAAACCCGGACCGTCCTCCAGCCCGGGGCTCTCTATGCTTCCCTACTTCCGCTTTGCCTTTGCCTTTGTTGCCTTCTTTGCCTTTCGCGGCGACTCGACGGCCTACCTCTTCCGCAAGATACGCTGACCTTCACGCAGTTGATATCCGGACGCCTTGAGGTCCCTAAACTCCGGGAAAGACCGGAAATATGCTAGTGACTTGGTATTTGGGCGCACAGCGCGAGTGATAAGCCTGTACAAGAAGCTGGTACCGATTGTGTCAAAGGTGAAATCCGTAGGAACAAGGGCGGAAAGCGCCGCGCCGCCGACCATAACAATGAAACTGGTTGCCAGGAATGCAGAAGACCACAAGGCTTGTGAGCCGGCCACACCCATAGCGACGCACACAGCCAGAGCACACAGAAGACCAACGGCGCCACGAACTGCCCTGGTCCAATTCACCGCGCGTTGGTGCGCGGATTCGCACAGTAGACACCGAGGCACGCGGATCCGTTTGTCCGGTATCAGGATTTGCCTTAGTTCCGAGGCGACGAGTTCCAGCAGTAAGCCGTGTTTGGCCACGCGGTCCATAAACAACGGCTCCTCTAATGCGGGTGTCATCTCAATTGACACGGAAGAATCGTCATCCTCGTCAGCCGCATACTCTCTACAGAACCAGCACACATCGCTTGGGACTGTAATTCGTCTACCACACTTGTTGCACTTTCCAGTTTCACCTAAGTAGTCAAGGGGGATATTAAGTGATAGACGGCAATAAGGACAAACGTACCGGGTGGTATCTTCATCTGCCTGTGTGTCAGTGGACATCGTCATATCTCTCCTAGATATGAGCCCTCTCGTTTCCCGCTGTATCCTCGAGTAAGCGATGCGTAATTGTCAAGCGCAGGTCAAGCCGGGGTAGGAACCTCCGTCTCTACCCTAGATCTTCTTCCCCACCGCCTGGGGACAGTAGAAGAAATGACAAATGCGGAATGATGAATTTCGTTGGGACGCCCCATCTGGTTTATTCATCATTCATCCTTTAACCAAGAAGCCCCGAAGTCTTTCCGGACTCCGGGGCCTTAAGAACTATCCTTGCCTGCTTTACTTGCGCTTCGCTTTTGCCTTTTTCGCCTTCTTTGCCTTCTTCGCCTTCGCCGCCTTCCGCGGCGACTCGATGGCCGCCTGGGCCGCGGCCATCCGCGCGATCGGCACGCGGAACGGGCTGCAGCTCACATAATCCAGCCCGACCCGGTGGCAGAATTTCACCGACTCCGGGTCGCCGCCGTGCTCGCCGCAGATGCCGCACTTCAAGTTAGGCCGCGTCGACCGGCCCCGCTCGACGCCCATCCGCACAAGCTGGCCGATCCCGTCCTGGTCCAGCCGCTGGAACGGGTCTTCCGGGAGGATCTTCTTGGCGAGGTAGTACGGCAGGAACCCGCCGATATCGTCTCTCGAGAAACCAAACCCCATCTGCGTCAGGTCGTTGGTCCCGAAGCTGAAGAACTCCGCCTTTTCGGCGATCTTGTCCGCAACCAGCGCCGCACGCGGGAGCTCGATCATCGTACCAACCATATAATTCAGCCGGACCTTGTACCGTTTCTGGACCTCGTCCGCCACGCGCCGCACAATCGCTTCCTGGTTCGCAAACTCGTTCGGGTGGCCGACCAGCGGGATCATGATTTCCGGCAGCACCTTCACACCCTTCTTCGTCAGTTCCGCGGCCGCATCGAGGATGGCCCGGGCCTGCATCTCCGTGATCTCCGGATACGCAATGCCCAGCCGGCACCCGCGGTGGCCCAGCATCGGGTTCAACTCGTGCAACTGCGCGATCCGCGCCCGGATCTTCTCCGGCGCCACGCCGATCTGCTCCGACAACTCCTTGATCTGCTCGTCGTCCAGCGTCACGAACTCGTGCAGCGGCGGATCGAGCAGCCGGATCGTCACCGGCTTGCCCGCCATCGCCTCGAGGATACCCATGAAGTCCGACTTCTGGTACGGCAACAGCTTCATCACCGCCTTGCGCCGCGTGTCTTCGTTTTCCGCCAGGATCATCTCGCGCATATGGATGATCCGCTCCGGATCGAAGAACATATGCTCGGTCCGCGTCAGGCCGATGCCTTCCGCGCCAAACGCCACGGCCTGCGCCGCGTCAACGGGCCGGTCCGCGTTCGTCCGCACCTTCATCTGGCGCGTCGCGTCCACCCACGTCATCAGTTTCTTGTACCACTTGTTCCGCTCCGGCGCAGCCGGCACCACCGGCAAATGGCCCATATAAACGATGCCGCGCGTGCCGTTCATCGAGATCCAGTCGCCCTCGTGGATCGTCAGGTCGCCCACCGTCGCCTTCCGTTCCTTCAGATCGATATGCAGCGCCCCGCAACCCACGATGCAGCATTTGCCCCAACCCCGAGCCACCAGCGCCGCGTGCGACGTCATACCGCCTTTCGCCGTCAGGATTGCCTCCGCAACGTGCACCCCGTGAACGTCTTCCGGGCTCGTTTCGGCGCGCACCAGGATGATCTTCCGCCCCTTCGCCGCCCAATCCGCCGCGTCGTCCGCCGTAAACACCACCTGACCAACCCCGCCGCCCGGGCCCGCCGGCAACCCTTTCGCAACAACCTGCGCGTTACGCTCCGCGGCTGGGTCGAGCATCGGATGAAGCAACTCGTCAAGCTGCTCCGGCGCAACACGCATCACCGCCGTCTTCTGGTCAATCAGTTTCTCCTCGGCCATGTCCACCGCCATCCGAACCCCCGCCGTACCCGTCCGCTTGCCCACCCGGCACTGAAGCATCCACAACACGCCCTCTTCGATCGTGAACTCGATATCGAGCATGTCCCGGAAATGTTTCTCAAGCTTCACGCGAATCGCATCGAGCTGCCTGTAAAGTCTCGGATTCTGCTCCTCGAGCGACAGGAGGTGCTTGCTGTGCTCGGTTTTCGTCGCCTTGTTCAACGGCGACGGCGTACGGGTCCCCGCCACCACGTCTTCGCCCTGCGCGTTCACCAGCCACTCGCCGTAAAACTTGTTGTCGCCCGTCGCCGGGTCCCGCGTAAACGCGACGCCCGTCGCCGATTTGTCGCCCGTGTTCCCGAACACCATCGCCTGAACGTTCACCGCCGTGCCCCACTCTTCCGGGATACGCTCGATTCGCCGGTACTCGCGGGCCCTTCTGCCGTTCCACGACTGGAACACGGCTTTGATCCCGCCCCACAACTGTTTCTCCGCGTCGTCCGGGAACTCCTGGCCGATCACCCGCTTCACGATCGCCTTGAACTCGGCGGCAAGTTTCTTCAGATCTTCCACGGTCAGGTCCGTGTCGACCTCGTAGCCCTTCTCCCTCTTCATCCGGTCCATCGCGTGTTCCATCTGGAGCCGCGCGCCCTCGCCCTCCCGCAACTCGAGTCCTGCCGCCTTCTCCATCACTACGTCCGCGTACATCATGATCAACCGGCGGTACGCGTCGTACACAAACCGCTCATTATGCGTCTTCGCGATCAGCCCCGGGATCGTCCTCGACGTCAGACCCACGTTCAACACCGTGTCCATCATCCCCGGCATCGACCTGCGCGCACCCGACCGAACCGAGATCAGCAGCGGGTTCTTCGCATCCCCGAACTTCTTCCCCATCGCCTTCTCCATCTTCGCCATCGCCGCGTTCACTTCCTTCGTCAGTTCCGCCGGAAGCTTCTTGTTGTTCCGATAATACTCCGTGCACATTTCCGTTGTGATCGTGAAACCCGCCGGAACCGGGATGCCCAAATTGCACATCTCCGCCAGATTGGCCCCCTTCCCGCCAAGCAGGTTTTTCATCTCGGCTTTGCCGTCCGCTTTACCCGCGGCGAAGTAGTACACGTTCTTCTTAGCCATTTCCGCCCTTCTCCTTGGTTATTTGCACAACTGTTGTTCGACTGTTTTTTTTCGGGAGCCGTTTCCGACGCGGCAAGGCCGCCCATTGCGGGCCGCCAGGCGGTGTTCTAACCCCGCGGACACTCATTCAGTATATAAAACGCCCACAACCAAGTGCAAATAGAGGACAAGTAGAGTGAGGTGGAGGGAAAACGACCGATCCGACCGATCCGACGGATCCGACGGATGCGACTGATGGGATGGCGCAGAGGCCGAGATCAGGCCCCCTTTTTCCACACCGCCGCCAGATCCACCGTAAACAGCTCTTCATCCCCGTACTCCCCGAGTTCACCGCCCCGCCGTATCTGCTCGGCGGCCGCACGCGCCTCTTCCTCCCCATAACAATGCCGTTCGAACTGCGTCCCCGGTATGTGCTCCTCGAACACGGCCAGCCACTCGGCCAGCCGGAACTTGTTCAAATAGGCGTTTGGCCGCACCAGCCCCGCGTACGCCGGTCGCAGGTGCGCCCACAACGGCAACCCCGCGCGCGATGACCCGTACAACCGCGGGTCGTGGCACCCATTGTCGCAGGTGTACAAATGAATGCTGATGTAGGCCACCCCGCCCGGCCGCAACACCCGACAAACCTCCTGCAAGACGCGCCCCGGGTCCGGTAAGTGCTCGAACACGGAAAAGGACATCACGGCGTCAAACGACTCGTCCCCGAACGCCATCTCCGCCGCGTCCATCTCGAGGCATCTCACCCGCGGTACACTCCCCAGGCCCAATTGGCGCACCAACTCCCGCTGATACCGCCGGTCGTATCCCAGCGCCTTCCGCGCAACCGTCTTCGCCACCCGGAACGGCCCGTTTCGCCGCCACATCCGCCAGTACGCCGCCAAGTTGACTCCCTGCGCCAGTACGTCCAGGTCGATGCCCGTCACCGAGTTGGCCCGGCTAAAATAGATCATCTGCGGAAACAACTGGCCCGGCCCGATCTCGAGAATCTCCCGCCCCGCCAACTCGCACCCCATCGCGCCCGCCACAACCCCCTCAATCCGCCGCAGACGCTCCACCATCACGCCCACTCGCGGGGCCGGATTTTCCAGCGCGTTCCGGACCCCGCTCACCACGTCCACCACCCGCTGGTGCCAACCCGCCCGCAGCGTCGTATACGATCTGATTTCAGAACCCGCGTTTCCCATCCCCCATGCAACGGCCCCCATCAGCCAATCTATTCCTCCATATCGGGTTCTGGCACGTACCGGCCCCCCTTGTTATAATGCCGCCGCGCATGATCCGCGCGATAAGGAGTGGCTCAATGGGCGCAACATTCCCGCGTGCAATCTGGTTGATTCTTCTGTTGGTTCCCTTGCTCGCTGCAAACGCAACGTATGCCGACCAAAAGGCTTCCCACAAAATCTCGATCGTGCTCGATCCCGGCGCAGACGACACCGAAGCACGGGTCGCAGACGTCCTCCGCGCCCGCATCATCAAATGCTCACCCGGCGCCGCCGTCGACATCACCCGCGCCGAACCCCCCGCCGGCGCACTCGCCATTTACCTCGCCCGGGCCGAACGCGGCGGTATCGCCGACCACTTGCTCGCCCAGGAAAAAATCCTCCTGCCCGGCGACGGCTTCGACCTCTATCCCGAAGGCTACGCGTGCAAATCCGCCGGCCCGGCAATCGTGGCGGTCGGCGCCGACAGCCGTGGCGTCCTCTACGCGGCCGGCGAAGTCCTTCGCCGGTTGCGTTACGGGGCCGACGCCGTCTCGTTCGACGAATTCTCGATATCCACCGCGCCCGCATACCGGTACCGGGGGTCGTCCGCCAACCAGGGCGGCACCATGCGCCAAGTCACCGGCGCACGCGCCTGGACGCCCGAAGAAATACGCGAATACACGCTCGACTACGCGCTCGCGGGCGCAAACTGTTTCTACGCCCACGGCGATATGTTTGAATTCGTCAAATCGTTCGACCTGATGAGCGAGTTCGGCTGCCGGCCAAACCAACTCTCCGATTTCCCACGCGAGTGGCAAGCCACCGAACGCGGCAATTGGGTCTGCCCCTCGATTCCCGAAGCACGCCAGGCCCTCCTCGCCAGTTGGGACAAACTGTTCCAGACCGTGCCCGACTACGACGTCCTCCGGTTTTTCGCCGGCGACCCCGGCGGGTGCCGTTGCGAGAAGTGCGAGCCGTGGGGAAAAACCTTCATCTACCTGTGCGAGGAAGTCGCGGGCATCTGGCTCAAGTACCACCCCGAATCCGCCGTCATGATCGCCAACCAGGACGTCGACAACGAAGGCGACCAGGCCATCTTCGATTACTGCACCGAGAAATCGCGCGACTGGCTCTACGCCATCGCCTACGGCCCCGGCAGCAACGCCATGTCCGATTATTTCCGATCCGAACTCCGCGACGACCTGTTCGAATACCCTGGCGGCGGGCCCGTCAACCGGTATCTGGCCGAAACGCTCAACCAACTCCCCCGCTGGCAGCGCATCGTCCACTACTCCGACATCACACACTGGATCAGCGCACAATACCAGGTCGAAAACCCCGAGCCTACCATCATGCGCGTGTACGGGCGCCGCACGTTCCACACGCGCCCCAAAGCCTTCTACCGCATCTTTCAGGCCATCATGCCATTCTCCGAAGGCGACATCATCTACTCCGAAGGCTACCACGACGAGTTTCACCAGTACATGTGGAACCGCCTCCTCTGGAACCCCAACCAGTCGCTTGAAGCCGTGGCCCTCGACTATTGCCGATACCAGTTCGGCGACGACGCCGCGCAGATCATGTTCCAGGCCATGTGCCAACTCGAAGACAACCTCGAAACGCCACTCGAATCCAACCCCGGAATCGAAAAATACTACTCGCTCGTAAAAGAAGCCGGCTCGAAAATCCCTGCCAACCTCATGGCCGTCAATTACCGTTGGCGCCTCCACATGCAAAAGGCCGGCCTCGACAAGTATTTCCAACTGAAACTCCGCAACGAACGCGACCGCGAGCGGCGAATCATCAAACTCGCAGCCAATCCTGCCGAGCCCGACGCCGCGATCGATCAGGCACTCGCCATCGCCGCCGAAACCGCCGACACCGGCGACATGCCCGATCTCCGCGCTGAAGCCGGGCGGCTCGGCGACGAAACTAACGCCCTGTTCGGCGTGCGCAACGTGGGCTATTTCTCCCTCGACAAATCACTCACCTCGCTGCCCTGGATCGCGCAAACACTCCAAAAAGCCGCAGCCGCCGAGTCCCCCGATCAGAAACGGATGCTGCTGGCTTTGATCGCCGATTACGAGAACCCGGGCGAAGGCGGGTTCTACGACGACGCCGGCAACAAAGACCGACAGCCCCATCTCGTCAAAGGCGAGTCGTTTGACGCATCCGCCATGACGGATCCGAACAACCGCCCGTCGCAGAGCACGCTCGCATACAGCCTCACCGATCCCCGTGGCGTCGCGTTCAGCTACACCGGGCTCGATCCCGCCGCCTCGTACAAACTGCGCGCCACGCTCGTCGCGCCACGCATACCCAAAGAAATGCTCGACGTCCCCGTAAAACTCAAGCTCGTCCAGAACATCCTCGCCGACGGCCAGTACATCGCCCGCGACGTCGAGGTCCCCGAGTTCACCCCCGGCTTTTTCGAATACGACATCCCACAGGACCTCACAAAAGACGGCGCGCTCGACCTCACATTCGAACGCGCCCCCGGCAGCCTCGCCGTCGGCGTCTCCGAACTCTGGCTGATAAAAAAATAACCATTGTAGCGCAGGCGTCCCGCCTGCATTATGCGTCCTATCCGTGCGATCCGTCCGATCCGTGCGATCCGTCCGATCCGTCCTTCTCTTTCAGAAACCCCCATTGCATTTCCTCCAAAACCCTGCTAGTTTATTCCCGGAATGTTTGCGGGGGCGGCGGGGCTACTTCTTAATATCATCTGACCCGACCGGGAACTATCGCCTATGAATAAGGCCGTCGCTAAAGCAGTAGCCGACTTCCTCAGCGCCTCGAGCCAGGACTTCCTTGTCATCCTCAAAAAAGAAACCTTCTCAAAAGAGGCCAATGTCCCCCTGCTCGAACAATGGTTCAAAGACCAGGTCCATTATTTTGGTGGCGGGTCCGCGCATACCAGCGAGTGGGTCACCCTGTTTGTCGACAACATCCGGGCCGGCGGCGGCGGAATCTGCAATCTCCTCTCCGTCATCCAGCGCGTCCGCAACGCCGTTATCAGTTTCTGCACCGGAAAGCTCCCCAGCATCAGCGACATGGACATCTGCCGAACCGTGCTCAATTACGAGGCCGAACTCATCAAGCGCGTCTGCGACACCTACACCGAAGCCGAACGCAAAAGCGCCGCGTCCGCACAGCGACGCCTGAAAACGCTCGCCAATTCCATGCACAACGCATTTGTCACCCTCAACATGGATGGCATCATCGACCTCAGCAACGCCTACTTCAGCAATATCATCGGGATTGCCGAAGATCGCGTACCCGGCACCGATTTCCTCGCCCTCTGCCAGCCCGACATCGCCACCGAAATCAAGCGCGAACTCCGGCAAAAAAGGGGAAGCAGCGCCAGAACATTCAACGGCAATCTCGTCACCGCGCTCGGCGCTACAACCGCTGTCCAGTTCTGGGTCCTCCCCATATTCGACGCAAACGGGTTCCGCAGCGGGCTTGCCATCGCCATGACCAAGCTCGATCCCGGCGTCCGGTTCCCCAGCAGCATGTTTTCCAACCTTGTTGAGGAAATCGCCGGCGTACTCGGCATCGGCTTGTACGTCATCGACGCCCATTTCCGGGTCGTCAGCGCAAACGAGATGGCCCTCTTCTTCGCCGAAGTCGGGCAAGAAGACAACTCGTTCCACTGCTGCCGCCACCTCGACGAACAAGGCCGGTGCCGCGACTGCCTCCGCAAGCGCGTATTCGAAACCGGCATGCCCCAGCACGCCACCGTGCAGTTCAAAATCCCATCCGGCGACGTCCGATGGGTCGAAATGACCTGCATCCCGTTCAGAAACGAGCAAGGCGCCGTCACCCACGTCGCCAAGCTCGTCCGCGACGTCACCGAACAAAAAATGCTCGAAGGCCAACTCCTCCAACAACAGCGGGAAAGCCTTGTCTGGCACCTCGCCGCCAGCGTCGCCCATCAACTCTCGAACCCGCTCGGCGTCATGATCGGGTTCGCCGAAATGCTCTCCCAGGGCATCCCGCCAAACCGAGTTCACGAAGCCGTCAACACCATCCTCCGAAACGGCATGCGATGCAAAGAAATCGTCGACAACCTCATCGAGTTCGGCCACGGCGCGTCCGGCGAGTTCGTGCCAACCGACCTCAACGCCCTCATCAAACAGCGCGTCAACGCCGTCTACGCCGAATCCAGGATCGAGTGGCGCCTTGCCGACGGCCTCCCCCTCGTCCTATGCGCGCCCGACCAAATGGCCCTCGTACTCCTCCACCTCGTCGACAACGCGCTCTGGGCGGCCAAGTCGCGCGTCGTCATCCAAACCGAAGCCGGTGAAAACTCGGTGCTCGTCCGCGTCATCGATGATGGGCCCGGCCTGCCCGAACAGTACCGCGCACACATGTTCGAGCCATTCTTCACCACCCGGCGAGACGAAGGCGGCATCGGCCTCGGCCTGTGCCTCTCCCGTCGAGTCGTCGAACTCCACCACGGTCAGCTCACGCTCGACGAATCCGTCTCACCCGGCGCCTGTTTCCTCATCAGCCTGCCCGCAGCAGGACACCTCCAACTCCCCGACGAGCCCGTAAAGCCCCCCGAACCCGCGCCAAAAACCGGCAGGCGCGTCCTGCTTGTTGAAGACGAAAACGACCAGTTGTTCCTGCTCGCGCTGGCACTCCAGATGCAGGGACACCAATCCGACACCGCAAAAACCGGCTCACACGCCATCGAACTCATCAACAGCTTCCAATACGACGCCGCCGTCATCGACATGCTGCTCGCAGACGAGCTCGGCGGAAGAGACCTCTACAAAATTCTCCAGCGCGCAAACCCACAACTCGCCGAACGAACCCTCTTCATCACCGGCGACACCATGAAGTACGAAACGCGAAGGTTCCTCCAGGAAATCAAACGGCCCTACCTCGAAAAACCTTTCATGATCGCCGACTTCACCGCCGAAATCGAACGCATCATCCAAGACAACCCCCGCCCCACCCCCTAAGACTGCGGCGGCCCTTTTTGTCCCCTTTGTCCAGAATCCGCACGTAAGGAAGGGACATAAGGGACGAAAAGGAGACAGCGCCGGGCAAAGCCGGCAAGGTGTAGCGAGTGAGAGTCTTGCACAGTGAAGGCGTAGCGAGCCACACTGGCCCCGCGCCATGGCGCTTCGGTCGCAAGGCCGCGGTGCAAGCGTTG
>Ga0315285_10000605_pt1 | contig 37321 bp, 36 predicted proteins | sample YL17G09_36_MG_FD_203698 | JGI IMG/M metagenome (GOLD analysis project Ga0315285, IMG submission 203698) | Sediment microbial communities from Yellowstone Lake, YNP, Wyoming, USA - YL17G09_36 | ecosystem: Environmental > Aquatic > Freshwater > Lake > Sediment | place: USA: Wyoming | collected...
CCCTTGCCGACCAGGGCATTGTTGGCATCGTTCCATTCTGGACGTTGGGTGTTCATCCAGATACCGCCTTCTGGCACAAAATTGGCCAGTTTGGCCAGCAGCAGGATGAGGAGTTTTTCGGCCAGGTTGACGTGGAAGACCTGGCCATCAGCCGTTAACACCAGCCGTCCGTCCGTCCCCAATTCTTGCACAGTCGCATCGATCCGGCGGCCCAGTTCCCAATCGAAACTGATGGTGTTGGACCACTCTTCCAGCAGCGCGGCATACGGCTTGAGGCGGTAGGGCACGTTGGCGTGGCTGAATATTCCCTGCCCCAGCATCGCCGGCAGCCGGCCAGGGTGGAAGCGGGCGGATATCTCGAGCAGTTTTTGCAGGTAGACGATCTGGTGATCGCTCCAATAGCCGATGTTGGCCCATGGGTCTTCTGGCACCGGGACTTCCCATTCGATGCCGTTACGGGTCACCCGGTACGGGTTGTAGCCATCGGCGGTGGTGGCGTTGAGGAATTTACAGATTAGCCCCTCGACGAATTCAGGATAGGCCCAGGCCAACGCTTCCCAGTTCTGGAAGATGTCGCGCCAGTTGCCCTGGTAATCCAGGCTTTGGGTACCATCCGGCTTTTTGAGGTTGATCGAGAATTTGTTCCACGGGCGGCTGGGATCTCCATGACGGCGGCTAAAGGTCAGCGGCAGGTACTCGTAGCACAGGCGCTCCACGTCGTGGGAGCCGGTCGCCGCGGCCTGACTTAACAGCGCGCCACAATCAATCTCATCAGGCAAACCGGCGAAAAAGTCGCGCTGCGTGTGGCTGATGGCGCGGTTCCTGGCATTGACAAAGTCGAGTAGATCGGCTTTGTTCACTTTATAATTGTGTGCAAAAACTCCCCCGCGCATTGTGTTGAACAAAACGTTAGAAAAGTGGTGCGCCGCGCTCAGGCGGTCACCCGACGCTTGCAACCCGTCGGCGCCGGCGACGAGCGCCACCAGGTCTGCACTGCACCTGGCAATGTCGCGATCGAGATGTGCCTTCACGACAGGGGCGCCTTGCTTGAGCAGGTTGATGAGTGAGGCAATGCTGTCACGATCCTGATTGACTTCTGCAACGATGCTCCATTCCTGTTCCTGGCCACCGGCCAGTTCAAACGCCGCGTGTACCAGATAGGCCCCCCGGTAGCCACGCACATCCGTTTCCTGATGAATGGCCAGTCCGCGTCTAAAGTTGTCTAACTGGAGTGCAGACAACAGGTAGCGCGGCTGCTCAAGCCCCACTTGCCACGCTGTGGTGGCCTTGAGCGACTCGCTCGGTTCCGCCTGATCGGTCAAGGTTGAACTGAGGGCCAAGATACCCAGCCCGGTGTGCGGCTCGAGTTCGTTACGTTTGTAGGCGTTGAGCAGGTTGCTGAATGTGTTCTGCAGTGCGGTCGTCGCACCGTATGGGAGCAAATTTTGCAGTCCGGCCACCAGGTTCACGTTACAGGAGTCAACGGCATCATTTTTCAACCACGCGGTTTTCACGAACCCGTATGTATCGCTGGTGCGCCACGCATAGCGGTACGTCAGCGCCAGGTCGTGGTTGATTTCTTCAAAGACCAGTTTGTTCCCGTAAATACTCTTGTACAGATTCCGCTCTGTACGATAAAGGCCAGGGAAGCGCGTGGAAAATGGTTCCCACAGGTACGTGCGAGCACCTCTTGTAACCCGTAGAATGGCCACGTGGCCCGTGTTGTCGCTGTTCTCCGTGAGCCTATCGTCGGTATAGTAGGGGAACAGGGCTGACTCAGCATTGGACCGTCCGGCCGAGAGTCCGCCCGTGCTCGAGATGAATAGCCAATGATCTGAACTGCTCACAATGCTCATAAAGAAGGGGGGCATATGATCGTAATTTCTGATGCAGTAATAGGGTTCACCCAGCATGGCGACGAATTCGCCGCGTACGTGGTTGTCAGAATGATAGCACACACAATTCCCGACGTAAATTTCCTGTCTCTGAGCATCCATATTGTGTGAAACTCCCTTCCTACACGTGGTTACGCAGCATCAGTTCCTTTGGGTAGGGATGGAGGTAGACCTGCTGGTGCACCCAATCCGGGACGGCGTGGCGGCGCAGGTGGTGCTGGAGGAGCGTCAACGGCACGATCAGCGGGACGAGTCCCCGGCGGTAGTCCTCGATCAGGCCCAGGAGTTCCTCTTTGTCTTCCCTCGCCAGGCCGTCCTTGAGAAAGCCCATCAGGTGCTGGAGCACGTTGGCGTGCTTGCCGGGCGTGCCCAGGCGCTTCAGGCCCTCCATCAGCAGCGTGCCATACGTTTCTACGGCCTCTGTCCAGGGCAGTTTTCCGGCCTGCGCCACCAGGCGGCCCATCTCCTGGTAGTGGGATGGGCTATGTGCCATCATCGTCAACTTGTGCGCGGTGTGGAATTGGACCAGCCCGCCGGGCGTCGGGTTCTCGTCCAACAGCCGCGTCCAGCGGCAGTAGACGAAGATGCGCTCGATAAAGTTCTCGCGCAGTTGCATGTTGTGCAGGCGGCCCTCTTCCTCCAGCGGCAGGAGCGGGAAGTGCTTTATCACCTCGCGCGGGAAGATGCCTGTGCCGACGCGGGCGGGCACCCCGTGCTGGTCGTAGACGCGCACGCGGAACAGGCCCGAAGAGGGCGAGTTCTTCTTGAACACGAATCCGTGCAGGTTGAGCGTGGCCAATTGCTCCAGGCGCGTTCGTGCCCACGCCTGCATGGTGTCGGTGTAGTCATGGCCCGACTTCTCGGCCACCAGGCGGGGAGCCTCAGGATCGCCCACCAGCCGCAGCGACTCGCGCGGGATGGGCAGGCCGATCTCGACTTCTGGACAGACGGGCACCCACTCGGCGTAGCGGCCGAGCGTGTTGACCAGGAACAGGTCCAGTTTGTGCCCGCCGTCGTAGCGTACCTTTTCGCCCAGCAGGCACTTGCTAACGCCCAGGCGGATGGTACATTCTGGTTCATCGCCCGACATGGATGGCCTCCCTGGCTGGTCTTTCAGGTGCTTTGCCACCGCTTGCCCATCCAGAAGCGTTTCCAGTCTCCGCTGCTGGTCTGCAGCGCGATCAGCGTGTACAGGCTGGCCGTGAAGAAGCCTAAGGTCATCACGAGCACGACCCACGCGACCGAGCGCACGACGGACTTTTCGCGGTAGACGATCCAGCCGGAAAAGAGGATGACCCCGACGTACAGGTCCACGAGCGAAACAATGCCCCACGGCATCGAGAGCAGGACGTTGCCTTCCTGTGTGAAATTGCCCACCGTGAAGCCATAGACCAGGATGCCTGCCATCGCAAGCAGGCCCAACAGGGCGACTATTTTGGCGATTTTCATTTTCGTTACCTCCTTCAGCAGAGTCAGAAACCAGGTTTTTCGGAAGAAACCTGGTTTCTATCCCTCAAATCAGGCTCAAGAGGGCGATCAGGCCGAACCCTGTAATGACGATACCCGAGATCCTGTTTAACCACTGCAGTGCGCCGGTGTTGAGCCTGGTACGAAACAGGCTGGCCATAGTGCTCAGGACGAGCCACCACAGAACCGAACCGGTGAACACGCCCAGTACCAGCACGATGGCCGAGCCATAGTCCCCACGAGTGTTGGCCAGCCCGAGTCCGGCAAATATCGCCGCAAAAGACAGGATGGTCATCGGATTGGTCAGCGTGAGGAACAGCGTCGCAGCATAGGCGCCGGCGAGTCCCTTTCGCGTGGGCACGGCTGCCTGTGCGGCGGGCCTGGCCAGGAAGGTCCTCACGCCCAGGTAGCAGAGAAACAAGCCGCCAATCAGGCGAAACCAGTGTTGTTGGCTGACCAGGACGCTGGAGACCAATGTCAGCCCAAACCCGGCCACGCAGCCGTAGAACGCATCGGCCGTGGCGGCTCCCAGGCCAGAGACAAAGCCAGACGTGCGCCCTTCGGCCAGCGTGCGGCGGATGCACAAAATGCCAATAGGTCCAACAGGTGCAGCGATCGAGAAGCCAATCACGATTCCTCGGAGCAAGGTGGTCATTCCTGGTCGCTCCTGATGTGGTAGTCGTACGGGTGTCCTTTCGAGTCCGTGATCAGAAACCAGGTTTTTCAGAAAAAACTTGTTTCTCTGGTTTCTTCGTCCTGGCCTGTGCGTATGCGGCCAGTGCTCGCTCGCGCGCCCAGGCGTGCTCTACGATGGGCGCCGGGTAGTCTGTGCCGATGATACAGCCGGCCGCCTGCTGCACGTCAGCCGGCATCTTCCACGGCTGGTGGATGAACCGGTCGGGCACGCGGGCCAGTTCCGGCACCCAGCGGCGCACGTAGTGCCCTCGCGGGTCGTACTTTTGGCCCTGCAGGACCGGGTTGAAGACGCGGAAGTAGGGCGCGGCGTCCGTGCCGGTGCCGGCCGTCCACTGCCAGCCGCCGTTGTTGGCGGCCGGGTCGCCGTCCACCAGGTGCTGCATAAAGTGGCGCTCCCCCCATCGCCAGTCAATCAGCAGGTCTTTTACCAGAAACGAGGCGACGACCATGCGCGCCCGGTTGTGCAGCCAGCCGGTGTGGGCCAGTTGGCGCATCCCGGCATCCACGACCGGGTAGCCGGTGTGCCCCTCGCACCAGGCACCGAAGGCAACCTCGTCGTTCTCCCAGCGTACGGCCTGCAGATCGGCGCGGAAACTCTGCTGCAGGACGTGGGGGAAATGGTACAGGATACTCTGGTAGAACTCGCGCCAGATCAACTCGGTGAGCCAGGTGCGGGCACCTGCGCGTGCCCCGGTATCAGGGGCGGCCTCGATGGCGGTCAGCGCAGCCACTACGGCCTGGCGCGCAGACAGCATACCGAAGCGCAGGTAGGGCGACAGGCACGACGTGCCGTCCATGTCCAGGTGGTCGCGCGTGCTTGCGTAGCGGTCGATGGGCGCATCTTCCCCGTCCACGAAGGCACTGAGGCGGCGTTGCGCCTCGGCCTCAGCGGGCAGAAACGGGACAACGGGCGGCAGCGTGGGCTCTTCTGGTATGGGCAGGCTGTGCATCTCTGGCGGCGTAGAGATCCGGTCTGGGGCCGGCAGGATCGCGCTCGTGCGTGGGGGCGGAAGGGCTTGCCATTTGCGGCTGAAGGGCGTGAAGACGGTATAGGGTGTCCCGTCGGCCTTCAGGACAGCCTCGGGCGGATGCACGGTGAGCCCACCGACCAGGTGCAGGGGCAGGTCTCGGGCCACGCGCGTGTCGCGCCGTTGGGCATACGGCCAGTGGTCCCGTTCGGCAAAGATGGCATCGGCACCGCTTTCGGCCAGCAGAGCGGCGAGCTCCTCCGGCGGATCGCCCCGGCGGACGATCAGGCGACTGCCTCGGATGCGCAGGTCGGCGTCCAGTGCCTGCAGTCCTCCAAAGAGGAAGGCCACGCGCTTCTCACCGGCATCGGGCGCGGCCAACAAGAGCGGGTCGAGGATGAATACGGGGAGCACCTGGCCGGCGTGAGATAGCGCGGCGGCCAGGGCTGCGTTGTCCGTCAGGCGCAGATCACGGCGCACCCACCACAAGGCAGTCGCCATACGATTGCTACTTCTCCGGGCTTACCCAGATACTTCCTTCTTCTACCTTGGTCGGAAAGACCGGCAGCGCTTTTTCCCGCGAGATGGCCCCCAGCACGCGCCCCACGGCCGGAGGCCAGGGGGCCCAGTCCTTGACGTTGCCGGTGCGCAGGTCGAAGGCGCTGTGATGCCGGCGGCAGACGAGCGCGCCGTCTTCCGTCACTTTACCTTGCACCAGTGGGGCACCCATGTGCGGGCAACGGTTGTCCACGGCGTAGATTTGGCCCTTGTGGTTGACGAGCAGGACGTCGCGCCCGGCGACTTTCACGACTTGCCGTGCTCCTTCCGGCAGTTCATCCTGGGCGAGCACTTTGATCCAGTCCATCGTGGCCTCCTTTCGCTTTTCTGGGGCGCCCCCGAGGACGGGGGCTGCGAGCGTTTTAGAAACCTGGTTTCTTTATTTGCGGGGGAACCAGGGGATGAAGGCGCTGGTCGTCTCGACGTATTCCCTGTACCCTGGCTTTGTATCTTTCAGGCTCTTTTCCAGCAAAGTGACCCCAGAGACGCGCAGCAACAAGATCGTCATCAGGATGGGGCTAAAGATCGTCCACCACCCACCCGACGCGGCCGCTGCGATGAGATAATAGCCCCACCATTGGGTGGCATCGCCGAAGTAATTGGGGTGACGCGTGTAGCGCCAGGCACCGCTGCGCATCACCTGGCCCTTGTTGGCCGGGTTCGCTCTGAAGCGGGCCATCTGCCAATCGCCCACCGCTTCGAAGAAGAAGCCCTTGGCCCACACCAGGACGGCCACGAAGTCGAGGACGGTCAGCCTGGCAGGCGTCGGGCTGACCTGGGCCGCCAGCAACGGGGCGGAGATGACCCACATCAAGAGCCCCTGCAACAGAAAGACCTTGAAGAAACTCTGCCACGGCCATTTTCCCCCGGCCTCTTTTCGCCATTTCTGGTAGCGAAAGTCTTCCGGCTTGCCCCAGTTGCGCCAGAGGATGTAGGAGCCGAGCCGCAGCCCCCAGACCGTGACCAGGACGCCGATGAGCCACTTGCGGGCCGGGCAGCCGTCGGGGGTGAGCGCAAAGTAGACCCAGTTGGTGAGGACAAAGCCCGGTCCCCAGAATATGTCCACGATGCTGGAATTTCGCAGGGCCAGGCTGGCGATCCAAAGGGCGGTCATGAAGCCCAGGATGGCCAACGCACCGATACCATAGATCTGCAAGAAGGCCATATTGTCCTCCCTTCGCGTGTGGACAAGATGGCATCTTGTCCTACATTGTGGACAAGATGGCATGCGGACAAGATGGCATCTTATCCTACAATTACAGTACGAGGATGACGCCGAAGATGATCTCCACCGCCAGGCTGATGATGTTCGACTGCACGACCGATTTGTCCACGAACATCGAAACGGCTCGCACGGCCGCCACGGCCAGGTACGCGATGCCGAGCATGCGGTACGCGGCCGGCGCGTTCAGGATCAGCGGGGCAGCGCCCAGCGCGATGAAAAAGCCGCCCAGCACGGCCCTGATCTCCGTGATGCCGCGTGGGCCCGGGGCGCTCAGCCCGGTGAACCCCTGCACCGAGCGGGGCCAGATCAGTGAGACCAGGCCGGTTACAATCGTACCCACAGCCGCAATGATTTTGAGTATTTGCAGTATCATGTGTTACTCCTTTCGCTGAAAGCTCGAACTTTCACACACACGAGCCCCACCGCGCCTGGGCCAACGTGCGCACCGATGACGGGCGTCACTTCTACGGAGAATGGGACAAGGCCCTGGGGGATGAGGTGCTGGATGTGGTGTCGAAATTCCTCGGCCCTGGCGGGGGCGTGGGCATGGAGGAGGGCCAATTCCTCCAAAGGGCCCAGTTCGCTCACCAGGCCGATCAATCGCTCGATGGCGCGCGAGCGTGTGCGTATCCTTTCCATCGTCATTTCCCCATCGTACATCGTTAACAGGGGCTTGATGCTCAACAAAGCGCCCAGGCTAGACTGGAGCCGGGTCAAGCGGCCGCCACGGCGCAGAAATTCGAGCGTGTCCACCGCAGCGAATGAATAGACGCGCAACGCCATCTCCTTGAGTGAGGTGACAATCTCGGCCATGGAGTGGCCGACGGCGGCCGCTTTGGCCGCTGCCAGCGCGAGAAAGCCTGTCCCCAGCGTCAACTGCCTGGAGTCGAACACGGTCACCCGCACCTTTTTCAACGTTTGTGCGGCAGCATGCGCGACGTTCAGCATGCCGCTGAGCGTGGAGGATATGTGGATGGATAGCACCTCGGTGGCTCCGCCGGCCGCCAACCGTTCGTAGGCCTCGACAAATGTACCTAACCCGGGGGCCGACGTCGTCGGTGGGGGATCGTAAGCGGGCAAGCGCTCGTAGAATTCCTGGCGCGATAACTCGACGCCGTCCAGATAGCTCTTGTCGCCGATGTTGATGTAGGCAGGGATGACGGTGATGCCATACTCAGCAGCGACTGCCTGTGGCAGGTCGCTGGTACTATCGGTCACGATTTTGATTGGCATGAGAGTCCCTTTTCTTCCACTGGCTTCTCTGAGCGATCCGTCTTTCGAATAATTTGATCTATTTTAACACACTTTTGCGTTTTTGTCAGTAACCACATGCAGGGTTTCCCTTTGCGGCCTGGTTATGTTACAAGTAACTACTCAGCTACCCTTGCGAAGGTTGCGCATGGCCTCTGCTCGCAAACCTTCGCAAGGGTCATTCGTTCGCGCTACACAGAGAGTGTCCTACGCCTGTTCCTCTAGCGACTTTACGAACTCTTGCACCTCGGGGATCTTGAGCAGTCTCTCCTTGAAGAACTCGTTGACTAATTCTTCCACTCTGGTCCGTGAGTCGGCGATCAATCTTCCCCAGTCGTCGCCCAGGTTCACCCGGCCGGTGATGCCGTCCCGCAGCCGGAGCAGCGCCATCACGATCTCTGTCTCCTGTGGGCCTTCGCAGGTCTCGATCACGTCCCGGATCAGTTTGTCGGTCTGCTGTACCAGCGTCTCGCGGTCAATCGTCGAATCGGGCTTGCCCGCGTCGTCAATCGTGTCCAGCAGCGACCAGACCTGATACAGGAGCGCGGCGGGCTCGTCGAACAGTTCACGGATGAGCGCGGCGACGTGGTGGCGGCCGGTCAGCCGGAAGATGTTGTACAGCCGTTTGGCTGCTTTGCCGTAATTGGCGTGCTTGTAGGTGTACTTGTAGACCTCGCCGGTGAGTTGCAGCACGTACTCGTCCAGTGCCCGAGGAGAGACGTGTTGGGCCAGTTTAGAGAACAGCGGCACCGACGCTGCCTCCAGGTAGACCTCCTGGAAGTAAGGGTCAATGAAGCCATCCAGGGGCGTGATCGAGCCGTCGGGAGCCTCCCAGGTCACGTCGAGCATGTTGCTGGCGTTGACGACGCGCCCCTTCTCCGGCTCGGCAATGAGCCAGTCCATCTTGCACCAGCCGGGGTCCTGGCAGCCGTATGCCCATCCCACCTCCCACGGCTCGTCTGACGGTCGGAAGACGAGCATCGTGCCCGCCTTCACCTCCTCGGGCTGCCAGGAGATCGGGGAGCCGGCCTTGATGTGCTCGCCGTCTCTGACCACGTCGGTCTTCCACGTGCCGAACTTGACCTCGATCAATTGGTAGTCGGGGCCCTCGAACTTGTCCAACGCTTTGTTGCGTAACAGGTCCGCCAGGACGTGGCAGGCCTCCTCCCGCGTCGCTGTGCGGATGTTGACGCGCTCGAAGTAGTCGCAATCGCCGGGGTAACGTTGGATCACGCCCTGGGCCGCGCTGCCAGACAGGCTGATGGCGGTCTCGACGTTGGGCAGGTCGGGCAGTTGGACGACGTCGGCGATGCGGCGATAGCGCTCGAGTGTGGCCTTGTCGAAGTCGAGCAGCGTGATCTCGTGGCCATAGATGCCGGCCTCTTCGTCCACCGCCCACTCCGTCGTGCCAGACGCAGCCATCGCCGTCAACCAGTGGACGACGTCGGTCTCGTCTACCTCGACCCCCAACATTCTGGCTGTCTTGATGATCTGCGCCACTTCTTGCTGGGCGTCTACCGCGCTCTTTTCATCTGTCATAGTTCACCTCCGTGTGTATTGGGACAATCTCTACTTCCGGCTTCTCTGTTCCCAACCGCAACCGGGCAACGGTCTGTTGTTCCTCTCGTGAGGGACAGATCCCGCCGGGGTTGACCACAAGTATGGAACCTATCTGCTCAATGTGGGCCCGATGCGTGTGGCCGAAGACGATGACGTCTGCCTCGGGGTAGAGCCGGGCCAGGCGGCGGGCAATGCGCTGATTGAATTGACGGTTGTCCGCCAGGCCCAACCATTGGGCGACCACGTCCAGGCATTTCAGGAAGAAACCAAGCAGACCAGGCTGGTGACCATGGAGCAGCACCACAACCTGTCCGGCGAGGCGGAGTTCGACCACGGCTGGCAGCGCTGCACCACCATCGGAGAGGTCTTGAATGTGGACGTTACCCCGCACGGCGTGTACCGGGGCGATGGCCCGCAGCGGTTCCAATGCTGCCGGGGCATCCACGTCACCGGCGTGCAGGATCAGGTCTACTCCGGCAAATGCGTCGAGGACTGTGCCAGGCAGCCGTTTCAGGCGATGAGGGATGTGAGTGTCGGAGAGCAGGCCGACGGTGAGAGTGGGCATCTGGGGGCCTGGGCCTGGTTCAAGAGTTTCGCATCACCAGTGGGAGGTAAAGACGGTTTGTCTCTACGGTTTCCATCGAAAGGTTGTACCCCACCGTATCGGTGCAACCAAAGGAGGCGCTGTTATCTTGTGGACTCACGCTCAAGTAGTGGCGGCCGCTGGTAGTTGGAATCCACACCAGTCGGCTGGCCTCTGTTGAGGCCAGGGCCGCCCCGTGTTCGTCGTATACGTCCATGAGTGTCTGGGTGTTGGTGACAGGTGAGATCGCGAATACAACTGCTTCCCCGGTCGAGACATCGAACCGGACGAAGTCCTTGTCGGCAACGTAGATCGCTGGATCACTGTCGAACGAGTGTGTCTGCACGACTCTGACGTCAATGGAGTGGGCTTGCTGCCAGGTGTCGTCTGGTTCGTAAGGATCCGGGCAGGCGTGGTCGATGATGCCTGTGGGGTGCAGCATCGTATCACGTCCGTTTGCGCCTGCCTCGCCGCCAGAATTCCGCACGACGATGGGCAGATAGATGATGACAGATGCCCCTCCGCCTTTGATCACCAGGTCGTAGTCGGTGCCCAGGCCAAACAGTTCACCCCGATTGGTGACGCGCACGTAGTAGACTCCATCGGCGGGGGCTTGCCAGACGACACGCGAGGAGTAGTCGGTCGTGCCCTCATAGTCGTCGTTGGCCGCCAGCAGGGTTTGACCGTCGGTATCGAACAGGGCCAGGAAGGTGTCGGCTCGTTGCCCCCAGGAGAAGGCGGTGATGGTGTAGACGGTGCTGGCTCTGGCCGCGAACTTGGCCCAGTCGGTAGCGTCATCGCAGAATTGGTGCGCCTGGCTGGTACCGACAACAAAGGTTGCGGCTTGCGTGGCGGTGTCATCCTCCTCGTAAAAGTCCGGGCTACAGCCATGTGCCCTGGTATCGCCAAAGTTCACCTGGTAGCCCTGGCCCAGGATCACGTCTACGTGCATCTCGTTGGGTGTAGTAGACGAGTAGTCGAACGGGTCGGTCTCGACGAGGGTATGGGCGCCTGGTACTGGTGTAGAGAATGTGTAGTTGCCGTTGAGATTAGTGGTGGTTGTGATGGCTCCATCCAGTGTAACGAGCGCACCTGGTATGCCCGGCTCTGCCATGTCCCACATCCGGTCACCGTCGGCATCTTCAAACACCGTGCCATAGATGGTGGCAAACCCAGAACTGAGGCGGGTATCACCAAACCTCACCTGGTAACCATTGCCCAGTACCACCTTTACGTGCACCTCGTTCGGTGTGGTGGAAAAATGGCCACTGGGGTCGGTCTCGACGACGGTGTGGGGGCCTGCTATCGTGATGGGGAAGGTATAGTTGCCGTTGAGATCGGTAGTGGTCGTGACTACACCGTCCAACGTGACGAGCACATCGGGAATGCCTAACTCGCCCATATCCCACACTCCATTGCCGTTGGTGTCGTTGAACACAGTACCATAGATAGAGGCAAGCCCGGCGTTGGTGAGCATGTCGCCAAAGTCTACCCGATAACTGCTGCCTAAGATCACGTTGATGTGCACCTCATTGGGCGTGGTGGAGAAATAACCAGGCAGGTCGGTCTTGAGTCCGAAGGGCGCAAATTCGGATGCGTTGGGCACATTGCCAGGATCCGCGTACTCCACGGCGGACGTGGTGGAAGTGTAGACAGCGTGATCGGTCTCAATGATGGTATGCATACCTGCGACCGTGGTGGAAAAAGTGTAGTTGCCATTTGGAGCGGTGGTGGTTGTGATGGTCCCGTCTAGCGTGACGGTCACATTGGATATGCCCACCTCGCCCGCGTCCCGTATTCCGTCCACGTTCGTGTCCTCGAACACCGAGCCATAGATCGTGGCGAAGCGAGCAGCGGTTGTGGCCACCTCGACCTGGTTCGATGGGACCCATTCGCGGAAGTATGTCGCAGTCTGCGTGCTACTGATATGGGCTATGTTCCGGATCGTGGTATCGAGCGGCAAGGTTGTGGCAGCCTGCACCACAAAACCGACCGTCACCTGCGTGCTGGTGGGCACGACAGCGTCGTACCAGCGGATGTGCGTGACCGGCGTGATGGGCAGTGTGCTACTCCAGTTAGCGCCGTTGTCCCAGGAGTACTCGATCCGGTCGCCGCCATAAGCCGTGCCGGGGATGAGGCTGGTGTAGCCCGGTATCGGTTCACGCACGTAGACCTCCGTCTGGGGAATTGTCCTCGAGACGTTCTCGTAAGTCAACTTGTACGAGATGATACCGCCTGGCGCTACTTCCGCTTGTTCCGCCGCTTTGCGGATCAGCAGGTCAGAAATACGGGTCACCGCCAGATTGGATTCGCGCGGGATATCCAGGTCCCGGTCGAGCGTAGCCCAGTTCTGGATCAGCGAGCCAGGTGGCAGGTCATCGTCGAGCCGCACGCTGAAGCGGACCTGGCCTCCTGCGCCAGCGGCAATGGTGGCAGGAGTGACGACCAGCGTGGGTGAGATATAGGCACCCGGGTCGCCGTCAACGGCGTCGGTCAGCCAGACCCACCCGCTGCCCGTGTTCAGGCTCAGGCTCCCAGGTATGTAGGTGGCGGAGACAGGGGTTGTGTCCTGGATCGTGACCCCGGTAGCCTGTGCCTGGCCGGCGTTATTGTAATAGAGGGTATAGGTGATCACGTGCCCTCGCCCGGCGACAGTGGGCCCCAACTTGGTGAACTCGATCTTCGGTGCCAGCACCGTGGTACGTGCCACGTTGCTGCCGGCCAGCATCATCCGATCGCTGGCGATGTAGGCCACGTTCTCGATGAGAATACCATCTTCCACAAAGTCGTTTACCTTCGCAGTAAAGGTCACAGAACCACTGGCTCCCGGCGCGAGCGTGTCTAGTGCCCAGGTAATGGCGCCGCTGGTGCCGTTGTAAACACCCCCGGCGGAGGCCGACTGGAAAGTAAGGTGCTGGATAGGCACAGCGTCGTATAGTGTGACGTCAGGGCCGGCAATGGAATCGCTGAGGTTGGCGTAGGAAAGGGTGTAGACGAGCGTGTCGCCGATGTGGGCCTGAGCGCTGTTGACCGACTTGATCAGGCTGAGGGGGCTGATGCCGACAGTGGCCTCATCGCTGGGGTTGAAGAGCACACCCGCGTACTCATACTTGCCGACAGCCTCGCCCTGGTTGACGCTGACTGTTATACCGGTGGTGTCGGTGAGCTGGGCCTGGAAGGTGAGCGTCAGGCTCTGGTTCAGGCCCAGGTCAGTCGAGAGATTCCAGAATAGCGTCTGGTCGGCAAGCGTGGGTTCTGGGTTGCCTGTGCTACCGTTGGGATAATGGACGTGCGTGCTGCCCGGCACGTAGGTCCACCGGATGGGCAGTGTGTCAGTGATATCCACGTTCACCAGGGGGGCATTGTAGGCCTGGGTAGCCAGCGTGAAAGTCACGACTCCCCCCGTGGTGGGCAAAATAGTCGGATCGGCCGTCTTGTCCAGTGTCAATACTGGATCCAGCCAGCGCTGCTGCAGGGGCAATGTAATAATGCCCATGTCCAGGTAAGGGTTCGAAGTACCGGCCGTGCGCGGATCCTCTCCCCAGACGATGGCAAACTCACTCGTAGCCCAGACGTGCATACCAGTGTTGTCATTGTCAGGGTCGAAGATGCGCCGCTGTTCCAGCACGTCGAGGGTAAAAGTCTCGTCCACGACGCCATCGAGTGGGCTAAAATCCACGTGAAAAGTGGTGTCGTCGGCCAGCGGCGTGACCCAGACCGGTGAACCATTTTCTGTGGGAGGAACGTTGTACGATCCGGGTGCCCAGGAGACGTAATAGTCGCGGGTGAGGTACTTGGAAGGAATCGCGGAGAAGCCCCAGGCGTAGGCCGTGTCCAAAGTGTCGGCGCAGACGACGATGCCAAAGGTTCCATCGGGGGAGGTGAAGCGCGCGGCCGAGTCTGCGGGTATATAGCCGCCCCTCTTTTCAGAATAGGGCACCGTCGCACTGATATAGCCCGTGGGGCTGATGACAAACGTGGTTTGCACTTGCCGGTCGTAGGCGCGGATTGAGATTGGAAAGTCGTTGGGGTTGGAAAGGTAGATCTCGGCCTCGTCGCCAGGGTTACCGCTGGGCACAGGTACGATGTAATCCGCTCCCCACAACTGATCTGACAACACGATTGGGGAGCGGCCCTGAAACCCGTCACGGCTATCTGAGCCCGTGATCAGTCCTACCTGGGTCGGCCTGTTAGAGCGGATGGTCGTACCCGTATTGACCGTGATGGCAGGGGCCGGGGCAGAGTTGACGTAGCCCATACTGGAATAGGTCTGCCCCCGGTCAAGCGTCAGGTTGACGATGGTTGTACCATTGTCAAGCGAGACCGTCGTATTGTCCTCGAAGGCTTCCAGTTGGAGATACACATTACGAAAATCGCCATAGATGCCAGTAGCGCCACCGCCAAACTCGTACAAGTCCTCGCCGATAGGCAGGCGGTAGGAGTAGGTATCTGCGTAGGCCTGCCGGGAGTAGACCTCCCACGCGCTGCCGACCCACGAGTTGTTGAGAGGCCACATCGCATGGGCCAGGTCCACCGGTCCACCGCTCGAGATGACGCGGTCGCCGCCGTCGTAGCGAAGGTAGGCCGGATCGCGCACAGGGTTCACCGGCACGTAGCCGGTGATGGCCGTCGGGCCGGTGACGTTTCGAGCGCTGGTCAGGTTGAGGTCGTCGCCGGCGAGGAGTATATCGTTCCCCGTCCCTCCGTTACTCAGATCACCGTCGCCATAGACTTCAGTAGTGGGCTGGACAGGGTTGAGCAAATTGGCCTCGTAGCCGTCCTCCCAGTGGTCGTAGTAGATCACCTGGTAGTCGGCGGTGGCCACCAGGCTGACGGTCGAGCACATCCGGCCAGGGATATCCCGATCGGGGCCGTCGTAGATGGCGAGGAACGCTCGCCAGACCTGCTCCTCGTAGCCCAGGACGTAGTACTCCTGGTAGCCAGTGGGCTGGGCGGCGGCGGTGGTGGTGATAAAGAATGAGATCAGTACTGCGATCACCAAAGCACGCCACCGCAGGCCTTCCATGCGGGCAGGGGAAACTCTCTGAGTGACTTGGGTCAACTGAATCATAATCCACACCTGTTGTAGCACACGCTATAGACAAAGGCGCACCCGTCCTACGGACGAAGTGCGCCCCCCTCTGGACCCGGTATCATCAGCCATCCCGCTGATCCGATACCCAAGGCTATGTGTTTTCCCCTCCCCTGGACAAACCATCACCAGTTGTACATATATCTTACCACATTCTTGGGCTCAGCGCAAGTGAGTCGCTACACAAAGTGGACAAATACCTGGTTTCCCAGCAGCCGTCCCCGCGCTGTCAACCGTGCCACGTGCCCGTCCCACTCCAGCAATTCCATGTCCCGTAACCCGGCCAATTCCTTGCCGAAGGCCACCTCCAGCCCGATATCAAAGCGGGCATGGAATCGGATGGTGTCCACCCCCTCTGCCAACCGCAGCCCCAGCATCATCACTTCCCCCATCTCCATCCGCCGGTCAATCGTTTCCATCTGAGCCACCGGCGAGTCGCCCTGTTCCACTGTCGCCATGTACTCCTGTGGATGGCGCACGTTGGCCCACCGGTGCCCACCCAGCCAGGAGTGTGCTCCTGCCCCTACCCCCAGCCAGGGCTGATTGCGCCAATAGGTCAGATTATGCCGGCACACGTACGGGCTCACCTCTTCGCTGGTCGTTGTGGGCCTGGTGGGGCATGTTTCAGGCCCCGGCCACCACGATTGGGCTCTGAGGTCTGCCCGTGCCCAATTCGAGATCTCGTAGTGGAAGAAGCCTGCCCCTGCCAGTAGCTCTTCTGCCAATCCAACCATGTCCGCTGCCAGGTCGTCGTCGGGCAGTGGCAACTCGCCGCTGGCGATGTGCCTCTCCAGTGGGGTATCCTCTTCGACACTCAAACAGTATAGCGACAAATGTGCCGGTCTGAACGCCAGTGCTGTTTCCAGTGTCTGCTGCCAGCGCGCTAACGTCTGCCCAGGCAGGCCGAAGATAAAATCCAGGTTCAGATTGTGCAAGCCCACTGCTCGCGCCGCTTCTATCGTCTCCAGCGCCTGGGTCCAGGTGTGGATGCGGCCCAGGCGGCGGAGTTCGTCGTCGTGGACCGACTGGACTCCCAGGCTGAGCCGGTTCACCCCCAGTGCTCGCCACTGGCGTAACCCTTCAGCAGTCACCGTGCCAGGATTGGCCTCCAGCGTAAACTCGACGTCCCGCGGCACGTGAAACGTGAGTTGTATCGTGTCGAGCAGTTGCGATAGGAGTTCAGGAGGCAGGAGGGAGGGCGTGCCCCCGCCGAAGTAGATCGTCGGCACCGTCAGGCGTCCCCATCGCTGCCCGGCGGCCTCGATCTCCTGGCCTGCGGCCGTCACGTAAGCCGGCATAAGTGCCTCTAGCCCGGCGTAGGTGTTGAAGTCACAATAGGCACACCGCGCCCGGCAGAAGGGCACGTGCACGTACAGCGCCACGCGCTGAGAAGTTTCAGGGTCTAGATTCTGGATCAACACTACCCAATGTATCACATTCTGGCCGGTCCGTCAATCCTCCATTGGTACTGGACAAACTGGCCTCTCAGTGGGATAATCAGCCCCCGGTAGTCAGGATCTCTGTACACCGGAGTGTGACGATGGCTCAACAAAAATACGACGTCGTCATCGTGGGGGCGGGGCCGGCAGGTATCTTCGCTGCATTTGAACTGAGCCGCAGATCAGACCTGCGCGTGGCGATCTTCGACAAAGGTCCCCCGCTCGAGAAGCGACGTTGCCCCGCACGTGACGGGAAAGGCTGCGCACACTGCCAACCCTGCTCGATCACGACCGGCTGGGGTGGTGCAGGCGCGTTCAGCGATGGCAAACTCACGCTCTCTCCGGCCTCCGGTGGGCACCTGGGCGGGTTGCTGGGTGAACCACAAACGCAGGCGTTGATTGACGAGGTGGACCGCGTGTACGTGACATACGGGGCCAATCCGGTCGTCTACGGCGGCTACACCGACGAATTCGAGACACTGGAGAAAAAGGCTACGTTGGCCGGCTTGCGCCTCGTTTCGGTTCCCATCCGCCACATTGGCACGGAGCGCAACGCCGAGATCATGGCGCGCATGTACGAGGAACTGGTCAAGCGGGGCGTCCACGTGAAGATGCGTACACCGGTGGCGAGTGTGCTGGTCAACGGAGGAACCGTCGCTGGCGTCGAGACGGAGCAGGGGGAAGTGATCGAGGCGCAGCGGGTGATCGTCGCGCCGGGGCGGGAGGGGGCCGAGTGGTTCCAGCGCATCGCTGCCGGGTTGGGGCTTGCGCTGACGTGTAACCCGGTGGACCTGGGTGTGCGGGTCGAACTGCCGGCAAGCGTGACGGAACCGATCACCCGCATGCTCTACGAGTTCAAGTTTCTGTATTACTCGCGTGCCTTCGACGACCTGGTGCGAACCTTTTGCGTCTGTCCCTGCGGCGAGGTCACGCTGGAGTACGCGGGCGGTGTGACGACTGTCAACGGTCATTCCTATGCCGACCGCAAGACGGCCAATACCAACTTTGCGCTGCTGGTGAGCAAGAGTTTTACTGAGCCGTTCGACGACCCGGTGGCGTATGGGCAATCTATTGCCCGGCTGGCGAACCTCTTGAGTGGCGGTGTGCTGGTGCAGCGGCTGGGCGACCTGGAGGCTGGCCGCCGCACGAATGCGCAGCGACTGAGCCGCTCGATCGTCACTCCTACGCTCAAGAGTGCCACGCCAGGAGACCTGGGGCTGGTGCTCCCGTACCGCCACATCGTCAACGTTCTGGAGATGATGCACGCGCTGGACCAGGTGATTCCGGGCGTGTGCTCGCGCCACACGCTGTTGTACGGGGTCGAAGTCAAGTTCTATTCCAACCGCCTCAAGTTGACGCCGGAACTGGAGACGCAGGTACGCGGGCTGTACGCCTGTGGCGATGGCGCGGGCATCACGCGCGGGCTGGTACAGGCCTCGGCCGCGGGGCTGGTGGCGGCGCGGGCGATCCTGGGGCTCTGATGATTACTTCTTTTCCCGCTGCGCGGCGATGACCTCGGCCAGGATGCTGACGGCGATCTCGTGGGGTGTCTCGGCCCCGATGTCGAGCCCGATGGGGGTGTGCACGCGGGCCAGAAACTCGTCCGACACGCCCAGAGCGCGTGCCCGCTCGAACGTCGCCTGCGCGCGGCGGCGGGCGCCGAGCAGCCCGACGTAGACCAGCCGATGCCCGGCCAGTGCGGCCAATGCCTTCTCGTCCGGCGAACCGTGCGGCGTCACCAGCACGGCATAGGTCTGCTCCGTGAGCGGGAAGGCGCGCAATTGCCCATCCAGTGGGCCGGAGAGCAGCACGTCGGCCTGGGGGAAACGCTCAACCGTGACCATCTCCGCCCGCTCGTCCAGGACGGCAATGCGGTAGCCCAGGAAGGCGCCCAGTTCTGCCACGGCCTGCCCGATGTGCCCCCCGCCGACGACCAGGAGGGTGGGGCGGGGCAGGAGCACCTCGATGAACAGGCGCATGTCACCCCCGCACATACTGGGGTCGCCTCGCTCCTCGTCCGTCCCCCGGTGCACCAGTTCGCGCGGCCTGCCCTCGGCCAGCGCGGCCCGTGCCTCTTCGACCACCCGTGCTTCCAGCGGTCCACCGCCGACGGTGCCCACCGTCCGCCCGTCGGCGTAGACGAGCATCTTGGCCCCGGCCTGGCGGGGCGTCGAGCCGCACGCTTCGATCACCGTCGCTACCGCGGCCGGTTCCCCGCGCCGGATGGCCTCCAACGCGGCCTGGTACACCCGCTCCAGTTCTTCCACGAGCCTGCCTCCCACTGGGAGCATCTTTATGCCTGGTGGGCCTCCAGTGCATCGGTAGTCACTGCCTGTTCTGGCCCTGTGATCCGCACCTCCAAATGACCTCCCAATGCTTTCACCACCCGCCGCAGAAATGAAATCTTGGGCTCGTCCTTCCCACTCTCCAGCCGGGCGATGCTGGGCTGCTTGGTGCCGACCAATTCGGCCAGTTGCGCCTGCGTAAGCCCGCGCATGATGCGCAGCCGCGCTACCTGGTAGGCTGGTTCCAGTTCCTCAGCCGCAGCCCGAAACTCCGGGTCCTGCATTTGCTTGGCTTCCCAGTCCTCGAATCGTTCAAACTGAGCAATATCCCTGCTCACTGCTCTTCCTCCAATATCTCAGTCATACGCCGCTCGGCGATAGCTATTTCCTGCGCTGGTATCCTCTGGGACTTTTTGCGGAAAGCATGCAAGATGATGAACTGCTGTCCCGTGTGAGCGAAGTAGAACAGCCGGATCGCTCCCGCCCGCAATTCCCACAGTCTCCGATGCCCTGATACAGGCCGGGCGTGGGGCATTTGCAGCAACACCCCGAACTCACGCAACAGCCGCAGCGCGTTGCGCACCTTGGCCCGGTCAGTTGCGCTCAGGCTGTCCAGGAACTCTCGTACAGGATGCCGCCCCTGGCGGTCCCGGTAATATACGACTTGCCAGCGCGGAGTGTTCTTCGATGTCACTGTCCTCATTATAACCCACGTGTTATAATCTGTCAAGCAGTTATACTGCAGGGGCATGCAGTTTGGAGCCGGGGCGGTACTCCTACCTCGCGGCCTTTAGAACCTGTCCCACCAGTTGGCTGCCGAGGACGGCCAGCCCATCGGTGGACATGTAATGCGCGGCAGTGTCCTCGAACAGCACTTGCGCCTGCGAGGGGAACTCTTCGTCTCCCTCCCAGTACACCAGCCCCAGGTGTATGCGCGGCAGGACGGTGAAGACGTAGCCGGCGTCGCCGATCCCCAGCGCTTCACCGCCCAGTGTCTCACAGCCACGCCGGAAGGACTCGATGCCACCTGGCAGTTCACGCACCAGCAGGTTGCCCGAGTAGCCCTGAAACGCCTGGGCGTAAAACAGCCCGGCCGGGAGTTCGCGGAAACTCACCCAGCGGCTCGAAGGGGTCGTGCCGTCGGCCGTGGCCAGGTAGGTGAGGATGAGGCTCTGGGTGAAGGAGGAGGGCTCTGCGCCGGTCTCGGCCCGCCGGACGGTGAAGTCGTCGCCGGAGATGACGTACTCTTGCCAGAAGAAGGTGAGGTGGAAGTTGCCATCCTCGTCCTGCTCGCAGCCACTCTGCAGCACCAGTTTGCCCGGCTTCAGGCGGCGCAGCGTCGCCCGTGCCTCTTCGACTACCGGAGCCAGCCGGTCGTGCCACTGTTGCAGTTGTGGGGTGGGCTTAGCCTGCTGCAGCATGCTCCGCCGCTTGCTCGATCAACCTCACAAATTCTTCCCACTCCTCGCGGAAAAGGTTTACGGTGACAGGCCCCAGTTCCAGGTGGTAGGTCGTCTCACCGTCGGGCTCTTCAGCCCGCCACACGTTAAAGTTTTCGGTTTCGGCCAGAATCTCGATGGCAGGCTCTTCCATAGTTTCCTCCAGTCTCAGACTGCGGAAGTCTTTTGAGACTTTCGCAGTCTGGTCAGAATGGCAGCCAATTCTGGTGGCAGCGGGGCAGTATATTCCACCTCTTCGCCCGTCGCAGGGTGGGTGAAGCGCAGGTGCGCGGCGTGAAGAAAGTGGCGGCCTTGTAGCAGCCGCTGGTGACGGTAGCCATACACCGCGTCTCCTACCACCGGATAGCCCAGCCAGGCCAGGTGCACGCGCACCTGGTGCGTGCGCCCGGTGTGGGGGCGCACTTCCAGCAACGTGTGGTCGGCGAAATATTCGACCGCCCGGTACGTCGTGCGCGCCTCCCGCCCATGCCGTACCACGGCCATGCGCTTGCGCTGCTGTTTGTCGCGCCCCACGGGCGCTTCGATGATGCCCTCGCGGGGTTGTACGTGGCCCTCGACTAACGCCAGGTAGGTCTTGGCGACCTGCCGGCGCTTGAACTGCCGTTGGAGCGCGGTATGGGTCGCCTCATCCTTGGCGATGAGCATCAGGCCAGAGGTGTCTTTGTCCAGCCGGTGAACGATACCGGCCCGTTCCAGCCCGCCGACGTCGGCAACCTGCCGACAGTGGGCCAGCACGGCGTTGACCAGTGTGCCGCTCGTGTGTCCCAGCGCAGGGTGCACGACCATCCCGGCCGGCTTGTTCACCACCAGCAGGGCGTCGTCCTCGTGGACGACGTCGAGGGGGATGTCTTCTGGCACGACCGGTGCAGGGGTTTCGGCCGGGACGCGCACGGTGACTGTGTCGCCCGCCCGCACGCGGTAACTGGGCTTGCTGAGCCGCCCGTTGACGGTGACCTCACCGGTCTTGATCAGGCGCTGGACGGCCGCCCGGCTGAGGTTCTGCACGCAGGCCGAAATGGCCTTGTCCAACCGTTCCCCGGCTTGTTCGACGGCAAACGAGAGAATGGATTCTGATGTGGCCTGTTTCTCAGCCATTCTCCGTTGCCCGCTTTTTCACCCATTCGCGCCGCTCTTCCCACATGATCAGCAGTGCCAGCAGGACAACGCCAGTTACGATGGACGTGTCCGCCAGGTTGAACACCGGCCATTCGCGCATCGGCCAGAAGTTCAAGTCTATAAAGTCCACCACGAAGCCCTGGCGCAGCCGGTCCACCAGGTTGCCAAACGCCCCGCCCAGTTGAAGGCCCAGCGCCACGCGCATCAGCCATTGCCCACTGGGGAGTTGACGGTAGTACACGATGATCGCCACGATGACCAGCGCCGCGACGACGATGAAAAAGTCGCCCCACCCACGAAACAGCCCGAAGGCGGCCCCCGTGTTCGTCACGTGGGTGATCCGAAAGATCGGGGCCAGCCAGGGCGCAATGTCCCAGGACTGGCCCTCCCCCAGCCGGGCCATCACGAAATGCTTGCTGAACTGGTCAACGAGCACGACCAGCGCTGCAGCGGCTGGCAAGATCAGGGTATCTCGCGTTCGTCGCTTCAACGAGAGCCTGTCCGTATACTGCTGTGTTCCTGACGCGCTTGACAGTCCATGCAGTATCTCGCGTGGGGCAGCGCCTCCAGGCGCGCACGGTCAATCCTGGCTCCACAGGCCTCGCACAGGCCATACGTTCCATCGTCGAACTTGGCCAGTGCCTGCGCCACCTCCTCCAGCGTAGCCTCGATCTTGCGCTGGAGTGCTACTCCCACCGTTTGCTCGAAGGCGTCAGTCGCGTCGTCGGCGATGTGGTTACTGTGGCCGATGTCTTCGTACTGGGCGGACTCGAGCCGCTCCAACTGCTCGCGCAGTTGCGCCTGTTCCTCCAACAGTTCAAGCCTTGCTTGTTCGTACGAAAAAGGCATCTCCGAGTTCCTCCTGGCCTTACACTCAAAGTGCATGCCATTGTACTCTACTCAGCCTGAATTGGCAAGACGGGCAGGGACGAGGGCGCTTACGCTTTGCGGATCCCTAGCCTGAGTGGATAGCCGTCTACCAGGTCCTCGCCTGTGGCGGCGCCCGCATCCGCAGGCCCGGCCCGCAATTCCACGCTCAGTGTCTCCGCCGCGATAAAGTCTCGCCACGCTTCGACTGCTGCAGCCAGTGTTTCTTCAGCCTGGTAAGTGGTGACAATGCGGTCATCCAGGTCCAGGCCCGTCTCCTTGCGCAGGTTCTGTACCCGGCGGACCACTTCCCGGGCCAGCCCCTCCGCCACCAGTGCGGGAGTAAGAACGACGTCCATGGCAACCGTCACGTTTCGTTCAGAGGCCACTGCCAGCCCCTCCTGAGGCTCCTCCCGCACCAGCACTTCGCCGGGGGTCAGTTCCACTTCCTCTCCCTCCACTTCCAGCCGCAAGGGCAGCCCTGCGCGCAGCCGTTGCACAGTCCCACGCGGGTCGAGCGCCGCCAGCGCTGTCCGTACGGCCGGGAACTGCTTGCCGAAGCGAGGCCCTAGCACCTTGTTGTCCGGGAGCAGGTGGTAGGCCACCAGGTCGCTCACGTCGTCCACGCAGGCCACCTGCTTGACGTTCAGTTCGTCCTGTACCAGGTCTACCAACTCCTCGCTCAGTTGGTCGGCGCCTGCTCCCAGGTAGACCAGCGCACGGTTCAGCGGCTGGCGCAGTTTGACGTTTTTACTGTTGCGGGCCGCATGGCCGAGGAAAACCACCTGCCGGGCCAGCGCCATGCGCGCCAGGAGTTCCTCGTCCACCGCTGCCGGGTCCGCCTGGGGCCAGCCGGCATGATGGACACTCTCGGGTGCACCCGCATCCACCGAGCGCACCAGGTTCTGGTACATCGTCTCGCTCACGAAGGGGATGAACGGTGCAAGCAACCGGCACAGCGTCGTCAGGACCCGATAGAGCGTGGCGTAGGCCTCGTTCTTGTCTGCATCCTGCTCGCTCTTCCAGAAGCGGCGCCGGCTGCGGCGGACGTACCAATTCGTCAGGTCTTCCAGGAAGGGTTCCACCGCCAGCGTGGCACTGTAGGCGTCGTAATTCTCCAGGTAGTCGGTGACCTGGGCGACCACCTGGTTCAGGCGGGCCAGGATCCAGCGGTCGAGCAAGGAGGTACCAGGGATTGATGATCGGTGAGGTGTCCACCCGTCAATGTTGGCATAGGTGACGAAGAACGAATACACGTTCCACAGCGGGAGCAGGAACTGCCGCCGCACCTCGTCCGCCCGGTTGTAGCCGAAGGTCAGGTTGTTTTCTGGCTTCTGGCGGCAATAGAGCCAGCGCATCACGTCCACGCCCATCTTGTCGGCGGCCTCGTTGAACTCGATCGCGTTCCCCCACGATTTGTGCATCTCCCGCCCATCCTCGGCCAGGAGCGTGGCGTAACTGAAGCAGGTCTTGAAGGGCGGCGAGTTCTCGAGCACCGTCGCCATCGCCAGCAGGCTGTAGAACCAGTTGCGGAACTGGCCGGGGAAGGATTCGCTGATCCAATCGGCCGGATACCATGCTCGCCAGTAATCAGGATTCGTGCGGTACTGGAGCGTGCTGAAACTGACGATGCCGGCGTCGAGCCAGGGGTTGCCCACCTCGGGGATGCGGCTCGCCTCTGCGCCACACTTGGGGCAGGCGATCTTGACCGCGTCAATCCACGGCTTGTGGGGGGTGTGTCCTTTGAATTCTCCCCAACCCTCTATGGCGCGCTTCTCCAATTCCTCCTCATCGCCGACGACCTCGAAGTGGCCGCATGCCTTGCACTCCCAGATCGGCAGCGCCAGTCCCCAGTACCGCTTTTTGCTGATCATCCAGTCGTGCATGTTGCGCAGCCAGTCCACCTCGCGCTCCAGGCCGAATGAGGGAATCCAGCGGATCTGCTGGGTGACCTCGATCATGTCGTGGCGCAGTTCGTCCATCGAGATGAACCACTCGCTCACCAGCCGGAAAACCAGTTCTGTGCCACAGCGCCAGCAGACCGGGTAGCGGTGGATATAGTCCTCGACTTTGTAGAGCAGGCGCTTCTGGCGCAGGTTCTCAAAGATCCACTCAGCGCTTTCGGAGACGTGCGTGCCGGTGAGCGGTCCAAAGCCCGGCAGGAAGATGCCCTCCTCGTCCAATGGAGCGATGGCAGGCAGGTGATACTCTTTGCCCAACTGAAAGTCCTCCGCGCCGCAGCCAGGAGCGACGTGGACGATGCCGGTACCCTCCACTTCCCCCACCGCGTCCCACAGGATCACCCGGTGCGCCTGCGGCCCATCGGCGGCCTGTTGAGCCTCCAGTTCGTCGAAGGGGCCGTCGTAGGTCCAGCCCTCCAGTGCTGTTCCCTTCATCTCCTCGAGCACCTCGTACTTGCCGTTCAGGGCAGGCAGGGTGCCCTTGGAGAGGTAGAACACGTCGTCTCCCTGGCGCACTTTCGCATAAGTCAGTTCCGGCCCCACAGCGGCGGCCACGTTGCTCGTCAGCGTCCAGGGCGTGGTGGTCCATACCAGCAGGCTCTCGCCCGGCCGTCCGCGCAGTGGGAAGCGCAGCGTGACGCCGGGGTGGGCCAGTTCCCGGTATCCCTCTGTGACGATCTCGTGCTGGCTGATGCCGGTAGCGCAGCGCGGGCACCAGGGCATCACGTCCCGTCCCTTGTAGAGCCAGCCCCGCTCCCAGCAACGCTTGAGGAGTGTCCAGATCATAAAGTTGTTCTCGGTCGAGAAGGTAAAGTAGGAGCCGCCCAGTTCGGGCAGGCCCAGCCGGGCGATGAGGCCCTCGACCGTATCGGTCACCGGGCCGGACGGCCTCTGGATGGTGATGACTTCCTGCGGGTTCTGCGCCAGCCGGTCGGCCAGGTCACGCAGGAGATGCGGGTCGTTCCAGTCCATCCAGAACCCCAGCCGGATGGATTGCTCGGTCTGCATGGCGGCGTAGCGAAGCACGCGCTCCTTGCACTTGTGCACGAAGCGGGCGACCCCATAACTCTCGATGTCGCGCTTCGAGCGGAAGCCGAGTTCCTTTTCTACCTCCACCTCGACCCACAGGCCCTGGCAGTCGAAGCCGTTCTGGTAGCGGGTGCGGTAGCCCTTCATGGCCCAATAGCGGTGGTACAGGTCCTTGTAGGTGCGCCCCCAGCCGTGGTGGACACCCATGGGATTGTTCGCAGTCACGGGACCATCTATAAACGACCAGCGAGGGCCATCTTTGCGTAACGCTACCAGTTTCTGGAAAGCCTGCGTTTTCTCCCAAAACGCCAGAATCTCGTGCTCTTGAGTGACAAAGTTAACTGTGCTGGGTACTGGTTTGAACATTTCTTCCTCCTCCAAAACGTTCGGTTGACCTTTTAGCCCCTCTCGCTTACAATAAGTTGGGGGCAAGTTGGGGGCAAGTTGGCAACTTGTCCTACAACAGATAGTAAGCGAAAGGAGCAACCATGTTAGAGCCTTTTACGTCCGCATCACATCTTCCACCCCAGGAGCCAGGGTGGGACGATGGCCTGGGCTTCAATTACTGCGAACTGGATGCTTTCTGGCTGACCCATTGGACACCCGAGTCCGGTTGGGAGCCAGGACGACTCTACGAACACCAGGGAGCTAGACTGGAACTTTCCCCCGGCGCTAACGTTTTCCATTACGGCCAGGCGGTCTTCGAGGGGCTCAAGGCGCGCCGCACGCGCGAGGGTAAGATCGTCCTCTTCCGCCCCGCCGACAATGCGCGCCGCCTGCGCACTTCTGCCACCCGCCTGGCGATGCCCGCCCTGCCGGTGAACGCCTTTATGGAGGCGCTCCGGGCCGTCGTACAGGCCAATAACCGTTGGGTACCCGGCTACGGCAAAGGCAGTCTCTACCTGCGCCCGGTTCTCATCGGCTCTGGAGCAGTGCTGGGCGTGAAGGCGGCCCAGGAGTACTGTTTCTTCGTTTTCGGCTCCCCCGTAGGCCGGTACATGGGTGGGGACCGGATGATCGTCCTCTCCGCTGCCCACCGTGCTGCCCCTCATGGTACCGGCGCGGTGAAGGCGGCCGGCAACTACGCCAGCACCCTCCGCCCCCACCAGGTGGCCCACGACCTGGGTTACGCCGATGCCCTCTACCTGGACGCCTGCGAGGACCGCTACGTCGAGGAACTGGGCTCCAGCAACTTCTTTGCCATCCTGCGGGACGGTTCCCTCGTCACGCCTGAACTGGGCTCCATCCTCCCCGGCATCACCCGCGACTCTATCCTGACCATCGCTCGCGACGTCTGTGGCTGGATCGCCGTGGAGCGACGGCTGTCCATTGACGAGGTCCTCAGCGACGCGGTCGAGACCTTCTACACCGGCACCGCTGCTGTTCTCTCCCCTATCACCTTCATCAACTACCGGGGGGTTGATCATCCCATCGGCGACGGGAAGCCCGGCCCCCGGGTGCACATGCTCCGCCAGGCGCTGGATGAGATCCAGCTCCAGGAACGCCCCGACCTGTGGGGTTGGGTGGTAGAAGTGCCAACCTGACATGCTTCTTACCCATCTGCGCCAACGGTATAGCGTGGCGGCCAAAACCGCAGCACAGGTCCAGCATGCGGGCTGGCGGGACCAGCCGTATCATGCGCACGGCTGCCTGTGCCTACTGCTGGCCCTCCTCCCAACTCGAGGCAGCCAGTTGCTGGCTCAGTTCGAGATACAGGCCATCGAAGTACGTTGCCCACCACGGCGCGTCTTCCATCGCTTTATTCGGTCTCCAAATCGTACCACAAGAGGTCCATGTAGTCGGTGCAGCCCATCAGCCGGAGCATCGCTGGCATATCCTTTTCAGTGCCAGGCCGAACCGTGAAAGCCATGTTTCCTCCCGTAATAAAAAGGCTCTCGCCCCCAAAGGGACGAGAGCCTGAACCTCCCGTGGTACCACCCTTCTTGCCCTGCCATGCACAGGGCCACTCTGCCGGCGACGACACGATCGCCGCGTCCTGGTAACGGAGGACGGCTCCGGCTGAGTCTACTAGGCCAATAAACCGTTCGGTCAGCGGCTCCGGAGGGATTTTCAGCGCAAGTTCCGCGCCCGGCTCTCACCTGTCCCGGGCTCTCTGGGCCGGTACCCCGCGCCTACTCGTCTCCATCATCGCTTTCGATCTACGTTCCCATTATGCCACAGGAGTGCGGTGCTGTCAAGTGCGCGTCAGCAGATGGACAAGATGGCATCGTGTCCTACATGGTTGGGGGTGGGCCGGAGTGGAGCGCCTCGACCGCATCTATTTCGGCGGAGTTGTTGCCGGTGGCCTCGGCGACAGCGTCGTCGGTGATCCGCACGTACCTGGCAAATTCCAGGCCGACGTCCTGCAGGTCGAGTTCTGCCATCTCGGACACGATGCCAAAGTCTTTCCAGTCCGTTCCATCTGCGCTGGCCTCGACCCGGACGTGTTCGTCGTTGTCGGGGTCACCAACGATGGACAGGTCAGGCCCTGGGCCGTTGACGGCCGAGTTGTCGGTGAATTCGACGGTGATGGAGCCGCCGGTGCCCAGGGGGAGCAGGCCGGTGCAACACGGGTCCAGCACGACGTCGGGCGGGCCGACGATGTATTCCGGGTGGTAGCCCACGTTCAAAGAGGAACCTGTGATGGGGCCCTGGTTGTACTCAACCACGACGTCCGCATAAGGTGAACCTGGGGTCGGTATGGCCGTTGGGGGGATTGGGGTATGTGTTGGGGGAGGTGTGGGAAGGAGTGGGGTGGCTGTCACGGCAGGTGTGGGGGGAGCAGCGCAAGCGGTCAACAGTAGCCCCGTGGACATCATGAGGATCAGAAATCGCTTCATCTCAAACCTCCTGCTATGTTTCGTTCGTCAATGTTTCAGTACGCGGACGGATTCCTCTCGCCCCTGGAGCACGAGCCAGTGGTGTTCGAAGCGGGTCAACAGTTCTCGCACCCGGTTGCGCAGCAAGCGCATCCGATCGTCCCGGGTCTTCCAGGTGCCTTCCACCTGGTGGATCACGAGCGCGCTGTCCCCACGTACCTCGACGGTGAAATCCTCGGGCGACCGCCCGGTGGCCTCGATGCGCTCGATCAGGCCTTGCAGCCCGGCGATCAACGCTTCGTATTCCGCCTCGTTGTTGGTCATGGGGCGGCCAAAGTCTAAGCGCACCACGCTTTGCTTTCCATCGCGTGCGCGCGCCAGCGCATAACTCCCATATCCAGGCCCAGGGTTGCCCTGGCTGCCGCCATCGAACACGAGCATGTAATCAGCCGGACCTTCCAGTTCCCCATCGGCAAACTGCAGTGGTAGGGCTGTCTGGGATGCCGGTTGGGACGCCGGCGGGAATCTCCCCTCGCCGGCCAGCCGCTCGAACAGCCTGGCCCGTTCTTCTTCGGAGAGTGCCGCAATCGCGGCGAGAATGCGTTCTACGTTATCGCTCATGGTGACGTCATCCGGTCGTACAAGGCCAGCAAATTCGCCACGTGGATCTGCTGGACCAGCCCATTCAGTGGGATGCGCGACAATCCGCAGGATTCGATGCTGACCTGTCGCAATGTCTCCTTGCGCTTGCCGCTCTTGATCGTTTTGGCCACCAGCGCCTCGACGGCATCCAGGTAGGCCAGACTGGCTTCTACTGCATCCTGCACCTCTCCGCGCAGGATGACTTCCCCATGCCCCTGTACGATGTTCTCTATGGGCAGTGCCGCTACTTTCTGCAAAGACGTCCTGAATGCGCCTATGTCGCCGTCCACGATGGATGGCACCGGCATTACCGTGTCGGCGGCAAATAGTACGCGACTATCTTCGACGTACACCATGACCGAGTCCTGGGTATGGCCAGGCACGTGGATCAGCCGGATCAGTTTTCCCGCCAGCCGGAGTCCCATCTCGCCGTCGTCGAACGTGATGTCGGGCAGGCGCAGCACCACCTTCTCCAGTTCGGGCGCTTCGGCCTGTGCCACTTCCAACGCGGGCACGCCGATTTGGGCCAGCAGTGCTCGGCAGCGTGCGTGCGCCACGACGTCGGCCTGTGGGAACAGGTAAGCGCCGTACGTATGGTCGGCGTGGTAGTGGGTCAAAATGACGTACCGCACCCCAGATCGGCAAATCTGGGCGACGAACGCTGCCATCTGGCGCGCTTCAGCAGGAAAAGGCAGGGTATCTACGACGACTGCCCCTGCGGGTGTCACGATTGCACCTGCCGTTACCTGTGCATACAGGTCGCTGGTGAAAATGTAAATGTCCTCGGAGACTCGTTCTCGTAACACGACGTACCTCACTGCACGGTTTGGATAGAGAGGATAGCACAAAAGAAGGGCCAAGTCAAGCACAGGCGTGCAAACGCCACCGCTATACCGGTGGCGTTTGCAATTAACATCAATCAGGCCGAACCCCGCCATGCCGTGTGCCGACGAGTTTTGAACCTGCTCTCGCAGGTGGGAACCTGCTCAGCGGTCTGCCTTGCCCGTAGGCTATCGCATCCCTCTCTGAAGAGACAGTCCCCAATTTTTATATGCGTTGGCTCAAAACACAAAACGGCAATCACGCACACAGCAGGGTCGGTTAGAATATACCACGCATTGGCAAAAAGCGCAAGTTGGGCCCCCAGGGTGGCTCGGGCGGAGACCGGCCACAGCGGTCAGGCTCGCTACGCTGTCTCCAGGTAACGCTCCAATTCCCAGCTCGTCACCTGAATGCGATATTCGTCCCACTCCGCCCGCTTGGCGCGCAGAAAGGCCGCGGCGATAGCCGGACCTAGTGCCCTCTGAATCACCTCATCCTGCTCGAGTGCAGCCAGCGCCTCGGCCAGCGTGCCGGGCAGTGTGCCGATGGCTCGCTCGCGCAGGTCGTCTTCGTCGAAATGGTAGACGTTTTCGTTGACCGGTGATGGTGGAGCCAGGTCCCGCTCAATGCCGTCGAGGCCGGCCGCGAGCATCACGGCAAAGGCCAGATAGGGATTGGCGCTGGGGTCGGGGCAGCGCAGCTCGACCCGCATGGCATTCTTCTGCCGTGCCCCATGGGCGGGGACGCGGATCAATGCCGAGCGGTTGAGTTGCGCCCAGCAGATGTAGACCGGCGCTTCGTAGCCCGGCGTCAGGCGTTTGTAGCTGTTGACCGTCGGGGCGACTACGGCTGCCAGCGCCCGCGCGTGCTCCATCTGCCCGGCGATGAAATTGTAGGCCAGCCGCGAGAGATGGTACTCGTCGTCCGGGTCGTAAAACAGGTTCCGCCCCCCAGTGTCAAACAGGCTCTGGTGGGTGTGCATGCCGGAGCCGTTGATGCCGAAGATGGGCTTGGGCATGAAGCTGGCGTAAATGCCGTGGGTGGCGGCGATGGCCCGCACGGTGTACTTGAAGGTGACAGCGTTGTCGGCGCTGGTCAGCGCGTCGGCGTAGCGGAAGTCAATCTCGTGCTGGCCGGTGGCCCCCTCGTGGTGGCTCATCTCGACCTGCATGCCCATACATTCCAGCGCCAGGATGATCTCGCTACGCACCTGTTGTGCCTCGTCCCGGGGGGAGAAGTCGAAATAGCTGCCCACGTCGTGCGGGGCGGGCCGGGTGGGGTGCCCACTGTTCTGTTCGTTATTGCGCTTGAACAGGAAGAACTCTAACTCGGGGCCGACGTTATATATGTACCCTCGCTCGGCAGCCCGGGCCAGCATGCGCTTCAGCGCCACGCGCGGCGCGCTGGGCGAGGGTTGCCCATCGGGGCCATGCACGTCACAGATCAGGCGCGCCCGCCGACGCTCCGGCGCGCTCCAGGGCAGCACGTGGTAGGTGGCCGGGTCGGGCACGAGCACCATGTCGCTCTCGTAGATGCGGGCAAAGCCCTCGATGGATGAGCCGTCGAACCAGACCCCCTGTTCCAGGGCTTCCGCGAGCCGGCCCACAGGGATCGTGACGCTTTTGATCGTCCCCAGGATGTCGGTGAACTGGAGGCTGGCGAACCGTACCTCATCTTCCTTTACGCGGGCAATTAGATCGCTGGACATATTTTCTCCTGGTGGACAAGATGGCATCTTGTCCTACATTCTACTTGTCTACTATTCTGACGTGCAGTTCCTCCAGTTGCTTCGGCTCTGCTGGCGACGGCGCGCCGGCCATCAGGTCGGCTGCCTGCTGGGTCTTGGGGAAGGCGATCACCTCGCGGATGTTCGGCTCGCCCGCCAGCAGCATCACCAGCCGGTCGATGCCAGGCGCGATCCCGCCGTGGGGGGGCGTGCCGTACTCGAACGCCTCCAACATGTGGCCGAAACGTTCCCGCGCCACTTCCACGTCTAGCCCGATCAGTTCGAACACCTGCTCCTGGACCTCGCGCCGGTGGATGCGGATGCTCCCGCCGGCGATTTCCTCGCCGTTGCAGACCAGGTCGTATTGCTGGCCGTGGGCTGCGCCGGGGTCGGTCTCCAGCAGCGGCACGTCCTCCGGCATCGGCGAAGTGAAGAGGTGATGGCTGGGGTCCCAGCGCTGCTCCCCCTCGTTCCACTCGAAGAGCGGAAAGTCAATCACCCAGCACAGGGCCAGGACCTTCCGGTCGCGCAGCCCCAACCGCTCCCCCAATTCCAGCCGCAGTGCGCTCAGTGTGGCATTCACGACCCTGGGGCGGTCGGCGACGAACAGCAGCAGGTCGCCTGGTTGTGCTTTCATGCGCTCGACGATGGCGGTCACCTCGCTTTCCGTGAGGAACTTGGCGAAGGAGGAATGCACTGCGCCGTTCTGCTCCAATGCCAGCCAGGCCAGGCCCTTGGCGCCTTCGCCCTGAGCCAGTGCAGCCAGTTCGTCAACCTGGCGGCGGCTGTACGCGCCGCAGCCGGGGACGCGGATGCCCCTGACGAGCCCACCCGCCGCGACAGTCTGGCTGAAGATGCCATACCCGCATCCGGCCACCAGGTCCGAGACGTCCTTGAGTTCCATCCCGAAGCGCATGTCAGGCCGGTCGGTGCCGAAACGCGACTGGGCCTCGGCGTAGGTGAGGCGCGGGAGGGGCTTGAAGAGCAACGTGCGGTCGGAGCAGGTCTCGACGATGCCGACCATCAGTTCCTCGGTCAGCGCCATCACGTCCTCCCGCTGGACGAAGCTCATCTCCAGGTCGAGTTGGGTGAACTCGGGCTGGCGGTCGCCCCGTTGGTCCTCGTCGCGGAAGCAGCGCGCGATCTGGAAGTAGCGCTCGTACCCGGCGACCATCAACAGTTGTTTGAGTTGCTGGGGGGACTGGGGCAGCGCGTAGAACTGGCCGGGGTGCACGCGGCTGGGCACCAGGTAGTCCCGCGCGCCTTCCGGCGTGGTCTTGAACAGGATTGGCGTCTCGATCTCGACAAAGCCCCGCGCGTCGAGAAAATCGCGGATGTGCTTGACCACCCGGTGGCGCAGGATCAGGTTGCGCTGCATGCGCGGGCGGCGCAGGTCCAGGTAACGGTACTTGAGCCGCAGCGCTTCGTCTACGGGACTGTCGTCGTAAATGTAGAAAGGCGGGGTCTTGGCCGGGTTCAAGACCTGCATTTCGTGGGCCACGACCTCGACCTCACCCGTGGGGAGGTCGGGGTTGACGAGTCCTGCTGGGCGGGGCTGGACGGTGCCGATGACCTGGAGCACGTACTCGCCGCGCACCTGTTGGGCGACCGTGTGTGCTTCCGCATCCGTGTCGGGATTCGTCACGACCTGCACAGTGCCCGAACGGTCGCGCAGGTCTACGAAGACGAGCCCGCCGTGGTCGCGCTGGCGGTTGACCCAGCCGGCCAGCGTGACTTGCTGGCCGACGTGCGAGGTGCGCAGCTCACCGCAGTTGTGTGTTTTCAACATACCTGGCTCCTTTCTGTGGAGCCTTGCGAAGATTGGGAACCTGCGCAAGGCTGCCCATATAAAGAACAAGCCGCCCGGTGGGGCGGCTTATGTGGAGAAAATGGGAATCAGGCGCGTCACATCGCCGGCCGCCCCCGGGGGCCGTTAGAATCGTTATCGTTATCCACAACCAGCCGGACGATGTGCGCTGTCGTTATCATATTTTACAGTATAGCATACTTCAGAAGACTGTCAAGCATTTATGGATTCCGATAGACCTCGTGCGTACCTATCACGCGGTGGACGCAGATTGTCTCACCGGTCTCTGGATCACGTTCGTAGTGAAACGTGAAGCGATACTGGTCGTCAACACGCCCTGACCAGATTTTCTGCTCTCCCTCGAGCTTCTCAATGTGTAAGGAGGGATGCGAAGGATTGTCACGGAAAAGCTTGAAAGCCTTGATCGCTTTCCGTTGAATTTCTGGAGGTAGCCTCTTGAATGCCCTTCTGAAGCGGTCGGTTCTGCGATGCTTCATTCAAGGAGTCTCTACTCACTATTCCTTGATCAACCTCTCGAGACCTTCGATGAAGTCGTCAAAGGTCTCAAAATCTTCATAGCGTCCTGCTGCTAAATCGTCGTCCGCTTCGCGTTCCATTGCTTGCCACTCAGGTGTCCAAAACCATGCCTGATCAAGACGGAGTTGATGTCCTGCAGGCAAGTGTACTTCAGTCTTCGAGATCGCATCGGGAACCACCGTTACCCAGGGCAAAGCAGTTGTAGTCTCAAAAATGCGCAGAGAAAAGGGACGTGGTGGAGCAATGAGGGGCTCCAACATGTCTCTTGAAGGATGCAAGACGTTCATCAGTCTCCCTCCTCTCTTGCCCCTTGTCGCTCCAGGAACTTGCGCACATTATCAGCCATCGCCTGCACGACCGGGACAATGCCCTCGGAGGTGAACACCAACTTGGCTACAGGCTTTACCTGTAGTTCTTCTAGCTCCTCAGGCTTCTTATTGGTCAGCACAGGCAGTTGCACTTCACCAAAGACCACGTAGAACTCCGTCCCTGCATGGGTGATATAGACTTGATTCGCATACAGGGTCGGCAGATCCGAAGCGTCCTGCCACCGAAGCCTGATCTGGACTGTTCCATCTTGACTTTCGTGTTTTTCCTGAGTCTGCTCTGCCATCTGCCGAGTTCCTATCAACTTGAGTGACCAAAGTAACCTGCTGCTATTATACGGAAAATACAGGTTACGTCAAATTGGTGATTGTGTACTCCCAGGTTGCCAGGGCACTCAAAGGCGGTATAATCGGCCTATATGCGCCGACGGGATACCTATCTCTACGTCACCGCCTTCGCCGGCGGGCTGGTCTCGCTGGCCGTCGAACTGGCTGCCTCCAGCCTGTTGCGCGCCTACTTCGGCACCGCCAACCTGGTGTGGGCGACGATCATCGGGCTGATCCTGCTCTACCTGACGGCAGGCTACTTTATCGGCGGGCGCTGGGCCGACCGCTCCCCCCGTCCCGCCACGCTCTACCAGATCGTCGCGTGGGCGGCCTTCCTCATTGGCCTGGTGCCGTTCGTCGCGCACCCGGTGCTCGCGTTGGCCTCCACGGGCTTTGCCGACTTCAACGTCGCGATGCTCGGCGGCTCTTTCGTCACCGTGCTGATTCTCTTCAGCGTCCCGGTCACGCTCATGGGATGCATCTCGCCCTTCATCATCCGGCTGGCGATGAAAGACGTCGCCAGCGCCGGGCGGGTCGCCGGCCGCGTCTACGCGGTTTCGACCGCGGGCAGTTTCCTCGGCACGTTCCTGCCTGACCTCTTGCTCGTGCCCACCATCGGCACGCGCAACACGTTCGTCCTCCTGTCACTGTTTCTGCTGGCCGTCGCATTCGTCGGGCTGGCGCGCAGTACTCCCCGCCGCCTGCCACTGTATCTCTGGATGCCAGCGCTCATCCTCTTGCTGACTTTTCTCCTGCGCGGGCAGCCGGTCAAGGCGGCGGAGGGCGCTATCTACGAGGCCGAGTCGGCCTACAACTACGTCCAGGTGGTCGAGAAGGAGGGCTGCCGCTACCTGTTGCTGAACGAGGGGCAGGGCATTCACTCCGTCTATTGCCCCGGCCAACTGCGCACGCCCGGGCCGTGGGACTATTTTCTCATCGCGCCGTACTTCAACCCGCCGCCGTACACGCCCGAGCGGGTCGAAAGCGTGGCGCTCATCGGGCTGGCCGCCGGCACGATGGCGCGGCAGTACACCGCTGTCTACGGGCCGCTGCCGATTGACGGGGTGGAGATTGACCCCCAGATCGTGCGCGTGGGGCGGGAGTACTTTGCGATGGAGCAGCCCAACCTCAACGTCGTCGTCGCCGATGGGCGCTACTACCTGGCCCATGCCGAGCGGCAATACACCGTCGTCGGCGTGGATGCCTACCGGCTGCCCTACATCCCCCCACACCTGACGACGGTCGAGTTCTTCCGCCAGGTGCGCGATCACCTCACTGCCGACGGCGTCGTCGTGATCAACGTCGGGCATACCCCAGAAGACTATCGGCTGGTGGAGGCGATGCTGGCGACGCTGCTCCAGGTGTTCCCCTCGGCACACGTGATCGACGTGCCCAACAGTTTCAACGCCGTCGTCGTCGCCACGGTCCAGCCCAGCCAGCCCGGCAATCTGCTGGCCAACCTGCCTGGCCTGGAAGGGGACGGATTTCTGTATTCCACGGCAGTGCAGGCGGCCGCAAACCTGCGCCCTATGCAGCCCGGCGCTACGGTCTTCACGGACGACCGTGCGGCGATCGAACTGATGACCAACGCGTTGGTCTTCGACTTTGTGCTGAAAGGGGTGGTGAAATGACTCGCACGCTCTGGCCCCGCCTGGTTCAATTGGTGCTCGTGCTGGCGCTGCCCGTATGCTTGCTCGTGGCAGACCTGCGCATCGCGACCGGCCACTGGTTCGTGCGGTGGGAATATGGGAAGGCAAACTTTCCGCCCGACCCTTATGGCCTCTCGACGGCGGAGCGTATCCGCCTGGCCACGGTCTGCGTGGACTACCTGGCGACGAACGCGCCGCTCTCGCTCCTGGCGGACCTGCGGCTGCCCGGTGGCGAGCCCGCCTTCAACGCGCGGGAACTGCGCCACATGGCCGACGTGCAGGCGGTGTACAGCCGCATAAGTATGGCAGGCGTCGTCGCGGCGCTGGTGCTGCTGGTAGGGATCGTGGTACTGCTTGCTGCGGGACACGCCCGCCGGCGTGTCCCCGCCGTGCTGCTGCGCGGCAGCCTGCTCACGCTGGGACTCCTGGGGGCCGTCGGTGCGTACATGGCCCTGCGCTGGGATACGTTCTTTACCCAGTTCCACCAGTTGTTCTTCGAGGGCGATACCTGGACCTTTCCCTACTCCGACACGCTGATCCGCCTGTTTCCCATGCAGTTCTGGATAGACGTGGCCGTCGTGATCGTCAGCCTGCTGCTCGTCGCAATCCTCGTCGCCGGAGCAGTAGGCTGGATATGGACGCGGCGGGGAGGGAGATTTGGGACACGGATGCACGCGGACAAACACGGATAAGAAGAAAAGAATCCGCGTTCATCCGCGTTGATCCGCGTCCAATTTAATTGTAGTGGAGACGCGCTACGTCCTGGGGCGGATGAAGCCGTAGGGGTACGGTAACTGCGGCTCGCTGACCTTGTTCAGGCGCGCCATCGCCTCCTCGTCCAGCGCCCAGCCGGCCGCGCCCAGGTTGTCCTCCAGGTGCGCCAGCGTGCGGGCGCCGACGATGGGCGCCGTGACGCCGGGGCGCTGCAGTAGCCAGTTGAGCGCAACCTGGGCCGGTGTCCTCCCCACCTCTTTGGCCACCACAAAGAGCTCATCCAGGATGCTCCAGGTGCGCTCGTTGTTGTAGGCGCTCCACGATTCGCTCCACCCCTGCTCTTCGGCGGTCTTGACCCGCGAGTCTTCCGGCGGCGCCGTCATCCCCCGGCGGTACTTGCCGCTCAACCAGCCGCCCCGCAGGGGGCTCCAGCAGATCACGCCCAGCCCCTCGTTCCGGCAGACCGGCAGCAGTTCCCACTCGGTCGAGCGGTCGAGCAG
>Ga0315285_10000606_pt1 | contig 37311 bp, 30 predicted proteins | sample YL17G09_36_MG_FD_203698 | JGI IMG/M metagenome (GOLD analysis project Ga0315285, IMG submission 203698) | Sediment microbial communities from Yellowstone Lake, YNP, Wyoming, USA - YL17G09_36 | ecosystem: Environmental > Aquatic > Freshwater > Lake > Sediment | place: USA: Wyoming | collected...
TCTCAGTCCCATTGTGGGGGATCACGCTCTCACGCCCCCTACCCGTCATTGCCTTGGTAGGCCATTACCCTACCAACAAGCTGATAGGCCGCAGGCTCCTCCTTCGGTGGCCAGTTATGGCCTTTCTTCTTACGAACTTATCCAGGATTACCCCGCCTTTCGGCGAGCTATCCTCGACCAAAGGGTAGATTCCTACGTGTTACTCACCCGTCTGCCGCTGTCGCCTTACGGCGACCGCTCGACTTGCATGCTTAAGGCACGCCGCCAGTGTTCATCCTGAGCCAGGATCAAACTCTCAAAAATTAATTTCCTGTCACATCTTGATTGTCAAGGAGCGAATTGCTAAACAATGAGCTCCGCAGACCCGCCGAGAAATTGCAGCACGAGGCGTGTACGAATAGTACTGAAAAGCCGAGTGCTAAAATTAGGCGGGTCAAGGTGCACTAAAAAACCCCGCCAAGCGGGGCTATCACCCACTAATCTTGGCGAAATTTCTTATCTCATAGCTGATTTGTAGAATACCAGAATCTCATCTTTTTGTCAACCCTATCTTCTCCATCATCTCAAATAAAACAATCCCGCAGGAAACCATTACATTTAAGGATTTGTTCACCCCAAACATCGGAATCTCAACGATTTCATCCGCCATTTTGAGAACATTTTTAGAAATCCCATCAGTCTCATTGCCAACGACCACGGCGATTGGAAATTCCACTTTCATCTCAGTATACGAAACACTTCTTGGATCTTGCTCCACGCAAATAATTTTGAGTTTTGAGTTTTGAGTTTTGAGTTCTTGGAGCGCCTCGACCGCCGTCGGCTTATAGCTCCAAGTTACCCACTGCCAAGTATTGACCGAAGCCTTTTTTATCCGCGGGTTCGGTGGCGTTTCTGTTTGGCCGCAAAGAAAAACTTTTTTGGCAGCGACCGCATCCGCCAACCGAAAAATACTTCCCACATTATAGGTATCCAAAACATTATCCAAAATAATAAAAATCGGATTTTTCTTAATCTTTTTTAAATCCTTGGCCGACGGCTCGGTCGTCCTCAATTCTTTTGCGTTAAGTTTAATCATAAGAAAATTTTACCAAATTCTTCTTCCTTTTTCTTGCCTGTTTTTGCGCGGGGAGCCCGCCAAATTTTGTGAGGCTTCACTTTGCGAGCGCCGAGGAAAACCATTAACAGAAGACGTTTCTTCACGAGAGAAACTGAAGCCGACAGCAAAATTTCGGTGGGCGACCAAGCGCTTTTCCCCATAAAAAAGAGTCCCGCAAACTGCAATGTTGGCGGGACTCAAGAAAAATCAGAAGAGGAATTACTCTTTATCCGTTGATTCTTCCTTTTTCTCTTCTTCTCCCTCTTCTTTCTTTTTTTCCTCGTCTTCACCTTGGACTTTAGGTTCATCTGTCATATTCTTCACCTCCTCCCCTTTCAACAAAAATCCTCACTTTACAATTTTTTTATAAACGAAAATGAGGATTAATTTAATTAAATATAGGCTATCAAACTTAAGCCTGAATGTCAAGAGCGAACAAATATGTTAAAATGTCATCGAGCCAATTTTTGCGCTTTCGCTCATTTTGCGTTTCTGCGTTTATGAAAACCAAGAAATTTACCATCCTCCACTCCAATGACATGCATGGTGATTTTTTTGCCGAAGGCCAGAGAGGCAAACTGATCGGCGGTCTGGCGCTTCTTTCTGGTTATATTAACAAAGTCAGACAGGAAGAAGAAAATGTTTTGTATGTTATCTCCGGCGACATGCTTCAGGGCTCGATTGTCGATACCGAATACAAAGGCATTTCCACCATGGAAATCATGAATTATCTGGCACCGGATGTCGTCTCCACCGGCAACCATGAATTCGACTATGGCCTGCCTCATCTTTTATTTTTGGAAAAAATGGCCAACTTCCCCATCGTCAACGCCAATCTTTATATCAAGGGCTACAACAAACGTTTAATGAATCCCTATCTCATTATTAATAAAGCCGGTTTTGACATTCTTTTTACGGGCATTATCACCGAAAAAGTGATGGACAGCATTGGCCAGGACGAACTCATCGCCACTTTTATCACTCTTCAGGAAGCCAGTCGGGAGGTCGGCAAAATCTGCAATGCCTATAAAAACGATGACATTGATTTAACCATTCTTTTAACTCATATCGGTTTTGAATCGGATATCCAGCTCGCCAAACTCTTGAAACCAGAATGGGGGGTGGACATGATTATCGGCGGCCATTCCCACACGGTTTTGGCAAAGCCGGAAAAAATTAATCAGGTCCTCATTGCCCAAGCCGGGGTCGGCACCAACCAAGTTGGTCGTTTCGACATTGTTGTTGACGATGACACCAACAGCATTGTTGATTACAGGTGGAAATTAATTCCTATCAATAGTAAACTCGCCAAGCCCGATGAAAAGTTAAAAGAATTTATTGCCTCTTTTAAAGACAAGGTCGACCATAAATACAATTCCCTTCTCTGTAAACTCGCTAAGAAATTAACCCATCCCAAAAGGGAAGAAGAAACTTCGTTGGGTAACCTGATCGCAGATGCCTTCGCCGAAAACGCCCAAGCTGATGTCATCCTTGTTGGCAGCGGTTCGATTCGGGTCAAAGAACTCGGTCCTTTGGTAACCCTAATGGATTTGATGACCTGTTTTCCCTATGATGATTCCCTGACTCGCTTCTCGATTCCTGGCTCGAAAATGAAAAAGATTTTTGCTCACATTATGAGAAAAGAAAACCGCAATAGCGAAGGTGAGTGTTATCAGGTTAACGGCAAAGTCAGAGCAATTTATTCTGATAAAGAAGGCAAGCTCGAGTCTTTAGAAATCAATGGCGCGCCAGTGGTCGACACCAAATTCTATACCCTCTGTCTCCAAAATTATCATTTTAAAAATTCCGCTGATTATCTCAATATTACCAACAAGGAACTTCTAGAATCCGGCCAGCAAAAAGTCACCACCACTTCGGCCCAAGAAGTCCTCGAGGAATTTTTAAGAAACAATCAGAATATCAGTCGCGAAGTCGAAGGAAGACTGGTTTATAAAAAGTAATCTTGAATTTTATTTTCCAAGCTCGGCGTCGATAATCGCCTTGAAGCTTTCAAATGGCTGGGCGCCGGAAACAAATTTACCATTAATAAAGAAACTCGGGGTACCGTTGACGCCCATACTTTGTCCCAACTCCATGTCCGCCTGAACGCTGTCTGTAAACTGACCAGAAGAAAGACAAGTATTAAATTTACTGGTATCCAATCCTAAATTAGCCGCGTAGCCTTTCAAGTCAACCTCGGTCAATTTGTCTTGGTTGGCAAAAAGCTTGTCATGCATCTCCCAAAACTTATCCTGTTCTCCAGCGCATTCGGCTGATTCGGCTGCCTTTTGGGCATATTGATGAAAAGGTAAAGGATATTGATGAAAGACATAGAAAACTTTACCGGTGGCAATGTATTCTTTTTCTATTTGGGGAAAAGTTTCGGTGACGTATCGGGCACAATAAGGACACTGAAAATCAGAAAACTCAATGATTGTTATCTTGGCGTTTTGGTCGCCCTTTGAATGACCAGTTTCTACCAACTTGGCAATCTGTTCTTCTCCAAGAATGGTCGGTTGTTCTGTTGGTTTTTGAGCGGTCGGCGAAGGAGTTACCCCAACCTTTGGACCGGCTCCTTTTTGCTGATATTGGGTAAAAGTCGCTCCGCCTAAAAAAGCGGCAATGGCGACTAAAACGATGATGATGCCTAAAACTTTTTTATCCATCTTACTAATTCCTAATAACCAATTACTAATATCTAGCTAATTGCTTCTACCGGGCAACTCTCAACCGCTTCTTTTATTTTTTCTTCCGTATCTCCCGGCGGATTAATGACCTCGGCCTTGCCGTCATCTCCGAGTTTAAAGCTCTTCGGGGCAATAGCCGCGCACGTTCCGCACCCTATACATTTTTCTTTGTCAATAGCAGGAATTTTCATAACTCGGGGTATCTTATCATCATTTTTCTCTTTAGTCAACCTTTCCAATTACCAATTCCCAATTACTAATTACTATTTTCTTCCCCAACTCGGTGTTGGCGCTTTACCTTGAAGAAATTGGTAGACACTGGCGGCTGCCCGAGCTCCATCTGAAGCGGCGGTGATAAACTGACGAAAATGAATTCCTCCTTCAATCGCCGCCAAATCTCCGGCCGCAAAAACGCCGGGGACATTAGTCGCCATCGAAGGAGCAACCTTAATGTATCCTTGTTCATCAACCATGACTCCCAGCTGTCCGGCTAAGGCCGAAGACGGCACTTGGCCGATTTCAATAAAAACCCCATCCACCTTTAACGTGGTCAAACCCTGATAAGGTTTATCTAAACTGATATTTTCGACCTTTTCTGTTCCCAAAATCTGGGTTATTTGTGTAGACAAAACCTGCTCAATCTTTTTATTTTGCTTCATCTTTTCCACCCAAGCTGGTTCTGCTCGAAACTCATCTCGGCGGTGAAGAAGATAAACTTTTTGGGCAAATTCCGCGATGTGAAGAGCACCAGTGACAGCGGCATCACCCCCACCGACCACGGCCACAATTTTATCTTTAAAAAACGGCGCATCGCAATGAGTACAGTAAGAAACGCCTTTGCCCATCAACTTTTCCTCGCCAGGAATATTCAAACGACGGAAATTCGCTCCCATGGCCAGGATCAAGGTTTTCGCTTGATAAGTCTCTTTATCTGTTTTAACCTCAAACTCTGTGTTTCCGTTGACTTCTCTGTGTTTCTGTGTTGCAAGTCCTCTTACTCCCTCTTGTTTTATCTCCACATCATAATGCCTTACTTGCTCAACGAATTTCTGCATCAATTCCGGTCCGGGAATCGAAAGATAACCCGGATAATTCTCGACCGTTCCCGCTAAAATCCCCTGCCCTCCGGGCGTCTCGCCAAAAATTAAATGCTCCAACTTATATCTGGAAGCATAAATCGAGGCACTCATGCCGGCCACACCCGAACCAATAATAATTAAATCGTTCATCTCAAGTTAGTCCTTTTTGTCTCATTAGCCCCATCAAAGTCGCTTTATCAGTAAGCCCAATTTTTCTGCTGACCTCTTTCCCCTCTTTAAAAAAAATCACTGTCGGAATACTTATAATCCGATATTGTTGGGTCGTCTTCGGATTTTCATCCACATTCAACTTCCCCACTTTTATTTTACCATGATATTCTTTAGCCAATTCTTCAATCACCGGTCCGACCAGCCGACATGGTCCGCACCACTCCGCCCAAAAATCCACCAAAACCGGTAATTTTTCTTCAAGGACTTCTTTCTTAAAATTGGTCTCTGTCAATTCAACTACGGCCATATTTCTCTGTGCTTCCTTCCCTTCTGTGCCTCTGTGTTGCAAGCTTCTCTTTCATCTTAACCAATATTAGCTAAACTTTCAATCAGCTAAACAGATTGACTCTTAACATATTATTCTTAAGTTGATATGATAAGATTCATGTCTGGCAACTCAAGGTTAACGATTTTGCTTTCAAAATCATTCCTGATGGTGATTCTTTCCCTTTCTCTCTTTTTCGGCGGGATTGTCATTTTAATCAGCCGTATTCCTGGCTGGAGTTTATTTTTCGGTCTCATCATCACCCCCCTGGGAACTATTTTCACTGTTTTAACCCTTGACGAGGTGGCCAGAAATTTAGTTGTTCCTCCACCCTTCAAGCCAGTTAAATGTCATGTTTGCGGAAAGATAACTTATGCCAAAGAAGATGAAAAAGATGTCATCTGTGGTCGTTGTCGGAAAGATATTTCGGAGAAACTTTTAGAAGAAATAAAATATTAGACTTTCTCCTTTTTCTCAATTTCTTCCTTAGCCCGGACATAACCGTCCATAAACCCATCTACTTGAGCAATTCTAACCCCGACTACAAAAAAAACCGCGGTTATCAAAGCAATAATGACCGTCAGGGTAAAACCTGTTTTGCTGAGGAGGCCTTGCCAATAGAGAACTCCCGCCAAAACTAAGAAAACGGCCAAGATAAAACCAAAGAGACGAATCATCTGTCCTGGTCTTACGAGTTTAACCAATTTTTTTTCCATCACTTTTATCCTACCACCCAGAAAATCTTAAAGTCAAGTAAGGATGTTCCAATTCTTCCCAAAACCTTTCAATTTAACTACCTTAATTTTTTCCTTTATCCCTCTTTGTTTTCTCTTTTCTAAATCCGTCACCAACCCATGAATAAGCCCAAAAGCATAACTCAAATGGGCAATCAAGAAAAGCGGGGGCAGGAAAATGGCTAAGTAAGCCTTCCTTCTCCGAGCGGCAAAGCCTAAAGCCGAGCCAAACCCCATTCCTAAATATAAAATCAAGGGAATAAAAGCAAACCAGGGATGGAAAGCAAAGCTTGTTGCTACGCAATAGAAGACAAGGCCAACCAGATAGCCAAGAAGAACTAAAGGCAAGAAAAGAGGCAAGCTTGGCAAAAAACCAGCCACTTTAACATTCTCCATTCTTCCCCGACCATAATGAAAAAAGGTCTTCAAGATTTTCTTAAAACTTTCGCGGCGAGGACGAAAAACCAAAACCCCTGGATGATAAACAAGTTGATATCCCAATTTATCAATTCTGTATAAAAGTTCATTTTCTTCATTGGGATAAAGCGTTTCATTAAAACCACCAACTTCTTTAAAAACGTCTCTTCTGACGGCTAAATTACAGAGAATCAGTTCTTTTTCGTCTACCCGGCGGCAATCCCCAATTGGTCGCCAGCGACTACTCATTTTCAAAGAGGCAAAAAAAGATTCGAAAATAATCCCAGCCATTGAAGACCAAAAAGACTCTTCCTTAACCCAAATGTTTGGTCCGCCAATAACACCTATCTCTCCCCTATAAATGGCTCTAGAGAACAATGTCTCGACAATCAAATTTGAAAACCATCCAGGGAGGAGAGAAAAACCCCTAACATAGGCTAATTTAACAGGGGTCATCCGACCGAAGAAAGCATTAACTGTCCTTCTAAAAGCTTGCCTTTCTGGCTCGGAATCATTATCCAAAAAATATAAAATCTCTCCCCTTGCCTTCTTCACTCCCTCATTTCTTTGTTTTGAGGGATTAAAACCAAAACAGATAAAAATTTCAATGAGATTAGCGGGATAAGCTACTCTCCTGAGCGATTCAATGGCTTTAATCGTCTTTTCTCCCGGCCTAACCGGAATAATGACGCTGATTTTAGGAAGTTTCTTTTTCAAATTACTCCTCTGACCCTTAATTCCCTTTCCAAATCACGCTGGTTCTTGAATTGAATGGTTTGCATTCCAAGCTTTTTAGCTGATTCAATATTCTCTTGGCTGTCATCAATAAACAAACATTCTTCTATCCTTATCCCTAACTTTTTGACCATAATTTCAAAAATCCGTTGGTCTGGTTTCATCACGCCTACCTCGCACGAAAAGACAACCTCATCAAATAAGTTAAGAGGAATTTCTTGCCTCAAATATTCAAGTAATTTTGGCGGTGTGTTAACTAAAAGCCCTAATTTAAGATTTCCTTTCGTTTTTAGCCTTCTTATCAAACCTACCAATTTTTCATCCGCTTTAGTCAATCCTTGCCAGCCCATAAAAAATCGCCTTGCTCTTTCTTTTCCTAGTTGAGGAGTAATCCCTCTTTCCATTTCTCTCTCATCTATTTCTCCTCGCCAAAGCCTATGCCAATTCTCTTGCCAAAAAGGTAGCTGTTGGAAAAATTCAGGCCAATCAGCCAGGCCCACTTCTAAAGCCATTTTTCTCGCCATACCTCGGATTCCATCGCTAATTAAAACATCAAAAGCATCAAGGATGATTGCTTTTGGTTTATTCTTCTTCATTTTTCTCATCTTACCGTACCCTTATCTTTATCAAAGAGATATTCATAAGTTTTGAGGTTAATGGGATTAAAGGTTCGCCAGATTATGGCTGAATAAGCTCTTATTATTCTCAAAATATAGAAAAAATCTTCCCATGATTTAATTTTTCTCAAAACTCTTTGGGGTTGAGCAAAGTAAGTCAAAACCCGATAAATTAGAAATTCCTGCCAGGCTTTTTTTTTAATTTTTTGCAACTCTTCCTTTTTAAAATACTTATTATCTACTCCAGTTTCATTTAAAGCGTAATTAATCTGGTTGAAGTCTTCCCAATCAACAGAGGGATTTTCAAAAAAATAATCGAAATTCACCAGATTTTCCTTTTTGAAATAATCATAGATTTCAGCCGTTGGCATAGGCATCATATGATAAAAAAAGGAAAAATCAGTCCCGCTTTTTTTGGCAAATTCGATTGTATCCCTAATCTCTGCCAACCTTTCGTTTGGCGAACCTATAATGAAGGTGCAAATCGTCCACATGCCCAGCTGGTTAGCATACCTAATTAATTCTTTGGCTTGTTTAAGAGGATAAGGCTTGCCCAGGAATCGGCGGATAAGAGGATTACCCGACTCGATCCCAAACGTAATTCGATAACACCCAGCCCGCCACATTTTTTTAACCATTGGTTTGTCTAAAAACCAATGGGAGATACCATTAGGAACGGTCCATTTAATGTCAATTTTTCTTCTGGCAATTTCTTCACAAATCTTCTGCCAACGCTTTTTATTAACGCTAGCGCTGTCATCCATGATGGCAATATCTTTCACCCCATACTCATTCTTTAATAATTCGATTTCGGCCAAGACGTTCTCCGGACTGCGGCCCCGCCAGGTTCTTCCCCAAACTGCTCTGACCGTACAATAGAGACATTTTCCTGGACAACCTCGGCTGGTAATCATATTAGTACTCGGATACCTTAGAGGATAAGGGGAATCTTCAGGCTTAATCAAATAATTATCAAAATCAATCAAATCTCGGGCAGGAAAGGGAATTTCATCCAAATCCGTAATCAATTCTCGAAGCTTGTTCCTCACCACTTTGCCATTTTTCCTTAAGGCGATACCACTAATTCTCCTGAAATTCTTTCTCTTTCTTAAAATTGCCTGACAAAGTTCTAAAAAGGTCTGCTCTCCTTCACCGATAACCGCAAAGTCAATATCCTTATCTTTAAGAATATATTGATAATAGGAAGAGGGATGATTACCGCCGACCACCACTTTAATACGAGAGTCAAATTTTTTAATGGTGGCGGCGATCTCGATCACATCTCGATAAAAGACTGAATACATGCTCGTAATCCCGACAATTTTGGGCTTTTCCTTTTTTAAAATCGATAATATCTTCTGATTAGAAAGGCCAAAACGGACTCGGTCATTTGCCACAATTGCTTCCTGGCGATTAAATATCCCCAACTCAATAATCCTACTTTTTAAGCCAAACTTCCGCAGGTAGGCAGCGAGATACATTAGGCCCATTGGCACTGAAGGTTTGATAAAGGAGTAATATTCTTTTTTTTGAGAATAATAAGGATTAATGAGGAGAATCTCGGCCATGGCCAGATTATATTAAAAAGATAACAAAATAACAACGAACTTTTGGGCTTCTACTTTTTATTTTCTGGCAAAATAGGTCCTTAGTTTTTTAGCCAAGTCTCTTCCAATCTTCTCCCAAGAATAGTTCCTTCTTACGAAAGTCCTGCCTTTTATTTCCCTCTTATCATTAAAACCAGATAAAACTTTAATCGTCATCTTGGCAAAATCTGAAAGTCTGGAAGAAGTTTGATAAGTATATTTTCTAAAATCTTTAAGTTCGCCAATATCATTGCAGACTACTTTTTTACCGAGAGCTAAATACTCTCTAAGCTTCAGTGAAGTCCGAAAATAATTAGCTTTTCTGTCTTGATAATAAACCAAACAAATATCTGAAAGAGAAACAAAATCAACGACTTTTTCTTTAGGTACCAAACCTGTCCAAATAATTTTTTCAGAAATCCCCAGCTTTTTAGCTAGCTTTTGAAACTCTTTTTTTCTTTCTCCATCGCCAATAAGTAAAAGCCTTGCCTGGGGTTCTTTTTGAAAAACTTGGGGCATTGCCCTGAAAATTCCTTCTAGGTCGCAGGCAACATCAAAATGACCAACAAAAATTAAAACTTTTTTTTCTTCAAGACCAAGCTTTTTCTTTAATCTCCCCAAAGAAGCAATCGAGGGTTTTTTAGAAAAAATTTCTAAATCAACTCCTTGTTTTAATTGATAAGTCTTTTGTTGAGGAATTTTTAAATCACAGGTTAAATATGTTAAAAGATTGGGATGATGATAAGTATGAAGGTCAACCAAAGGCAGAAACAATTCTTGGCTAAATTTAGATAAGAGACTCCAAATGCCTTCAGAATAGGAAAAGGAGAGATCGTCGGTGTCGATAATAATTTTCGTCCCTAAAAGTTTTTTTAAAAAAAGGGGCAGGCCAACATTGGGGTATGACTTAACCGCAAAAACGATTCTGGCCGAGGAAAAAATCATTCTTAAAAAATACCAAGGCAGGGTGATAAGAAAATCTATTTTAAAAGGAAGGCTCTGAGGAAAAGGCTTGACAAAATCCACTTCGACTCCCGCCTTTTTAAGACTTTCAGCAATAAAGCCCGCTCGAACAGCACTGCCTGTATTTTGAGCCAAAGCACTAAAAATTAGAATTTTCATTTAACGCACGGGTTTAAATAAAGCCGTCGCCATCAGACGTTTAGTTATTTGCCTTAAGCCTCGCCAATTATATTTCCAATCGGTCAGGCTAACCTGATTGATTAGATACCGCCAGTCAAAGAGCATTGCCCGATAGGCTTGATTACGCAAAACCATTAATTCCTGGGCAGTAAGAGCCTTAGTTCGAATTACTGGTTTTTCGTTCAGTGGAAAATAATGTGACCAGTCTTCAGTTAAAAGCAACCCGTTCCTTTTATAATACTGGTAAATCCGGGTGTTCGGAAAAGGAGTGGCAAAGCAAAACTGAGTATAAAATGACTTTAATTCTTTGGCGAATTTAATACTTTCGGCCACGGTTTCTCGAGTTTCCCCAGGCAATCCCAAAACAAACATCGCGTAAAATTTAATCTTCAACTGATGGCAGAGCTGGGCTACCCCTCTAACCTGATTTAAACTAATCCCTTTGCCAGTTTTTCGCAAAACTTTCTCAGAGCCACTTTCAATACCAATGGCAATTTCATCACAGCCAGCCTCCCGCATTGCTTTAAGTAAAGGGTAGCTGACTCCATCAGCCCGCAAAGCCGCTGTCCAGCGAAGCTTAAGATTATTTTTATTAATCAATCGACAGATTTCGATCATTCGCTCATCATCCAGAGTGACCACTTCATCCCAAAAGTAAAACTCACTTATGCCCCAGCGCTTGGTCAGCCAAACCAATTCCTCAACAATTTTTTCTGGATCTCGTTTTCGATAGCCAGTCCGAGAATAGGTACAAAAGGAACAGTTGAAGGGACAACCCCGAGAACCCAAGACAGTAACAAAAGGCGGTCCATAAGTACCCGAATAATAAACTTTTAAGCTGGGCAATAAATGATAAGCTGGTAAGGGCAACTGATTAACATCGATCAGTTTTTCCATATCGGGGTTCGTATCAATTTTGGTCCCCTGACGAAAAGAAATTCCTGGAACTCTTTTTAAGCTTTCTCCTTCTTCCAACGTTTTGGCCAACTTTATCACCAGGCTCTCTGGCTCTTGGTTTAAAAAGACATCGACAAACCGATTTTCTAAAAGCAACTGCTCTCTAATTTTAGGCACTCTGGAAACGATCTGATTGCGAAGAACTGTCACCGCTCCGGCTTTTTTGGCTAGTTTTAGGACTTGCAAGTCATCCTTTTGGGTATCAAAAGCACAGCGGGCAATCACCAAATCAGGCTTAAAATCGTTTATTTCTTCCTCAACTTTGGCTAAGTCAAAATTAAATCCGTTGGCATCGATTAAACCAACCTCATAACCTTCTTTCTCCAACAAAGCGGCCGTATGAAGCAAGCTTAGAGGCGGATAAATTGAGCCAATGTCCTTATGCTCAAAGCGCTCTTCCCGGACGACCGGATAGCCATCAACTCTGGGAGGATTAATCAGTAAGATTTTCATTGTTTTTCCGCCTTGACAACAATGACTGACCCATTTTCTCCTCTGATTTTATCCTCAAAACCTCCTAAAAACAAAAAAAGTAGAGGCGCAAAATATTTTCTCCAGCCCAAGTAACGACCGAAAATTTTTCTCTCCAAAAACCCAAATGGAGCAAAGATTAAAAAGAAATCGCTCATCAAAGCTGTCCTTGGCGAACCTCGGTATTGATAAGAAACCTTCCAAAAACCAATTTTTGCCAGTTCTTTTTGCCATTTTTTTCCTGACCAACAATTTTGGTGCTTAAAAAGATTATTTTCCAGATCCCCTATTTTGGAAGCTAAGCTTGGCATTTTTAAAAAAGAAAACAATCGGTAGCCAAGATAAAGCTGTTTTCTCTTTTCGCTTGGGGCGGTCAGCACCAAAACTCCACCTTTAGCCAGAACTTTTAATATTTCCCTTAAAGCCGGTTTTAAGTTGTCAACGTGTTCCAAGATGCTATTGGCCAAAACCGTTCCAAATTGGCCATCTTTAAACGGCTGGTTTTGAATTTTTTGCTTAACAAGTTTTTTATAAAGACCTCTTTTCCTCGCTTGAGCTAAGGCATTTTGATTAATGTCAACTCCCCACACCTCCCTATTTTTTTCCAAAAGCGCCTCACTGAAAATCCCATCTCCACAACCAACATCTAAGATTGGCTCTTTCAAACTATAGCCAGCGATTGCCTCTGCCTCAACCGCCCTAAAGAGCGCCTGAAAGGCAGGCAGTTTCTCTAAAAAGATTCTTAAAAATTTTTTTCTGGGGTTCATTTTTTCTGAGAATAATCTAAAAGATGACCAATGAGTGATTTTGCTCCTCTCAAAAGTAAGGTTAATTCGCCGCTCTCTCTTATTGTTAGTCCAGACTTCAGGATAAATTGAGGAGATCTCTGGATCGACCAGATTCGGCTACACCAGGCTTCGGCCTCAATCCCAGTCTTTAAAACTGGTCTGCTCATATCAAATTTCTCATAATCATCAGCTCGAACTGTCAACCAGCCCTTTCTCTTGGCTTGAAGCCAAAGAGGTGTTCCTGGATAAGGGATAATCACCGATGCCTGAAGACAATCACCGGCTCGGGTTTTGTAAAGCATCAGCTGTCTAGCAATCTCGTAAGTTTTCCTGACATCTTTTTCCTTTTCCCAGGGGTAACCAACCATGATCGTTAGCATCACCCGAATTCCAGCGTCTTTGGCATTCTTCACTCCCCTAATAATCTCTTCGATCTTTTCTTTTTTGTTAATTCTAGCCAAGATTTCGTTTGAACCAGATTCAAGGCCAACCTTAAGCAAGCGGTAACCCAATCTTTTCAAAAGCTCGCAGGTTTTTTTATCAAGTTGATCTCCTCGAGCATTAGAGGAAAAAACTATTTTACCCAAAAGTTTTTCTTTTTTTAATAATTGATATAACTCTTCCAACCATTGATAATTCCCTAGAGCCCCGCTTTCGGTATCGTCAAAAATCTCTTTTACTCCAAGTTTGACCAAATTTTTAACCTCAGCCACTACGTGTTCTGGACTTCTTAACCGGGCAGAACAATGCCAAAGAGCGTGTTGCCAAATACAAAAAGTACAAGCTCCAAAACTGCCTTTTTTAATTCCGCAGCCTCGACCAAACATCATGTAAGCACAAGGTCGAAAAAGATAAGCTTCTCCATAATCCTGCCAACGAGTTAACTGGCGATCAATGATTGGTGTTTCGTCTAAGTCATGGTCCAGTTTAAACTTCCCTGAATTTTCCATTTTCCATTTTCCATTTTCCATTTTCTTTCGATACCATATTCCCGGCTCCATCTTCACTCCCTCTTCCAGGTGTCTCACTAAATTGACCAGAAGAAAATCATAATCTCCTCCGGTTAAAACAAAATCAACTTTAGAATTCTCAAATGATTCTTTAGGGAAATAACTAACATGATCCCCGACCAAAACAATTTTCCATTTTCCATTTTCCATTTTCCATTTATTTATTTGTTTCCAAAGCTTTTTCATTATTGGTGTTTTTGCCTCTAATACCAGTAATCCTGGAGAAAATGAGGACAATTTCTCCTCAAAAGTTTTCCAATCTAGGCGGCGTGTAATCCCGTCTAGCCAAAGAATTTCATGACCTAAATCTTTGAGCCAGGTGGCTGCTGTCGCCATGACCACTGGATAAAGCCTAACTTCTTTGGAAGCGGTATAGATAAATTGCCGGTTTTGGGGTAAATTTGGAAATCTCCCCTTTTTAGAAAATGGTGGATAACAAAAGGCAATCCTCATTATTCTTTGGCCTGGGCTTAATTTCGAGCAAAGCGAGAAATCAAGCTTGCCTTATTTTATCACAGAAAGAAATCATGATAAGATATTGCTAAGATGAAAATAAAACCCGTTATTGAATTTGGTCAATTAATCATTCTCATTTCTTTTAGTCTCGCTGTTTGTCTCCTCTTAAGTATCTACTTCAATTTCTGGGCTGACTACGGCTATTGGGTCGATACTCTCTGGAACTACATGCATATTGACTATTATTTAGATTATTTTCCCCATATCAATTGGTATCTCCGCTGGGGCGCGGGCGTTCCGGACATTATTAACTACCAACCCTATACTTTTCTCCTCGTTGCCGGCTTAGTCAAAGCCACCGGCTTAGAGATGCAAACGATTGGTTTCATGCTCATCTTTAGCGGCATCTTTCTGGCGAGTATCTGGACGGGATTAGCCATCAGGGTGGCCACCGGCTCTTGGCTTTTAAGCCTGATGGCACCGATTTTGAGCGCTAGTTCCCTTCCTCTTTGGCAAAATAAAAATATTGCCCGTGGCTTTCCCTATCATTTAATTCCCTTAGCCATCCTCGCCCTTGTCTGGTACTTCAAAAATCCTACTCGAAGACGAAAAATTATTTCTATCTTGACCCTGAGCTTTTGTCTTCTTTTTCATCCCCTCATCGGCCTTTTTGTCTTAGCCACAGCCGGTTGTTTTCTCATTAGAAAGGTCAAAGAAGCTTTCTCGATCATTGTTCCCGTCATCTTAATCTCCATTTACTATTATTTGCCTTTTATCGTTTTTCTGGGAAAGCCGACTAATATCGTTCGTGGTCCTGACCACATTGATGCGCTGGCCGACACCTTCAGAGGTCTTTATTACCTCGGTCTTTGTCCTTATAGCATCCTCATCACCATTTTTCTCTTTATCTTAATGATTATTTTTGCCAGAAAAAAACTGGCTCCCCATCTTAAACCAGTCCTTCTAGGCTTGATTCTCTCAGTTTTGGGGATTTCCTTTTATATCTTCGGCGTCTATTTGCCTATCCCTAAACTTTTCTATATTAACGGTCTCCCTCACAGCCTGGCGACAATTTACCTTATTCCCTTCTTAGCTCTTCTGACCGCCATTAGTCTTGGAACCTTAATTAAAAATCTTCCCAAAATCATCTTTTGGTTTGTCAGTTTTCTTTTCCTTCTCTTACTTTTTTTCCTTTGCCTTCTCCCCCATTTTGGTAAGGCTCTTAAATTCGAGATGGTTCCACCCCTTTATAAAAATGAGGGGTTGGTTGCCTGGGATAAGGTCGAAGCCCTATTCGGTCCTCCTCCAGGAGAAATTGATCATCACTTCCTTGCCTATCATCCGCTTGATTATCTTTCCGATTTCTTGGCTCTCGTTTATCAAACTCCCAATTTTTGCCAGACCCATCTCCGTAGCCTAGGAGGATTTTGGTATGGAATGACGATGAAATCCTTAGTTGAAGAAGACAAAGCCAAATTCTTTTATCTTGATTGGTATGGCATTCATTATGTTTTTCCTCTTGAGGATCTTCCTAACCTCTTCAACAGCAAAGAGTTTTTTACCATCAAAACTTATGACCAAGAAGGTAAGCCTTATGGAGGCTATTTTAACCAACCCAAACCCATTCTTGAAGCTAGCGCTTCACCCAATGTTTTGTTTATTGGTTCAGACGACTATTACCAATATTGGGTAGAAATCCTCTCCTGGGCCAACATTAATTCTTCTGTTCTCATCCCTGTTCGGGGAGGGCAAACCCTCGAAAAGATATCTTCAGAGGAGCTTAATAAATTTGATGTTGTCTGGCTTTATAAAGAAAACTATTGGCAAGACAAAAAGGAGCTAAAAAAACTAGAAGATTATGTTAAAGGAGGCGGAGGGCTGGTAATTGATACCGGCGCTAGTCCAGACTCTCAAGAAGAAAGCCTTCCTGATCCTTTCCCTATCAGCCGAACTCACACTGTTGAAATTTCAAGAAGCTGGCAAATGAAAGAAGAGTCTCATTCTATCTTCAAGGAAATCTCCTTTAGTGATTTTTCTCCTCCTGTTTATAAAGACGATGGACATGAATATCCTTGGAAAATCTCCACCATCTCCTCTACCAATCTCAAGCCTTGGGCGAAAATAATCTTGACTGCCCAAGATAACCCGATTGTCGCTGTTGGTCAATTTGGTCAAGGTAAAGTTGTTTGGACCGGCTTAAATCTTCCCTATCACCTCTATCAGAATAAAAACGAAACAGAATCTTTTTTTCTTAGCCAAATGTTATTGTGGACGGTTAAAGATAGAATCAGCCAGCCAACCCAATTTACCGCTCAATTTATTAACCCGGAAAGAAGAGAAATAGAAATCAATTCGCCAGCCCGAGGAGTAATTCTCCGCCAGCAATTCTTCCAAAACTGGAAAGTGAAACTCAATCAAAAACCCCAGAAAATTTACAAGGCTGGTCCAGAATTGATCTATTTCCCCTTACCTAAAGATCTCACTTATCCTGCCCATGTCATTTATTATTATCAAATCTCTCTTCTGGAAAGAGGAACAGCCGCCATTTCAATTTTTACGGTTCTTATCTTATTAATTGCCTTTTTCAAAAAAGATTTTCCCAAAAAAATCTTTGGCAGACCATTCTTTTCTCTTCCAGCTCTGAAAAATCGCTTCAGAATAAAATGGGAAGAAGAATAAGTAAATCTGCTCCTTTAAGATGGCTTTAAAAGAATCAGAGAAAGTAGGAGCTGCTTCTTTCGATAAATTAAAAGAAAGGCTCCCTTCCCAAGGCCTGGACGCCTTAATTGTCCTTGACGCTGGTTATGAAGTGAGAAGAGTCAAAAAAGAGGATGGTAGCCTTACTTCATTCTATAGGCCTACTTTAGAGACTAAAATGTGCCTCTGGGCAGCAGCTCAACTATTCAGCTCAGGAGAGGTAAAAAGAATCTTTCTCTGTGGGGGAAAACTCCTCGGAGAGGAATTGCCAGCTGATAGTCAGGTAATGAAAGAGTTTTTGTTTGGACCGGTAATCGAAAATCGCTTCGGCATCAGAATTCCCGAAGCAGCAATCACCACTGAAGAGGAATCGCGTAACACCAGTGAAAATTTTCGCTTTGTTAAAAAAATTTTAGAAAACCATCCTGAAATCCAAACAGTAGGCGTAATTAGTCATCGCCACCATCTTCTTGCCGGCGGAAAACTGGCAGCCAAATCCTTGAAGAGGAAAACAGAATTCTTCAACGTAGACGAGGTTCTTAAAGCTCGCTCTCCTCACTATCATCGACTAATTAAAAATTACTATTTTCCCTGGGTCAAAAAACCTAAAAGCAGAGAGTTTCGTCACGCCATGTTTACTACCATGGAAAATCTTTTTCGCCTGGGAATTTTAATCTTCGACCGTGAAGGACAAGTATTAAGCTGGTTAGCTGACCGGGGAATCACAGCTTCAACTCTATACAAACAGTCAATAAAGAAAGTGATTAAAAAATAAACAAAAACTAACTCTATCTGTTTTATCCCCCCTCCTCATTCCAGCTCTCTTTAACTTTATTTCTCGTCCTTTTTATTTTATTTTCAAGCTTTTCTTTAATCGGTAAGTAAACCAGATTGAAAATTCTTTGATTAAGAATGACTAAATCTAGAATAAAGAAAAAGGCGATGATCGCGATAATGAAAAACAGCCAATTATACCAAAGCCCTTGGTAAATAAACTCAACCTTTATCGGCTGATTCCAAAGATTCTTGGGTAAGGGCGCATACATAAAATCTGGTCCGGCCGCCAATATCGGCAGTCGGGTTTTTTGGCCTTCAACTATCGCCCAGGCAGTCCAGCCACCAAAATTGTTTTCTTTTAGCAAAGCACCGTGGGCGCCTGAGGAGCTTAAGATAACCTTCTCCGGTTTAGGCCGACTAAACTCAAAGTCCATCCTTTTTCCATCCAAAACAATTAATTCTTGATAAATTCTTTTCTGGAGTTCTACTTCAGCTAAAGCTTCATTGCTGTGATGAAGTGGCCGATAAAAGAGATTAAGACCCGACCAAATGATTTTTCCTTCTCCTCTCTTGCTCTCGACAATCACCGCTTTGCCCGCCTGCTTGAGAAGCACTCTTCCTCCTGGCTTAATCCCGCTTTCTGAAGGAACATAACTCACATTCCACGTTCCCCCTTCATAAGTAAGAGGAGCTAAAGTTTTAAAATCAAAATCAGAATAAAAGTCAGTTTCTACCTGCCAACTCCGTCCTAAAGAACCTGACTCTAATTGAGAAACCGGAAAAGGGGTAGGAATCGGCTCACCCCACTTTTCTGGACATTCAGCTCCGGTTTCGACCCAAACAAAACCTCCTTTTTGGATAAATTGCTCCAGCCTTCCCCAAGCCTCTTGATAGCCTTGACTGCTATTCTTTTTGCGGTAATCGTAAATTACCAAGCCATCAAATCTAGCTAATTCATCAGCCGTTAAATCCTCAATAAAGTTAGCCGCCCGAATGGGAATCAGATAGTTCGAATTTAGATTGAGCATCCCCAAGTTTCTCATAAAATGATCGTAAGCCTGCTCTTTGCCGACAAAACCTAAAACTGGCTCATTGGTTAACCGAGCAATCTGAGAAATATATTCTTGGGAAAGCTCAATACCGGCTGGAGGAGACGAACCCGTCTTTTTTAAAACATAAGGGTTCTCTTGATAAAAATGAGGTCCAACGTCCTTAGCCGACTCATCTGTAGTTGCTAAATAGCGAATGGCGTACCAATCAGCTAAAAAAAGTGATTGCTTCTCGGCAATCTGAGGAGCAATCGGAGCGTCCTCCTCATAGCCCTCGCGAGCTATCGTGGCAAAAAGCCAGGCGTACCAGGTGCTTGATCTGGCTGTCCGATAATGAAAATAGCCATTAATTTGAGGTAAAGGATAAAATATATTCCAAACTATCCTTGGACTCGATTCATAAACCCAAAAACGATGGTTAATATCTTGGGTGTCAATTGAATCAGGAGAAAAACCCAAAAGCTGCTCTTTATCGATAACTTCCTCCAGTTTAACGGTCAAATTTTCAAACTGATACACTGGAGGCCAGTATCCCGTCAAAACTCTTTGCAAACCAGGAACATAATCTTTAACTAACTTATAGTCCAAGCCGTCAAGGTCAAACCAAAAAGCCATCCCCAAAAAAGCCAAAGCCAAAATAATAACCACCATTTTCTTCGACCAATCACCTTTTTCCTGCTGATATAAGAGAACGGCAATCAAAGCTCCTAAAAGAAGAGGGGCCAGCCAATAAAAACGATGGGGAAACAAAACGCCAACCACCGGATTAATCCCCAAAGCAAAACTAACTTGGAAAGCAAGAAAGTAAAAACAAGTTCCTACCAAAGGTAACAAAATCCTAATCTTCTTCTTTAAACCAACCCATAAAGAAACCAAGAGGGCGATTGGTGGAAAAATATAAAAGGCAACATTGATGGATTTAAAAAGTGGCCAAATCGAGACTGAGCGACCAAAAGGGACGAAGGCGGCTTCCCGGTAAACTCCCCCTTTGATAAAATCGAGAACACTGGGCATAAAACTTGGTAAAGAGAGTAAAAGCACAGCCGCAATAAAGATAAACAATTCTTTTATTTTTTGCCGATTAAAAAAGGGCTTTGACTCCGAAGAATAAAGAAGAAGAAATAAGAGGATGGCGGGGAATATCACCAAAATGGTAACAAACTCATGAGAGTAAAAACCAAATGAAATCGCCATCACCGCTAAACCAAACCATTGCTTCTGGCCGGTTTTAAAATAGCGAAGCAAACCAAAAAGAGCGGCCGGAAAAGCGACTTGGGCGCAGGAAGATAATCCGGTTCCGGCTGAATATAAAAGGATATAAAGAGCCCAGCTTCTAGCCACGGCCGCGGCTAAAACCGTTGATAGAAAAATGTTTTTACTTAACTCCCAAAAAACTAGGAAAGAAAAGAAAAGAAAGAGGAAAAGGAAGAAAATCAAGTAAATCTTCGTCGCCATTAAAGGTCCCCAAACTCCAACCGCTGGTTGGATGAGAATAAAGTTCAGCCAGGGATTATCAAGCATCTGGGGGACACCCTCGTACCAAGTCATTTTCCAGCCTGCTGGCGGCAAAGTTAAGTGCTTAGAAAATTCAACAACATAATAGAGAAAGTGGTTGGAATCATAGCCAATTAAATGCTTTTGGAAAAGGAAATAGCCGGCCGCTGGCCAAAAACTAAAAAAAATGAAGCCCAGACCAATCAAGCCAGCGAAAACCAGGCCGATTTTTTTAAAAAGAATTTTCATCTTTTTATCAATCTTAGCAGAATTTTTCCCTCAAGCAAATAAACCAAAAGTAATAAAAAAGTCAAAATCGTAATTACTAAACCAAAGATATCACTCGGCTGATATTGATAATCAGCCTTAATCGTTAAAGGATAACTTGCCTCTTGGGGTAAGAAAAAATAAGACAAACTCGGCCCAGCTAAGTAAGAGACCATCTCTCCCCTTTCTCTTTGACTGTCCGACCAAGAGATTTTCCAACGAGGAAACCATGACTCTCGCCAAATAAAGCCTTTTGCTTTTTGTTCAACTACCCAAGTCCGATGGTGGGGTTCATTCTTTAGGATAGTCACTTCTGTGGTAGATAGACTCCTTTCTGGAATGCCTAAAAGCTGGCCTAAAATCTTAATCTCGGTTTCATTCCTGTATGACTCAACGTGATAAGGCAAATTAAGGCCTGACCAAATTATCTCTCCTTTTCCAACCTTTTTCTGAAGAACCACTGGTTGGTCTAAAGTAGAAAGCCAAATCTGGCTGCCATCACTGGGAACGGCTGAGGCAACCTTCCAGGGTTGGCCTCCATAAACAGGTGGACTAAAATTTTCTTCGGAAAACCAATTGAGCTTTTTTACTGGTTGAGAAAAATGCCAACTATCCTTTATTTGAAAAATTCGACTCTCTTTAACGGGAAACCATAAAGGCCATTGTTGAGATTCTAATTCAGGAGAAGCCTCGACTAACAATCTTCCGCCGTTTTCGACAAATTTTTTGATTAAACTAATTTCATTCTCTTTCGTCAGTTGATAACGATAGAGAAAAACCACGGGAAAGTTCGCTAATTCTTTCGCCTTAACTTTAGCCAAGTTTTCGCCTCCATAAATAGGAATTGAGGTCTCAGTTCCCCAGCCCGCTGAAGCAAAATTACGCACCAAAATTTCATAATCGTCAAGGCTGCCAAAAACCAAAATTGGATTCGCCTTTGAAACAGTCGAAATCGGCCTTGCCTTCTGGTATTCGAAGACATAAAAATCTCTTTCCTCGTCAGCATACTTAACTCGGAAAAGGTCATCTCTATTGAGAAACTTATCAAATTTTGTTTCCGGTGAAGCAAAACCAACCGTAAAGTAGCGTAATCCATACCAATCTAAAAGCCATTCTGTTTCCGCCTGTTTGTCTTCCTGGGTCCAAAGAGTATATTCTAAGAAATACTGCCAGGTGGGATAAGGAATTGCCTGGTAGATGTAATCCCGTGTCTGGGGAAGATTGGGAAAGTAAAAATTAAACCAATCGGCCACAAAGGCTGAATCAGTACCAAAACGATACTGGGAATTATGGTCTAAGGCCTTTATCCCCGGCATTGATAAAGATTGAAATGTTCCTTCCTTTGACATGTCGTAAACAAGAAAGGAGTCAAAATCATCCCTGATAAAAAGAAAAAGAATCAAGAATGAAGCTAATAAGGAAAGAGCAAGCGTTAGCCAAGCATTTTTCCTTTTTTGCAAGAGAACTCCCAAAGAACCAGCCAATAAAATACAGCTGAAAATAATCACCAAAGGCCAAATCGCATAAGGCGGCATGACCGCTAGATGCCCCTTTTCCGGATAACCAGGCAGATAGCCCAAAAAAGGATAAATGACACCTACCAAGGTAGCAATGAAAAAAGCCGGTATTATTCCCCAGATTTTTGAGTCAGTCTTTTTCCTTTGCCAAAATAATCCCAGCAGGCCTAGGCCGCAAGCTAAAACGATTATCCCTGTTACTCGCCAAGGCAAAGAAAAGAAGGGAAAGGCAGGATCTATGCCGAACAAAACCTTAAACGGCACGGGGCCACCATAAACTAATTCGAAAAATCTGCCTCCTTTAGTGCTCGCTATCATCGGTAAGTACCACCAGGCTGCTAAGAGGAACCCTACGCCGCAGGTTTTTAAAAAGGTTAAAATCTTTTTTTTCCAACCAGCGACAGTAAAGAGAATACAGCCTGTGAGAATGACTAAGAGTAAGCCAGCAAACATCATGTGCGTTCCTAAGGTAAAGCCTATGGATAAAACCAAAAAGAAATAATTCCTTTTCCTGGGATTTTTAAGATAATGAAAAAAAAGAGCGATTGATAGCGTATAAAAACCTAAGGCCCAAATTCTGACATAATTGCCTCCATGTCCCCACCACGACCAAAGAGCCGGGGTGGTAATGGCCGCCATAATAATCGGAATGGCTAGCCAAGGTCCTGACCAAGAAGACATCAGCCAATAAAGACTGAAGGCGAAAAGCAAAAACGAAGCCAAGCTGACGTAATTCAAAGCCTGTTCTGGCGAAACACCAAGAATTTTGACGACCAAGGCCATCAAAATTGAGCCTGAAGGCGGATAACTCCAAAGCCAAAAATAACCACCCGAGTCCCAAGAAGGGTTCCAGTGAATCTGAGGAAATCGAGTTAGAATCCAGGGAATTCTCGTTAAGTGGGCATAAGCATCGGTTCCTTTGGGAAAACCAGTTATTAAGGAAAGTCTTAAAGCCGTCCAAAAAGAAGTGATGGTAACTAAAAGAAATCCTGCCAAGAAACCAAGAATTCTTTTAAGCTTTTCCATACCAGCCTTTCTTTTTTAAGAGAATCACTCCTAGAATGCCGGTTAAGAATAACAGCCAGCCGAGAAAAAAATCAAAAGTGGGACCATAAGTAAGACTTATCTTTTTGGGCTCAGTCTTACCGGGATCGATGATGAGAAAACCCAGAGGGTCTTTCAATAATTTTAACTTATTTCCCTTTTCATCCTGAGCTTTAAAACCTTTATCATAAGCCATCGCCACTCTTATCCCCTCGCCTTTAGCCGCTTCTCCCTCAATTTCGTAGTAATCATTATTAATCATTTTAAAAGAAAATTGAGAATCGTTCGCTTCAATCCAGTCAACATAAAAAGAAAGAGCTTCTTTATCAGCTCCATTCGTCGGTGGCTTGATTGTCTTCATCCGGTCCAGAGGCACTGGTCCGGCCAGACCATGAACAAGGGGGATTCGATAAACTTGTTCGGTTGGATAAGGAGCACCCTCTGGCTTGCCAAGTATTTTTTCAAACTTATCAGGATAAATATAATCTCGATAATGAATTGGGCTTCCGGGAACATTGACGACTAGCTTGTCGATGGCAAAAGTTTTTAACCAATAAAGACTAGTTTCGCCGTCTTCACCAGAGGTAATTTGATAAGCGGCATGCTCCTGCCAGGGATGAATTGAGGCCTGCCAGTGTCCACCCCTTATCTGCCAGATATCACTCAAAAAATTCAGCCAAAAAGTGTAATTAGCGGAAACAAAAACTCGTTGCGTCGGTTGAACAAGAGGGGTAAGATAGTCGACCATTTTGGGCTCAAGGAAAATTGGTCTTTCCTTATTCTTAGTGATAAACCACCAAGTTGCATTCCAGGTTCTAAAAGTAAAAAGAATGGTTAAGCTGATAACTATTATAGGTAAAGCCTTCGCCAGAAATTGACGGCTTTTTCCTTTTAGAAAAATGGCTATTTGAGCCATGCCAATTGCCAAGAGAGTGGCTCCGGCCATATCGAGTTCAGGAATATAGCGCCTTGCCTGGGGAGCAAACTCAATTCCGTAGAGATAAAAAACAGTCACGATGGAAAAATTAACCAAAAACCAAAGAAGGGCTGAAGCAATGAAGAACGAATTAATAAAGCGCTTTATCAGAGCCAAAACAGAACTAAAAATAATGACCGCCAGGACAATTAACCAAAAGGAATACTTCAGCAAACTAGAAAATAATCCTCCACCCTCAGACATCAAGTCTGACTTGATAAAGCCTGGGGTGTACCAGAAAGCACTAAAGAGATAAGCCAAAACAAAAATTATTAATGAGAATTTAAGAACAAGCTTTTTGTCTTTCTCCCAAATCAAAGAGATCAGAAAAATGCTCCCCAAAAAAATCCCCGCTGCCCAAAGGCCAACCGGATTTGCTAAAGCGACCAAAGAAACCATCCCTGCTGCCAACAAAGCCTGAGAATAAACCTTTTCTTTCAGTGCTCGGAGATAAAAAAGGCCGGTCAAAGGAAGAAAAACTTGGGCCAATGTGTGAGGACCTTCGCCGTAAAAAACCATCACCAACATCCGCCAAGGAGGAAAATTAGTTTGTTGAAACAAACCCTGAGCCGCTCGAACACTAGCAAAAAGATTACTTAAAGAAGGGGCGAGACTAAAGATTAATGCCCCAGCCAGAGCCGCTAAGGAATTTTTGGTTAAATAGCGCATCAGGAAAAAGAGGCTCACCGGCACTAAGGCATAAGCTAAACCCGCCAATAAGTGATAAGCTCGCCCGAAATCACCAATTAGGCTCCCCAGAATGGCAGTAGAAACTGGCAATAAAGGAACATAAGAATAACGCATCGGAAAGCCAGCATACCAATAGGGATTCCAAAAAATATGGGGAAAATTCTCGGCCCACCAACGGCCAATCGTGATAAAAGAGACTTCAATTGACTCTATCCAACCCGGAGCATTCTGAAACAAATAGGGATAAATCAAGATGAAATTAACCCCAAATAAAAAAATAGCAAAAAAAACTAAAAGTAAATATTCTTTTTTCATAAACTTCCTTGCTTTCAGCAAGGCTTTTGAAAGCATCAGCTTATAAACAAGTTTTCAAGCTTTGCTTATAAACTTCCTTGCTTTCAGCAAGGCTTTTGAAAGCATCAGCTTATAAACAAGTTTTCAAGCTTTGCTTATAAAAAGGGTATCAAAATATAAACTTCTAGATTATGATTTTGAGATTTTTCTTTCGATTAGACCAATAGAAACAATTGATAACCCTGTAATCATTAAGCCAAGGATATTCTCCAACAGAGAAGTCTGTTCTCTAATTTCCCAAACTCCTACTTTTTTCTCAACGGCTAGCCCCAAAACCTGTTCTTGAGCAAGAATCCCCAACTCCCTACTCTGGGAACCGATGATCACAAAAATGACGATAAAAACCAGGCTAATCAGGCCCAGACCAATCGTTATCTGAGGAAAGGGAATAATCTTCAGGTGCTTCAATCTGGGCGAAAGATTCAGAAAATCAAATAAGCCAGCAATCAGCAATCCCAACAGAAAGGCCAGCGAGACACCGAAAGCAGGCAGAAAGCGGTAATGAGCTGGATGAGCAATTCCCGTTCCCAAAGAAAAGAGACCAAAAGCGATGGTCAAGAAAAAGGCGATAAACAAGGGCTGAAGTTGGGGTCGGTTTTCGAAAAGCAAAAAGCCAAAAACTCCCAATAAAGGCACTAGAAAAAAGGAAACAGGCAATAAATTGGCCAAAGTTTGCTTAACCAGCTGCCCTTGAAAAGAATTAATGGTTAAAAAGACGAACTTTGGGTTATACCAGAAGGCAGAAAAACCAACCGTTAATAATAAAACCACCAACGACCTCATTATTTTCAGTCTGCCTTGTCCTAAAAGCATCTCTGAAAAAGTAATCACTCCCATAAAAACCGTCAAATTCACAAAGCCAAGGGGCGAGGTCAGAGCGACCATGGTTGTTCCTACGGCCGCAAAAACTCCTGCCCAAAAATTTCCCCGACGTAAAAATCGAAGCAGAAGAAGGCAAACCAAAGGAATAAAAGTCAAAGAGGCAATATGAGCGCCATCTTCTGAAAAAAGTCCAAGATTAACTCTGGCCGCTAAAAATGTCCCCATGGGCAAAACCGCTATCAATCCGGCCACTAAACCAGTCATTTTTCTGCCTGATATTTCTCTGACAAAATAATAAAAAGTCAAAGGGAAAAAGGCTAAAAATAACAAAAGCCAAAGTCTGACACTATAAGAAAAAGGAATTAAATTTTCGGTCAAACTGGCCATAAGAGGCACCACTGGTGCCGAGAAAACATTAACCGTATCCTCTCCCCCAAAAAAGGGATAGAGAAGAAAAAGGTTGGTTAAAAATAAAACGGTGACACCTAAGATCTCGCCTGCTCTCACCCACCCCTGGGGCGAAAATTCAGGCAAGCGGTTGCGGATGAGTTGTATTCGCCGTACCCTCTCTTCTTGCTTGATGGCCAAAGTTTGTTTTCTTCTTGGTTGTTTTAAAATTTCTTCCGGAGTCATGGATTATCTCCAAATAAATACTACACGGAAAATTAAGGAACAGCAAGGAATAGCACGGAATATCACGCTTAACTTTTCCACTTTTTCTCTCTCGGCCACTTTTTAAGACTCTGAATTAAACGCTTTAAAAGATAATCTGTCTTTCCGCAAAGCTCATCAAGAACCTCAAATTCTTTTTTTGTAATCAATTTATCCTCAAAACAGTCATCAATATCTCCAGAAAGTTCACCCAAAGAACCTTGAGAAATCTCTAAAAAATGAGTGTACTCCCCAATTGACGAGCGACAATACCCTTCTTGGATATTTTGTTTAACTGACCGAGCTGAATCTCGCATTTGAGATACTCTTCGCATTTCACTTTGAGAAAATCTAGCAGTAATGTCATAGACCAGCTTTCTTAGACGAGCCGCATTTTGCCAGACAATAAGCCGTCTATAACTTCCTTGATATTCTCTCATCCTTCCCTCCTCATCCCTGCTAATCCTTTCTTTTCCCTACCTGTCCCTGTTAATCCATGCTCTTCCCTACTAGTCCTTCCTATTCCCTGCTCTTCCAGAACATAAGAGTAACTAAACCACCAAAACCCAAATAACCACAAAATAGTGACGATCGCCGACAAATAATCATGATAAACAACCGCAAATAAAGGCCGAGAATAAGCCAGAAGAATCACTATAAAAACAAGTCGAGCCATATTAACCAAGAATGTTCCCAAAAGACCAATTAAGACTGTCTCCATTTTGGAAACCAGGGTATAATTGCCTCGCAGGCCGACCACCAGAGTGATAATCAGCAGTAATAAACTTTGCCAGCCAATACAATTCCAAGTCATCCCGGCATAAATCCCATTAACCGTCATCCCGTTTGGATGAGCCAGATAGTTAATACCTAAAGGCCTTACCAAAACCCCAACCATTTTCACCTCCAAAGGCACAATTTGCTCTTGCACCCACATGTAAAGTTGTAAGCGTTCAACTAAATGGGTCAAAGCCTCATTAAAAGTCACCAAAAATGGCAAAACCGCCAAAAAAACCGCTAATAAAGCAAAAATAATACCGAAAGTTCGTTTTTCTCTCATCGTCTTTCTTCACCCCTCCTTTTGTTTATAACGGCAAAAATGAAAATCACCAATATCCCAAAAAAACTTACTATCGAAATTATTTTACCGATTCTGAACGAAAGAGGGTCATAATTAAAAACTACTGAATGTTTATCCTTCTCGACATAGATTGCCCGATAGTCATAATTTGCCTGATAAATTTTGGTCTCCTTGCCATCAACATACGCTTTCCAACCTGGATAGTAGGTATCTGACAAAACCAAAAATCCACCGTCTTCGGAGTTCACCTCTATTGTCACCTCTGGATCGCTGTATTTTATGATGCTGACTTTTCCCCTAGTCTGAGTTTTAGGAAAGCTTTCAGAGGTTTCAAGCAAAACCTCTTTTGCCGGGTCAAAGCTATCAGAAAGCATCTCATTAAGAAGATCGCTTGTGTTTGAAAAACTTTTTGCGATTCCTACGAAATAAACCCTAGGGAGCCAATTTTTGTTTTGGTAGATATAAACAGGCAATTTCCCCGGATTTGTCTCGTATTTATCGATTAAGTCAAGTTGGGGGAAATCTTTATATTCTATGCTTGTCAAGACATACTTTACATTCGCCATTGCCAAAAGTTTTGCGGCTACATTTTTGGGCGCTTCCGGAGAAAAGGAGTTAATTAGAAGATTATCAAGTTCTCCAGACCTTCTAACACTAAAGTGGCCGGAAAGTTCATAAACAATCGACGGAGACGGTATTCGAAAAAGCAAATTATAGTCTGAAGGCAAAATCTCTCTTTGGGCAAAATATGGAGTCAAATCGTCCCTCCAACCGACAGCTTCATTCCAAGCTTTTTTCCAGCTTGCTGTAGTATCCGGAGAAAGAATGCGAAACAAAGTCTTGTCTTTTTTTAAAAAAGAGGCTGACTGCGGCTCTGAAAAATAAGAAAGCGGCATCACCGTATTGAAGGGATAACCAAAATAAAATAAATCAACTAAGGTAAAAAGAATAATTACCGCAAGCAAAAGACTTTTCTTTAAGGTATTAATTCTTTGGGCAACTAACTCGAGGCCAAAACCTGCTAAAATCGCTCCAAAAAAATCAACGAAAATTAAAAATCTCCCTGGAATCCGGGTTATCGAAAAGCCAGGAATAAAATCTTGGAATAATTTATAAATCGGAGTTAAAAGGCCTAAAGTCAGAATTAGAGATAAAACAAAGCAAAATTTAAGGGCAAAACGATTTTTAATAGTAAAAAGTGCTACAAAGCATAACAAGAGAGGAATTATTCCTAAATAGCCTACATTCTCCCAAAAGTTTCCAGTATTCATATTCCAGGTACCACGGCTAGGATCTCCAAAAATATATGGATTTAGAAACATCAAGAAATACTTTGGTTTGAAACTTAATCCCCACAAGCGCTCCAGAGCCTCTTTTACTTCCATTCGAGTTGAGTAGCCAGCTAGCTCCAAAGACGGAATAAGCTGAATCGCAGAAACAAGGCCGGCAAGAACCAAAGCCATTAGAAATAAAATAACTGGCCTCATATTTTCCTTAATTCTAAAGAAAAAATAGAAAAACAAAATAAAAATTATTAATAGCGTTGTCGTGTAATGCCCCGCCAAAATAGAAAACGCAATTGACAGCCCAAGAATAATTGACCAGACAAACCCCTTTTTGCTTTTAAGAATTTTTTCAATTGCCAAAAAAATAAAGGGCATTGGGGCAACCGCCGTTATTATGGGAACGTGACGGAGGTGTCCCCACATGAATCCAGATAGCGTGAATACCAAACTCGCAAACAAAGCTGGAATATCTCCCAATCCAATCTCCTTTGCATAAAAATAAGTTCCCAGGACAATAAATATAAAGGAAAGAATTATCAACCAGTTAAAAGCATAAGGCGGAGGTAAAAATGAATAAAGAATAACTGAAGTCGGATAGAAAATTCCCGTTTGAGCTTCGGCTAAAATTGGTAATCCAGACCCAAGATATGTGTTCCAGAGAGGGATATTCCCTTTTTTAAGATAATCCGTAGCCCAAAATTCACGGTAAGGATAGGAAAAATATATTAAGTCGCTGGCTATCTCGTCAGCCCCAAAGAAAATCCCTTGCATTCTCACCCCACGGTTTAAGAATAAGAGTACAGCAAGAATCAACAAGAAACACAAAATTAAGTCGCGTTTCATTTTAATAGCTTTAGATATTGACTCATCTTCTCTAACCCCTCTTTCGCTGCGGTATTCGAGGCATCTAAATTTGATAAAATAAATTCGTACTCCTTTTGGGCTTCATCAAACATATCCAGGTCCATCTCCACCTGGGCTAAATTAAGATGGGCAGAAACTGACAGCGGATCGTACTTTACGACCGCTTCAAAATTTGAAAGTGCGGCCGTCGTGTTACCACTTCTTAAAGCCTCTACTCCCTCCCTATGGTAATCCTCTGCCATCGCCCGTCTAAGGGATGCCTGGAAATCCTCTTGAAAGGCTTCCTGCTTCTGGCTTGACCAATTTTTAGAAAGAAAATCTGAGTTTTTGGGGGAATTTTTGACAAAGACAACGTATTGGCGGTCATTATAGACATATTTCCACTCAGAATCATTGACCAAAAGCTCAACAATTTTCTCTCCTGCATTCATAATAAAAAAATTAATTTTGTACTTTTCCAATAAATCTTTATAGCCGGAACTCCCCGAAAGAATAGTAATATAATCCTCGCCTGCTTTCCCCTGGTACATTTCCAGTCTGCCGTCAATAAAAACTTTATAGTCGGGCATTTTCCAAATTAGATATCCGCCATAGTTATAATGGTTAAACATATTGCCTTCTAAACCACTGGCATTGATTAGCTCTGCCGCTGCCTTTGGATAGCCATCTTCGGTCATCTTAAAGCCAAAAGAAACTATTTTGGTTTTATAGTAAAAAACGACACAAACGACAAGGGCGATAACAACAAGGTCTTTCTTGAGGCTACGTCTAAAAATCCCTCGATATTCTCCAAACCAGAAAGTGGTATAGCGGACAATCAAAAAAAGCGCCACCAGAGCAAAAATGGCGATGTGCCTGATTGTAAAAAGAGCCAAGATTGTAAAAGAAACCCCTAAAATTAAATCTCTGGCATGAAGCCTCTTTAGGTTGATTAAAAAAGTTAGCCATAAGCCTATCATCAGTATTAAAGTGAAACTGAGGATATAATCAGACCAATTCCACTTCCAAAGTGCCCAAAAACTTCGGTATTCTGAAACATAGGGAGTAAACTTGCCGAAGGTAATTCTAAAAGGATAAAGATAGGTTAAAAACCCATTGGGAGTCATCATCGGCGCTGACAAAGAAACTATTACCACAATAAATAGCCACCAGCGCTCCTTATTGGAAAATGAGGGTCCATCGGGCTTATACCACGCCCATGTTTTTGTAAGTTTTCTAATCAAGATGTCACCAACTAAATAGGCGCCAACAATTCCAGGCAGGAGAAAAAAAGAACCATGCGAATTAACCCAGACGAAAGATAACAAGCAAAGAAAGAACGCAATCGTCTTCCTAGGCTTCTCCCTGTAGCTTTCTAAAAGAAAAAGGGCTAGAACCAAAAAAAGGTATTCAAATATTGAAGGAAAAACCACCCAGATTCCCCTGGTATTGACAATGACTGCCACTCCCAAGACCAAAAGGGAGAGGTAAAGATTGGCTTTTATTTTGTTAAATAGGAGAAGAAAAAGAGCAAAAGTTAAAGAAATGATAATCGCTTTAAAAAAAATAAGCGCGGCTGGTCCCAGAGATTGATAGATTAAATAGAAAGTTAGCGACGGCAACCACTCGTGCAAAGTCCAAATCTCGCCATAAGCAGGAAGAGAGAATATGTCATGAGTTGGAAAATAGTGATTTTTGACAATCTCCTCACCCATTCTCAATTGCCAAAAAATGTCATTTTCGTGGTTAATCGGAGTAATTGCCATCACGAAGATGCCTAAGATAATAAGCCCCTGGATAATTCGGCGAAGAGCGATATGCTGATGCAATTCGAAATTTAGAAACCTATCCATATTTATACAGGTAATTGATCAAGAATCGCGTCTTTTCTTCCAGTAATTGCCTCCAACAAGTCTTTGACTTCATCTCCCCAGCCTCGTTGCCCCAGACCGCCTTTCTTCCCCTTTTTCTTTCTTTGGATGGTTAAAGAAACTAAATTGGGAATTGCTGGCATAAAGCCTATTAAGATCACAAATATTACTTTTTTAGGAATTTCCGGAACCTCGATTTCAGAGGGAATGACTAGGGCGGCCTGAAGTGAGGCATTGTTAATTATAAAGGTGATATTGGAACGGCTAACATGGGCCGAAGCTGTAACCCCAATCTTAATCCCCAATCTTTGCTTGGGTGTGTTATAAGCGATATTGCTTCCTATAATGCCAATGTCATGCGCATAAATAGTATTAACGATATTCATATTGCCCCGCATTGTACCAACGGCATTATTGAGATAATAGCTAGTATTATCTAAAATTACATTTTGGCCAGAACCATCGGAATTATTGAGAATCAGCTGAATAGCATAGTTCATCCAGTTATTCTTCGGAAAACCTAGTGTCCTGGCAATATTCAGATTGTACTGGCCAGAAGGGATAATAAATGAGTTATAATTGGTAACCGGCAAAAGATTTGTATACCAGATATAGTTGGCTGAAGTCATAGGACAAGTTGTTCTATCAAAATAAAAGAGATTTTGACCACTAGCGGCATAGGTAGTTGTATTTTGCAAAAAATTAGCCTGTGTCGGCCAGGTCTCGAATTCCGCATTGGCCACTCCTAAGGCCAGTTTCATCGGACCGGCCATTTTCGTGGCATAGGCAACCTCAACACCGCGGGAGAAATAAAGAAGAGTTGTGGTTGCCACAAGGAGAAGGGAAATTGTCGCCTTGGCTGCCCAAGAAAGTCTTCTTCTCTTGGGGATGGAGAACTGGTTAAATTGATTGTTGGCCGTCGCCAGAGTGAGGTAGGAATTGCTGTAGACTGTAGACTGTAGACTGTAAGCTGGTTGAGATGCTGGTCCTCTCCCCGGCAAAATCCCGGCAATCCAGCGGTAGAATCGACCTCGGGTGAAGATATCGGTGATTAAACCACTCTTGGGAGTTCTGAACCAGGGCCCTTCTTGTTTCTCAATAAAGCCTTTAACACTGGCATAGGCTTGAAAAGGAACGAGTAAATAAGACAGCGCCACAAAGGAAAGAATTCCAATATAATCTTTCTCTTCAGATTCCTCAAGAAATAAGCCAACCGCATTGACTAAAGGCAGGGCAAAGAAATTGGTTAAAACCAAACTCCAGCCCCAGAGGCTAGTCCAGAAAGGCAGTCTGGCTTTGAAGACAGTTTCTGAGATAAGCCAGGAGAAAGTGCCGATTAAGAAGAAAGCGGCTTGGAGGTAATAAGGAGAGATGTAGAGGAGTTCGAGCTTTTCCATCAGGGTTAGGGGGCTTGGAACCCATTCTTTAGAAGACTGATGGCTGAAGACCGAAGACAGAGATTGAAGGCCGAAGACGGAAGACGGATTACTTTCTGTTTTCTGTTTTCCGTCCTCAATATCCGCCCTCCGTCCTCTGTCATCCGTCTTCTCTTGCCAATATCCCAGCATCAGTCTCAAAAACATCTTCCTGACATTAAAACTATGGCCTTCCGACCAACGCATCCTTTGACGGATTAACCTTTTGATCGTCGAAACACACTCACTTGGAGCTTGGACATAGGGAGTGTAGACCACTTTGAAGCCTTTCTCGTAGATTCTCAGGGTCAGTTCAAAGTCTTCGGTAATACTCGTTCCCCAACCAAAGTGTTTGAGGACATCAGCCCGAATCATATAAACACTGCCATGAATGATTTTTAAGGCCGAAAGAATTTCCTGGCCAGGTCTTTCAATCACATAACTGCCGGCATATTCGGTTCTCACTCCCCTGGTTATCCAATTCTCGGATTTATTTAAGACATGCCATTGATAACCAGCGACACAGGCAATATTAGACTTGCCGATAATGGCTGATTGCTGATGGCTGATAGCTGATTGCTCTTGGGGAGAAATCTCAACCGGAGAGAAAGTCTCGTAAGGCATACTTGTCAGCTTGCCTGCTTGATAGCTTTCTTTCTCCTCCCACCCGCCAGTGGCTTTGAAATACTTCAGGAATTGTTCAATCGTGTCTGGATAGGGAATGAAATCAGCGTCAAAAACAATCACAAACTCAGTTCTGGGATCCATGTGTTTAAGGGCTTCCTTTAAAGCTCCTCCCTTGAAGCCTTCTCTGGTTTCTCGGTGAAGGATTTTAATCATCGGCCCTCCCACCACCTCCGAGGTGGTGTTGCGCCTGCGGCTCACCTCGGAGGTGAAACGAGCATTCCATTGGTCAGCAAACCGCTGAACAATGGTCACTGTCTCATCCGTCGAATCATCGCAGACAATAATCTCAAAGTTGGGGTAGTCGATTGAGGTACAGGCCGCCAAAATTCTCTCGGCGACCTTTTTCTCGTTATAAAAAGGTAGGTGGATGGAAACGAAGGGATAGCGAGTCAGCTGAATATGGTCTAGCGAGGGTTGCAGTCCCCCAGCAGAAACTTGAGGAGGTCCGACCTCGGTCGAAGACTTTAAAGAGGTCGGACCTCTTAAGGATCCATTTAACCCGAATATCCTCCGTAGCCATCCTGAGCCTGTCGAAGGACCATTGCCATTTTTGTGGTTCCCATTCATCCTGAGCGAAGTCGAAGGACCATTTAGCCCAATGGCTAGACCCCCGCCCTCCTCTGTCTGTCTTGAGAAAGAAAGCACCAAAGCCAAGGTCAAATAGTATTTCATCGAATAGGCAAAGAAAATTGAACCCACCATTAAAGCCATGCTCGCAAAACCGAGTCCGATTCTGGCATTCATGGGCACACCGCCCGCTATTGTCGCCATGTAGCCCATAAAACCAAAAACAACGATGGTTATAAAAGCAGTTAAGAAACTCACCCCGGCAAACTTGATAATCTTGGCTCGGGCTTCGGCTGGCAGAATAACAAAGCGAGTGCCAAGACCCTCAAAGACAGAGATGAATTTGGTAATCGGCGTAATTTTGGTCTGAGCATAGGCTAGTCTTTGCTCATAAGTATTTAAATCGTGGCGCTGAAGAACATTCTGAACTCCATGATGGCCGACAATCGATTCACCAGCAATTTGAGGCAAAGCCTGAACAATTCTCGCCACGCCAAAATCAGGATATTGAGCCACGACCGAGAGAATGGCTTCTTCGTATTTCTCAGGAGTCTGACGATAATAGCGCTCAACTTCTGGCTTCTTATCGACTAGCACGCCTACCCTCTCTTCCTCAGCGGCCTTTTGGTAACGCTTTAGCCATTTATATAAGGTAGGTCTGGAGATTTGATAATCTTTGCATACTTTTACTACTGGCTCGTTAAATTTAACCACTCTCTCAATCATGTCCAAGCGCTGCTGAGGATTAAGTTCTTTGGGCAATAAAACCGGCTTAAGCGCTTTTCCTTCTACCTTCGCCTCACCCCGAAGTACTTCTAGAGCTTCTTCTGCGCTCAATCCCCTAACTTCATTCGCAAACACCTCTCTCTTTTCAAAAGTGTTCAAACCCAGCCTCTGAAGAACATTTTGAACGCCATGATTACCCACCAAAGGTTTACCCTCATGGTCTCTTTCCAAACCCTCGCTTAATCTCTGACTCGACCATTGAGGACGTTTAATCACCTTTTCGATGATCTTTAAAACAAAGGGCTCAGGCACTCTTTGAGGTTTAATTTTTGCCTTCTCTAAGGGAGCGACATTGCCTTCTTCTTTATACCTTTGAAGCCAGCGATAAAAAAGAGTCCTGGAGATACCTGACTCGGCACAAACCTGACTCACGGGTTCGTGATTAAGGACTACCCGAGTAATTAATTTCAGCCTATCTTGAACAGAAAGTTTTGGTGGCAGCCTACCCTCCTTGTAAACATCAATTAGGATTTTACCTATCTTTTCAGCTTCCAACTAATATGTTAATACCTGATGGGTATACAATGTCAAGACCCAATTATCAAGGAAATCAGGAAATTTTGAAGTTTAAAAATATTCGCTGAGGCTATTTGATATCATTTTTCTGTATTTTGCGGATAATTTACTAGGTTGTTTTTGGGTAATTGAGTCCATTTGGCAAATATAAGCAAAAACCTGAAATAATTTTAGGGCCTTGACAAGTGTGGCCTAACTATCTTATCCTTTATTAAGCAAACATGGGAAATGAAAACAAAGTCATTGCCATAGGTGAAGCCGCCAGCTATCTTGGCATATCTCGAGACACTCTCCGCAGATGGGAGAAAAGAGGTAGGCTTAAGGCTCTCCGTTCGCCTACCAATCGCCGTTACTACACTAAAGAGCAACTTGATAGGTTAATGTCTGGTGAAAAGATAGTCAAAGAAGCTGAAAAAGAAAATGTAGGCAAACCTATTCAGTCATCTAAGAAAAAATTGTCTAAGTTAATGGCCTTGGCTGCCATCAGTCTTTTTATTGCCGGCCTTCTCGCCCTTTTTCTCCAATTTTTCCTTATTAAATAACGAAGACAGATGACGGAAAACCGAAAACGGAGATTGAAAACCGAAAACGGAAAAGAGATAATGGTCTTATGCCGATTAAAAGCTTCTTAGATCTTGAGGTTTATAAAGAGTCACTCCAACTCACTAAGGAAGTGGAAGACCTGCTGAGAAACTTTCCTAGTAAGGAAAAATATCTCCTGGTTGATCAAATGAGAAGGGCTTCCAGAAGCATACCTAGTCTAATTTCTGAAGGTTGGGCGAAAAGAAAGCAAATCAAAGAATTCAGAAAATATATGAGAGACGCAATTGGTGAGACTAATGAAATGATGAATCATCTCGGACAATCTAGGCTTTTTGGATATATCGAAGACACTAAAGCTAAGGAAATAATTGAGCAGTATGATAAACTGGCAGCAAAGCTATTTAAGCTAAAAGACAACTGGCAAAACTTCTAATCCGTCTTCCGTCTTCTGTCTTCTGCCATCTGTCATCTGTTATCAGTCTTCCGCCTTCAGTCATCAGTCTTCAGTCTTCGATTCTATAAATCCTATCTCCTTCTTCCTCATAAATCTTTTCAAATCCCTCCACTCCCTCAAACTTCTCCGGATGAGCAAAATCATGATAGAACTCTTTAGACTCCTTTGTATGAACAACAATGTATTTAACGTTTAGCGTTTTTAGCCATTTTTCTGCGGCCTCTGCGGTTGCACCTTCGCGAATTTCCCAGGTTGCCTGACGCCAGGTCGGATGGACAGATACCTGATCTTTTCCGCCTCTAACTTGAGGAATATCAAAAAAAGCATTCAGCCAAAAGGCGGTGCTCCCTGACAAAAAGACCCTTTCCCCGGGTCTAGCAATCTCTGATACTCGTTTGCCAATCCGGTACTCAACAGATTGGGTGATATCTTTCTGTAAGGTCCCAATTACGTGCTTGTTGAAAATGAAGACAAAGGATAAAAAATAAAAGGCAAGGAATAAAATTAAAATAGAAAAAGTTTTAAGTTTTAGGTTGTCGTTTTGAGTTTTGAGTTTTGAGTTTTGAGTTTCTTGCCTATTTAGAGACCACCTGACTAAGGTTCCTCCCAAAACCGCGAAACCAAATTGAATTTCGGTCGAATAGGCTGTCCA
>Ga0315285_10000607_pt1 | contig 37296 bp, 29 predicted proteins | sample YL17G09_36_MG_FD_203698 | JGI IMG/M metagenome (GOLD analysis project Ga0315285, IMG submission 203698) | Sediment microbial communities from Yellowstone Lake, YNP, Wyoming, USA - YL17G09_36 | ecosystem: Environmental > Aquatic > Freshwater > Lake > Sediment | place: USA: Wyoming | collected...
GAAACAAACGGAACTTCTGAAGGCCCCATGAGCGCACTTTCGCGTTCTTTGGTGGAGAGATCGGAACATCGTATTCTTGGCGGCCTTGGCGTCATGGCGGTTCAAGGTTTTTCTCGGATCAGGGCTAGTTCACCGGTTCACCGATTCACCGATTCACCGATGCTCATTCAATCCGACATTCTCGGAGACTCGAATCGGGTCGTGCACGCTTTCAGCACGCGTCAGGGCGGAGTGAGCCGGGCGCCCTACGCCACGCTCAACCTTGGGATGAGCGTCGGCGACGATCCACACGCGGTGGAGGAGAACCGCCGCCGATTCTTCGGGACGTTCGACCTCCAACTCTCACAGGTGGTCCGGGTCAAGCAAGTACACAGCGACGGGGTGCTGAGGGTGGATGAATCGCTGGTGTCGCGCCAGGGATTCCCGCGGCTCCTCCTGGACGAGGGATACGAGTACGATGCGCTGGTCACGAATCTCCCCGATCTGGCCCTGGTGGTCACCACTGCCGACTGCCTGCCGCTTCTGATCCACGACCCGGTCCGCGGCGCGGTGGCGGCCGTGCACGCCGGCTGGCGGAGCACGGCGAAACGCATCGCGGCTCGGGCGATCGAGGCCATGGCGGCCGCCTACGGAACGCACCCCGGGGATTGCCGGGTGGCCATCGGTCCCGGCATCCGCAGGTGTTGCTACGAGGTAGACACGGCCGTGACGGATACTATGACGATCGGCCTGCCGACGTGGGCAGAGCATGCCGTGGCGACCCGGCCTGGCCACTTCCGGTTGGATCTCGCGGGGGTGAATCGCGCAATCTTGCAAGGGGCGGGCGTCCGCCCGGACCGAATCGCAGATGTCAGATTGTGCACGGCCTGTCGGAGGGACCTCTTTTTCTCCCATCGGGCGGAGAGACCGCGAACCGGCCGGATGATGAACCTCATCCTACTGAGAGCCGAGAGCCGACAGCCGACAGGGATAGCGACAGGGATAGGGACAGGCACACGGTAAGAGGTTCGCTGTCGCTGTCGGAAATCGCTGTCGGAGATAGCCGAGAGCCGAGAGCCGACAGGGCTAGCGACAGCGATAGGGACAGAGACGGGAACGGGAACGAACGAGTTGTATCGGGGATCGCTGTCGGATATCGCTGTCGGAGATCGGGGGAGGGAATCATGTTGATCAAGCGTGCGCCGATGTTCAAGGCATCCGAGATAACCGACCCGAAGCTCTATTTCAACCGGCGGGAGTTCATCGCTGGGGCGGCGGCACTCGCGCTGTTGCCGCGGGGGGCGGCGGCGGCTGCCGCGCCTGCGGGCCAACTCCTAAAGGCGACGCGAAACCAGTCATTCAGCATCTCTGATCCGGCGACGAAGTTCGAGAGCGCCACCACCTACAACAACTTCTACGAGTTCGGCCCGGACAAGGACGACCCGGCCCGCCTCGCCCACACGCTCAAGCCGCGGCCGTGGACGGTCCAGGTGGACGGCCACGTAGCCAAGCCGAAGACGTATGATATCGACGAATTGCTCAAACTGTTCCCGCTGGAGGAACGGGTCTACGCCCTCCGCTGCGTGGAAGGGTGGTCCATGGTGATCCCCTGGATCGGGTTCCCGCTGGCCTCGCTGCTGAAGCGGGTTGAGCCGACCGGCCAGGCCAAGTTGGTCGAGTTCACCACACTCCAAGATCCAGAGCAGTTCCCCGCGCAGAAGCCGAGCCTGCTGGGCCTTTCAGGCATCGAATGGCCCTATATCGAGGGGCTGAGGCTGGACGAGGCGATGCACCCGCTCACGCTCCTCTCTGTCGGGATGTACGGACAGGTGCTGCCCAACCAGAACGGTGCGCCCATCCGCCTCGTCGTGCCGTGGAAGTACGGCTTCAAGAGCGCGAAGTCCATCGTCCGGATCCGCCTGGTGAGCCAGCAGCCCAAGACCACCTGGGAGAAGGCCCAGTCGCAAGAATACGGCTTTTACTCCAACGTCAATCCCGAGGTGGATCACCCCCGCTGGAGCCAGGCCTCCGAGCGCCGGATCGGAGAGTTCATGCGACGGAAGACATTGATGTTCAACGGCTACGCCGACCAGGTCGCCTGGCTGTACGCGGGGATGGACCTGCGGAAGTACTACTAAGGCGCCGGTAGCGGCGCCTGGCCTTTGGCTCATGGCTCATAGCTCATAGAACTCTCAGGGGACGCCATGAGCCATCAGCCATGAGCTATCAGCGGAGGCTCACCCAGGTGACCCGGACTTTTCGCATCCAGCTTAAGACGGCGGTCTGGGCACTCTGCCTGACGCCGCTCGCGGTGCTCGCCTGTCGGGCTGTCACCGGCGACCTGACCGCCAACCCCATCAGTTTCGTCACCAATTGGCTCGGGCGGTGGACCTTCCGGTTGCTCCTGGCCTGCCTGGCCCTGGCACCCCTCCGCGTGCTGTTCGGCATCTCGTGGCAGATCAGCCTGCGGCGCCTCTTGGGGCTGTTCGCCTTCTTCTACGCGTGCCTGCATTTTGGCGTCTGGATCCTGGTGGACCACTTCTTCAACTGGGACCAGATGATCGTCGACATCGTGAAGCGACGCTACGTCACGGTCGGTATGCTGGCGCTGGCCCTGCTGGTGCCTCTGGCTGTCACTTCGACAAGCCGCATGGTGAAATGGTTGGGCGGAACGAACTGGCGCCGCCTGCATCGGCTGGCGTACGTCATCGGCGTCCTGGCGGCTCTCCACTTCCTCTGGCTGGCCAAAAAGGGCCGGACCGATCAGTACGCCTATGCCGCGATCCTGGCGCTGCTCTTGGGTGTTCGAGTCTGGGACGCCATCCGCCGGGCGCTACGAAAGCGCCGGCAAGCTCGCGCCACAAGGGCGGCCGCGTTGGCACGGGGATCGGGCTGAGGCGTGGGCCTCGTTTTCTTCCCGCCCAATCATTCCTACCGAAAGCATTCCTGTGGACCTCCCTTTGCCGCGTGGTGGTGGCATCGAGAGTTCTCCCTCCACGATACGGCAACCCAGGCTGCACTGTCTCATCTCGATGGGAATAGGGCCAGGATCAGCAAATGTATGAGGTTACCAACGTCTGCCACCGACTGCTTCACTTGCCGAAGCGGGATCGGTATGATACACAATCGCCGCCAGTACGGGGATCTGGCACGGGCGCTCACCGAGAGCGTTTCATCCCACCGAACGAGTGAGGGGAAAGACTTTTCCGGTCGAGGCGACCACTGTCACGGGGCGTTGCCGTGGGCCAGATCCGGCTGTTCAGGGATTGGCAACTGAGCCATCTGTCCTAAAGAGGAGGGAATTTCATGATTCGATGGTCTGTGCGCACCCCACTGATTCTTGCCCTTTTCCTCGCCTGCCTGCTCCTTTCCCCCGGCCTGAGCGCCGCCCAGAAGTTCGACTGGCAGGCCTTCAAGGGCACTTCGATCCGCGTTATGGCCAACAAGAACGTGTCCGGCGAGACGATCCAATCCCAGGTCCCCGAGTTCGAGAAGCTCACCGGCATCAAGGTCACGTACGAGACTTTCACGGAGGATCAGTATCGCCAGAAGGTCCTGCTCGAGCTGGCCGCGGGCACCGGCGCCGTGGACGTCATCCAAACGGCTACGGCCCAGGAGGGGCTGAAGTTTTGGCGGTCCGGCTGGTACGAGCCGCTGGATGAGTACCTGAAGAATCCCCGCCTGACGGACCCGGCCTTTGACCTTAACGACATCAGCAAGCCGGCACTCATGGGGAACACCTACGACGGGAAGCTGGTGGCGCTGCCCACGACCCAGCAGACCACGATGCTCTACTACCGGAAGGATCTTTTCGAGAAGCACAAGATCAAGGTCCCGCAGAACTTCCAGGAGCTGGAGGAGACGGCCAAGAAGCTGCACAACATCGAGGATGGTGGGCAGAAGGTGGTCGGCATCGTCCTCCGCGGCAAGAAAGCCGCCGCGACCTCCCAGTGGGCGCCCTATCTCTTCAGCATGGGCGGCACCTGGCTCACGAAAGACGGGAAGCCGGCTATCAACAGCCCGGAGGCCATCAAAGCCTTCGACCTGTACGGCCGGTTGCTCCGGAACTACGGCCCGCCTGGCGCGGTGAATTACCACTGGTACGAGGCGGTCTCCCTCTTCGTCCAGGGCAAGGCGGCCATGTACACGGATGTCTCGAACCGGATCTTCTTCTTCGAGGACCCGGCCAAGTCGCAGGTGGTGGGCAAGATTGGCTACGCGCTCTTCCCGGCAGGACCTGCCGCCCGGCGGCCGACCATGGAAGTGTGGTCCATGGCCGTCTCGTCCAAGTCCAAGAAGAAAGAGGCGGCCTACCTGTTCGTCCAGTGGGCCGCGAGCAAGGACACCGTCCTCAAGATTCACATGAAGGGGGCGCCCAGCGTCCGGGCCTCCGCCTGGAAGGACCCGAAGTTCCTGGCAGACCAGAAGCACAAGGACTGGATCGAGGCCTCGCTGAAGAGCCTGGATATTGCCAGCACCGAGTGGAATCCACCCGTGGTGGCCGTCTCGGAGGTCCGGGACGAGGTCGGGGCGGTGATCGTCTCCTCCATCCTGGGTGAGGACGTGAAGGCGGCGGCGGACAAGGCCGCGGCCGAGATGGCCAAGATCATGGAGAAGACTGAAGGGAAATAGATCAGTCATGGCCAATCGGACCGACCTCAAGGCCGGTATCACACCGGCAGTTACTGCTCCCCGGGCCGCAAGGCCCGGGGAGTTTTTCGAGCGGCACTTCGGGTACCTGCTTCCCTTGCCGGCCGCGCTCAGCATCGCTCTGCTCATCATCTTCCCGCTGGCGTTCAACGTCTACATGAGCCTGCAGACCTGGTTCGTGTCCAGCGCGACGCCGCCGAAGTTCGTGGGGCTCCGAAACTTCGTGGAGATCTTCGGCAAGGACGCGCGGTTCTGGAATTCCATGTGGATCACGGCGGAGTTCACAGTAGTCACCGTCCTGCTGGAACTGGTCCTGGGCCTCCTGATCGCCGTGTACCTCCACCGGGACTTCCGCGGCCGGGGCGTCGTGCGAACCGTCATGCTCCTCCCCATGGTCTCGACGCCGGTGGCCGTGGCCCTGATCTGGGTGATCATGTTCAACCCCAGCCTCGGGATCCTGAACTACCTCCTGTCGCTGCTGGGATTGAAGCCGCTCCTGTGGCTGGGGCACCCCCAGACCGCCCTCCCGTCGCTGATCTTCATGGACGTCTGGAAGTGGACCCCGTTCATGGTCCTGATCCTCCACGCCGGCCTGCAGTCGTTGCCGCTCACGCCCTTCGAGGCGGCCCTCATTGACGGGGCCTCGCGCTGGCAACTCTTCCGGTACGTCACGCTGCCCCTCTTGCGGCCCACGGTGGCGGTCGCCTTGATCTTCAGGACCATGGACTCCCTGAAGACGTTCGACACGATCTACGTGATGACCGAGGGCGGACCGAACAATGCGTCCGAGGTCCTCAACATCTACGTGTTCCAGACCGGCTTCAAGTACTTCCACATCGGCTACGCCTCGGCGCTGGCCGTCATCCTCATCATCTTCGTCTTCGCGGTGAACCTGCTCTTGATCCGCGTGCGGGAGCGGTCGTGGAGCTACTGAGAGTGGAAGGCCGCGCCCGGCCCGTCTCGAAAATTGCGGCGACGGCCGGCTATTACGCCGGGGTGGTAGGTATCTGCATCCCCTTCGTGTTCGTCTTCCTGTGGATGGTCATGGGGGCCCTGAAGACCCAAGTGCAGAATACCGCCTATCCGCCCCTGTGGATCTTCGCGCCAACCCTCGAGAACTTCCGCAAGGTCTTCGTCGCCAACCATTTCTGGATGTTCATCCAGAACAGCATCATCGTGAGCGGCGGAGCCACCCTCGTGGCACTGGCCCTCGGCCTACCCGCCGCCCATGCCATCGCCCGGTACCGGCAGCGAGGCATTGCGTTGGGGATCCTGGTGGCGCGCATGGCGCCCCACCTGAGCTACGTCGTGCCCTTCTTTATCCTGTTCCAGAGGCTCGGGTGGATTGACACCTACCTGTGCATGATCCTGTCCCACCTGGTCATCACTCTGCCCATCGTGGTTTGGATCATGATCGGCGCCTTCGAGGACGTGCCGCTGGAGCTGGAGGAGGCCGCGCGGATCGACGGTTGCTCCCGCTGGCGGGTGTTTACCAGGATCTCCCTGCCGGTCTGCCGGACGGCCCTGGCCACGGCTATCATCCTGAGTTTCATCTTCTCCTGGAACAACTTCATCTTCGCCCTGATCCTCACGGGGCCGGAGCGGCGCACGCTGCCCGTAGCGGTGTTCAACTTCATCACCAGCGACGAGATCGACTGGGGCGGCCTGTCCGCCGCCGCCACCTTGATCACGTTGCCCATTCTGCTGCTGATCCTGCTGGTCCAACGGCACATCGTGCGGGGCCTGACGGCCGGCGGCCTGAAGGAATAATCACCCGGGACGGGGGGACCTGTTGGGGCCTCGGGAGACGTGAGTCCACTACTTGTGGTTTCGACCGATGCGGTGCAAGGGGGAATGTCGCCCCTATGGCGTGGGCAAGACTTCAACCGTCAATGGCATGGTTGAGGGGTGAGGGCTAGGGAAGGAGAACGGGAATGGAGTACGTCAATCTCGGCAAGGCCGGAATCAAGGTGTCGCGCATCTGCCTGGGCACGTTGACCTTTGGCACTCGGAAATGGCGGGACTGGACGCTGGAAGAAGAGGAGGCCCGCCCCATCTTCAGGCGGGCGGCGGAACTCGGCATCAATTTCTTTGATACGGCCGACGTGTACTCGCTTGGCGTCAGCGAGCAGATCACCGGCCGGGCGCTCAAGGAGCTGTTCAAGGGTCGCGACGAGTTCGTGCTGGCCACGAAGGTTCACCAGCCCATGGGCGACAAGCCCAACCAGCAAGGCCTTTCGCGCAAGCACATCCTGGATAGTATCGACGCCTCGCTCCGGCGGCTGGGCCTGGATTACGTGGACCTGTACCAGATCCACCGCTGGGATCCCGGCACGCCCATCGAGGAGACCATGGAGGCCCTGCATGACGTGGTCAGGGTGGGGAAGGTGCGCTACATCGGTGTCTCCAGCATGTACGCCTGGCAGTTTGCCAAGGCGGTCTTCACCGCGGACCTGCACGGCTGGACGCGCTTCGTCTCGATGCAGAATCACTACAACATGATCTATCGCGAGGAAGAGCGGGAGATGATCCCGTTTTGCATGGACCAGGGGATCGGGGTCATTCCCTGGAGCCCGCTGGCGCGGGGCTTCCTGATGGGCAACCGCACCCGCGAGAAGGGTGGCGAGACGACACGCGCCAAAAGCGATGGCTTTGCCCACAGCATGTACTACCAGGACGTGGATTTCGAGATCGCGGACCGCGTCGGCACGCTGTCGGGGCGCCTGGGCATCGCGCGCGCTACGCTGGCCCTTGCCTGGATGCTGCACAAGCCCGGCATCACCAGCCCCATCGTCGGGACGACGAAGCTTCAGCACCTGGAGGAGGCGGTGGCCGCTGTTGGCGTCAAGCTGAGCCGGGACGACATGGCCTATCTCGAGGAGCCCTACCGGCCGAAGGACGTGCTGGGGTTTTCATAACCGGCGTTGGGCGTCCGTCTCCAAAAGGGGTGAATATGCCCAGGCGCGACGACATCCAGAAGATCCTGATCATCGGCTCCGGCCCGATCATCATCGGCCAGGCGTGTGAGTTCGACTACTCCGGCACGCAGGCCTGCAAGGCGCTCAGGAAGCTGGGCTACCAGATCGTGCTCGTCAACTCCAATCCCGCCACCATCATGACCGACCCTGCCATGGCGGACGTCACGTACATCGAGCCGCTGAACACGGCATCCCTGACGGAGATCATCGCCAAAGAGCGACCCGACGCCCTGCTGCCAAACCTGGGAGGCCAGACGGGGCTCAACCTGTCCTCCAGCCTGGCTCGCGAGGGGGTCCTCGAGAAGTACGGGGTCAAGGTGATCGGGGTCAACGTGGATGCCATCAAGCGAGGCGAGGACCGGCAGGAGTTCAAGAACACCATGGCACGCCTGGGGATCGAGATGCCCAGGAGTGACATCGCGCACAGCCTGGAGGAAGCGCAGGCGGTCGTCAAGCGGATCGGCTTCCCGGTGGTGATCCGGCCAGCCTACACCCTCGGAGGGACCGGCGGGGGGTTCGCCTACAACATGGAGGAATTCGAGACCATCGTCAGCCGCGGGCTGTCCGTGAGCCTCGTCGGTCAGGTCTTGGTGGAAGAGTCGGTGCTCGGATGGGAGGAGCTGGAGCTGGAGGTCGTGCGCGACGCCAAGGGGCAGAAGATCACAGTCTGTTTCATCGAGAACGTGGACGCCATGGGGGTGCACACCGGCGATTCCTTCTGCACCGCACCGATGCTGACGATAGATCCGGCGCTGCAGGCGCGTCTCCAGCAGTACTCGTACGACATCGTGGACGCCATCGAGGTGATCGGCGGCACCAACATCCAGTTCGCCCACGACCCGAAGACCGGGCGCGTGGTGGCCATCGAGATCAACCCCCGCACTTCGCGCTCCTCGGCCTTGGCCTCGAAGGCGACCGGCTTCCCCATCGCGTTCGTGTCGTCACTCCTGGCCTGCGGCCTGACGCTAGATGAGATCCCGTACTGGCGCGACGGCACCCTGGAGAAGTACACCCCCTCGGGAGACTACGTGGTGGTCAAGTTCGCTCGCTGGGCCTTCGAGAAATTCAAAGGGGTCCAGGACAAGCTCGGCACGCAGATGCGGGCCGTCGGCGAGGTCATGAGCATCGGGAAAACCTACAAGGAGGCGTTGCAGAAGTCGATCCGCTCCCTGGAGATCGGCCGCTATGGGCTCGGGTTTGCCAAGGATTTCCACCGCCGGACGCTGGCGGAGCTCTTGGACCTGCTGGCTGAGCCCTCCAGTGAGCGCCAGTTCATCATGTATGAGGCCCTGCGCAAGGGGGTGGCGGTCGAGGATCTCTACCGGCGCACGTACATCAAACCGTGGTTCATCGAGCAGATGCGGGAGCTGGTCGAGTTGGAGGAGCGGTTGCTGGCGTACAAGGGACAAATGCCCCCCGACGATCTGCTGGTCCGGGCCAAGAAGGACGGGTTTGCCGACAAGTACCTGTCGCAACTCCTCGGCGTGCCCGAAGCCGACATTCGGGCGCGGCGCACGGCGCTCGGCGTGGTCGAGGCGTGGGACGCTGTGCCGGTCAGCGGCGTGGAGAGCGCCGCCTATTACTACTCGACCTACAACGCGCCCGACCGGGTCTCCGCCAGCCGCCGGCGCAAGGTCCTCGTGCTGGGGGGAGGCCCCAACCGGATCGGGCAGGGGATCGAGTTCGACTACTGCTGCGTGCATGCGGCCTTCGCCCTGCGCGAGGCGGGCTACGAGTCAATCATGATCAACTGCAACCCGGAGACCGTGTCCACGGACTACGACACCTCGGACAAGCTGTACTTCGAGCCGCTGACCGTCGAAGACGTCCTGGCGATCTACGAGAAGGAGCGGCCGGAGGGCGTCATCGTCCAGTTCGGCGGGCAGACCCCGCTTAACATCGCCGCGGAGCTGGAAGCGGCGGGGGTCAAGATCATCGGCACGTCCCCAGCGGTGATCGATCTCGCGGAGGATCGGGACCGTTTTCGCCGCGTCATTGACAAATTGGGGATCCCCCAAACGGAATCGGGTATGGCCAGTACGCTGGAGGAGGCGCTGGCCATCGCCGAGCGGATCGGCTACCCGTTGATGGTGCGCCCCTCCTACGTGCTCGGCGGACGCGCCATGGAGAAGGTGCACGACGAGGAGATGCTGCGGGAGTACGTGGCCAAGGCCGTGGAGATCTCGCCGGAGCGGCCCATCCTCATTGATCGCTTCCTCGAAAACGCCATCGAGGCCGAGGCGGATGCCATCGCTGACGGCAGCGACGCCTTCGTCCCCGCGGTGATGGAGCACATCGAGCTGGCCGGCGTCCACTCGGGGGACTCGGCTTGCGTGATCCCGCCGGTCAGCATCCCGCGCAAGCACCTGGACACCATCGAGGAGCACACCCGGAAGATTGCCGTGGAGTTCGGTGTGGTGGGGCTGATGAACGTCCAGTACGCCATCGCCAACGATACCGTCCACATCCTGGAGGCCAACCCCCGCGCCAGCCGGACGGTGCCGCTGGTCAGCAAGGTCTGCAACATCCCGATGGCGCGCTTGGCCACGCAGGTGATGCTCGGCAAAACGCTCTCCGACCTGCAGCTCAGGCGCCGACCGATCCCCCATTTCGGCGTCAAGGAGGCGGTGTTCCCGTTCAACATGTTCCCCGAGGTGGACCCCGTGCTCGGACCAGAAATGCGCTCGACCGGCGAGGTGCTGGGGATGGCGGACAGTTACGGCGAGGCCTTTTTCAAGGCGGAGGAGGCGGCCGGGCAATTCCTGCCGCTTCAGGGGACGGTCCTCATCACCGTGGCGGAGTACGACCGGCCGGGCGCCCTGGAGGCCGCGCGCCGCTTTGCCGAACTGGGGTTTCACATCGTTGCCACCAGCGGCACGCGGAGTTTTCTGCAAGCGAACGGCATCGCGGCGCAACCAATTCTCAAGCTGCACGAGGGTCGCCCCAACATTGCCGACGCTATCAAGAACGGGGAGGTTCACCTGGTGGTCAACACCCCCGCCGGCAAGCTCAGCATCTACGACGACTCCTACATCCGGAAGGCGGCCATCAAGTATAAGGTCCCATACATCACCACGACCACTGCCGCCGTCGCCACCGCTAGGGGAATCGCCGCGGTCCGCCAAGGGCGCGGCGCCGTCAGGAGCCTGCAGCAGTATCATGCAGGGATCGGTAATTGACGGTCCGACGGCCTTTGGAATTGGCGGATGGTGATACGAAGGAATGTGAGGGAGCCCGCTGTGGAGAACTCCTCTTCCGGCACGGGCCGAGTTTACCAGGTTTCTCGTAAGCGGCCTTCGGCGGCCGTTGCGAGTCGGTGTACTGGGCCACACAGCAGTGCCGTCAGTGAGCGCCTGTGTGGCCCAGTTGCAAGGTGACAAAAGCGCCGACGTCCCCTTTGGCTGATTCCTGCCGATTGATTTCATGATCGGCAACATGATCACCTAGAGACTCGTCGCCTCCATCGAGGTCGCGGCGCCCATCGTCCGCGACTGCTCGGCGTATGACGTCAAGACAGGCTTTTGGCTCGGGTTTTTGTCTTAAGCAAGCTGGGGAGGGGCGCCTGCAGAGTGGGTCCGTTGTTTGAAAGCTGAGAGGTGACTTCTTTCGCGGGGATGGCTCAGCCGCTGCGTTCGGGATTGAGGCCGGCTAGTCGCTCCCTCTTGGCAGCGGCTTCGAGTCGATCGTCGGCTGCCCAAAATTCTACTTGCCTTCCAAGTTCCTTCCTCAGCCAGAGGGCAGCCGCAAGGTGAATCGCGTCGAACCCTCGAAGCGGATAGCGCTGCACCAATCGGCGAACGTCGGCGAGAGTTGCGACATCGACATGGACCTGGTCGTAAGCGGGCCATTCAGCCTCGAACGCCGCAGACGCCGCCCGATAGGCCACAACTGAAAGCCCTCCATCCCGACGTTTTCGCGCCAAAGCAGCATGCACTTCGGCATAGGACACTCTGGAAGTAAACACCCGGTTCGCTCCAGTCCAACGCTCTCGAACCTGCTGAGTCCCCGGTTCCTCGTAATAGCGCTTTACGATCACGCTGGAGTCGGCGTAAATCACCGCCGGTCCTCACTAATCAGATCAGAAGCTAACGGCCCACGGCCCTTGACCAGGGGCGGGTTTGCCAGGAAAGGTCTTTCGGCGGGCGCCACATGCCCCCCGACCAGAAGCGCCCGCAATCGCTCTTCTCGGTTTGACCGCTCATCGTGACCATACGGCATGAGCACGGCTACCGGCTTCCCTCGATCGGTGATGACGATCCGGCTCCCGCGGCGCACGCGTCCAAGATGTCGCGTTAGTTCGTCACGGAACTTGCGGACACCAACGCCTCTCTCCATCTGATCCTCCATGGTCACAACAATGTGGTCATGATAAACTGATCGAGTCTGCTTGTCAATCGCCCCCGGTATCCTTATTCCAAGGCATTTGTCCGGGCGGTCCATGGCTTTCTTTGTTTCACGATTTGAAGCGTTGGGCCCGACCCGAGTGCGGCCGGGCTGCCTGGGGTGCTATCTCTTCCAGGACATCGAAGGGCCGATGCCACGTCGTCGAGGAGAGGGGATCCCAGGCCGGCAGGATCGACACCTGTGCCCGGATGGCTACCGCTGTGCCTTGGCTTCGAGCGATCGGCGTGCCGAGCTGCGCGTGAGACTGCGGGAGGCCGCGCGAAGCGATCGTCCTGGCAAAAGTGCCAACCTCGTGTCTTCTTGGGCGGGGGCCTCGGTCTGGCCGGGTGTCGGATCGGTGGTTGGGTGGGCCTGGGCGCTCCCTCTGCCGACAAGGCCAAGTGACGCGAAGTTCTGCCGGGGAAGACTAGACTAGCGGATGGCGCCAGCGAAGTCCGGGCAAGCGGGCATAGTCGCGGTCTGTGGTGATCCATTCGCACCCGGACTCGATGGCCAGGGCTGCGAGGTACGCATCGGCGACCATGTTGCCCCTGGCGTCGGCCTCGCGGCAAAGACGCGTGAAGATCTCCCAGTCGCGTTCGCCGGGTGCCACCGTCACGCAGTTCGGACGGTCGCGAATCTCTGCCACGAACCTCAGCGCCCTTTCCAGCGGACTCGGCTCTTTGAAGACGCGTGGATGGGTCACCACACGGAGGAAGCCGCTGAGGATCAAGTCGGAGAGCCCGTAGGCGACATCCGAGTTGACGACGGACTCCAACCACTCGCGGTAGCGGCCGTGACTCGGGGCGTCGCTTCGATGCGCGTAGACGAGAATGTTAACGTCGATGAGGATCACCGGAGGTGTCCATCAGGTCCAGCAGGGCAGCGGTGTCATCAAGGTCTACCCGGGACTTCAGCCCCCTCTTGCCAAAGGTCGTCAGCTTCACGGGTGCAGACCGGGAGGAACGATGTGGGCTTCTGCTTCACCCTGAGCGACTTCGGCCTCCCCGTGGCCAGCCTGTACGTGGCGGTCTGTGGGCGCCGCCACCCCCGCTGGCCCAACGCGTGGAGGGGACGTAGGGCACTTATGAAACATATTTCCGAGGTCCCCGCACGCGGCATGGCCAGAGAACGGCGCACTGGCTCGCTCCGACCAAGTGCGATAACTGTAGTTGGTCCGCCCGCGTCCGACCACGAACTGTAAGCATGCTCCCGGGGAATCGAGGGGTTAAGGGCTCAATGGTGTCCGGCACCTTTCCTCCGAGGCGGGCTTCAGCACTTTCACTTGACCATTTCGGATTGCCTGAGGTAAGGTGATATTCCGGGTTCGAGAGGATAGCGCGCAGGGTTGACCCCCATGGCGCGTCGCGCGTTGGGACAGCCACGTAGGATGCTCCAGACGGCAATGACGCAGCCCGAAGTCTCCGATCCGAAGCTCAGGGAAATGGTTGGGCGTTTGGTGGACTCGTTCCAGCCGGAGGCCATCTATCTCTTTGGGTCGGTTGCCCGAGGCGCCGGGGGCCCGGACAGCGATTACGATCTCCTCGTTGTGGTAAAGGCTTCGGACCTCCCCACCTACCAGCGAAACAAGAGAGCCTTCAGGGTCTTGTGCGGCGTGGGGGCCGCAAAAGACGTGATCGTCTTGACTCGCGACCAGTTCGACAGGAAGCTGAAGGTCGCCAGCTCCCTCGCGGCAACGGTGGCGCGTGAGGGTCGCCTCCTCTATGCAGCCTGAGATCGTCGAGGAGGTGCGGTCCTGGCTGGGGAAAGCTCGCGCTGATCTTCGCGCGGCCGAGGTCGATATCGGGGCATCCCCTCCTTTGATCGGGGATGCATTTTTTCATTGCCAGCAGGCCGTGGAGAAGCCGCTCAAGGCCTTCCTGGCGGCGCACGAGGTCCCGTTCCGTAAAACCCACGATCTCGACGAACTCGCGATCGCGTGTGGGCGGATTGATCCGGGACTTGACCGCGAGGCCGATGCGGCCCGTGAGTTGACGGCCTTCGCCTGGGAATTCCGGTATCCGGGAGAGTCGGAAGAGCCCTCCCGCCAGGAAGCGGAAGAGGCTCTCGTCATCGCGGGTAGAGTTTTCCAGACTGTCCTGCGTCGCCTGCCGACAGAGGCTCACCCCTGATCCGAGGCTTATTACATTTGCTCACGCTGCGGATTCTCTTTCTGCTCCCCTCGGTGTGAGGATTGTCTTGGGGGTTCTCAATGCCTGAGCGAGACTTGTGCTTCACGCCGGCGACGGAGCTGGTGAGGCTATACCGGGCGCGGAAAGTGTCGCCCCTGGAAGTGATGCGGGCCGTCCTGGCTCGCATTGACCAGGTCAACCCAGCGGTCAATGCCTACGTGACTCTCGCGCGGGAGTCTGCGCTCCGTGCGGCGCGGGCGGCGACGAACGTGCTGAGGCGGGGCGCGAAGCTCCAACCGCTTCACGGCGTGCCGGTCTCCATCAAGGACAACACCCCCACGAAGGGCATCCGGACCACCTGGGGGTCCAAGATCTTCGAGCACCACGTCCCGGAGGAGGATGCGCTGATCGTAGAGCGCCTGAAGGCGGCCGGGGCCATAGTGGTCGGCAAGACGAACACGCCCGAGTTCGGCGCCGGCGCCAACACCTTCAACGCGGTGTTCGGCGCCACGCGAAATCCCTGGAACCCGGCCCTCACCTGCGGTGGATCCAGCGGCGGGGCTGCCGTCGCGCTGGCGACGGGGATGGGGCCGATCGCGCAGGGCTCCGATCTCGGCGGCTCGCTCCGGATCCCGGCCGCCTTCTGCGGCGTCGTCGGCTTCCGGACTACCCCGGGCCTCGTGCCGGATTACCCGAAGGAGCTGGCGTGGGATTCCCTCTCCGTCGTCGGCCCCATGGCGCGGACCGTCGCGGACCTGGCGCTGATGCTCTCGGTGGTGGCAGGGCCCGATGACCGGGCGCCGCTCTCGTATGCCGTAGACACCCGGGAGTTCCTCAAGGCCGTCAGGGCCCCGTCGGTCAAAGGCTGGCGGGTGGCCTGGACGCCCGACCTCAACGGCCTGATCTCAGTGGACGCCGAGGTGGCGAAGGTTGCCGAGGGGGCGACCAAGATCTTCAGGTCGCTCGGCGCCAAGGTCGAGGCCGCCTGCCCCGATTTCAGCGAGGTGAACGAGATCGTCCTGGCGACGCGCGGCTTGTCTATGGTTGCGCTGCACGCGGACAAGCTGGCCCAGTGGAAGGACCAGATGCAGAAGGGGCTGGTCTGGAACATCGAGCAGGGTCTTCGTCTCACGCCCCAGGAAATCGGTCGCGGCGAGAAGCTTCGCACGATGCTCTGGCAGCGGGTGCGGACGTTCATGGAAACGCGCCATCTCTTGATCCTGCCCACCGTGGCGGTGCCGCCTTTCCCGGTGGAGCAGCCGTACCCCACCGAGATCAATGGCAAGGCCCTGGACAACTACACCCAGTGGTTCTTCCTCACGTATGCCATCACGGTGATGGGCCTGCCGGCAATCTCGATCCCGTGCGGTTTCACGCAGAGCGGCCTGCCCGTCGGGCTGCAGATCGTGGGACGACGGCGACAGGAGGCGGCGGTGCTCTGCGCGGCGGCGGCGTTCGAAGCCGCGGCACCGTGGAGAGACCAGTTACCACCGATTGTCAGGCGGGGCGACGTTGGCCGTGAAACGTGAGACGTGAGACGTGAAACGGGAAACGTGAAAGGGGAAACGTGAGGCGGGAGGCGGAAGGGGGGAGGAGTGAGACTGGGGCGAGGCGATGATCGGGGCCACGGTTTACCCTTGACAGCAATGAGGGGTTGTAAAAGACTGGTATCTAACGGGGTGGCCGTTTGTGCTGCCCCGTCCGCTCGGCGGCTCACGAATGTGGCCGCCGGCTTTGGCAAGGTGGCTCCAGGTGCAAACAACGGGGGAGGGGTGACCAGCGTTTCGCAGAGGAGGTGATTCTGCCGACATCCACTGGTTGTTTGCCGTTCTGACCGATTGACCGACACTGTGAGAATTGAGGAGGCGATGGGATGCCCGACCGTGAGGGGTCCCACCGAGACACCATGAAACGAATTCTGATGGCAGTAGCAGTGATGATGGCCGCGATCTTGGGTGCGGGGGTCGCGTCGGCCGCCGACCTCACGATCTATGCCGCACTGGACAAGAAGACCATCGAAGAAATCGCCGACGCCTTCAAGCAGGCGACAGGCCTCACCGCCGAGATCGCCCTGCAGATCGAGCAGGCGGGGACCGTCGCCTCCCGCATCCAGACAGAGGCCGCGAATCCCCGGGCGGACATCTTCATCGGCGGGAACTCCTCCATCCACGACAGCCTCGCCACGGGGGGCTTCCTGGCCAAGTACGTGTCGCCGGAGGTGGCTAGGGCCGGGATCGAAAAGAAGTACATGAACCCCAACGGCTCCTGGAGCGGCTGGTACCTGGGGGCGCTGGCCATCCTGGTGAATGAGAAACGGTTCCAGGCCGAAATCGCCCCCAAAGGACTGAAGATGCCGGCTACCTGGGACGATCTCTTGAACCCGGCCTATAAGGGAGAGGTCATCGCGGCGAACCCGGCCACCACGGGCGGCGCGGTGATCTTCGTGGCCACCCAGATCTTCCGCCTGGAGAGCGAGGAAAAGGGATTCCAATACATCGCGGACCTTCACAAAAGTGTGGCCCAATACACGCCGGGGGCCAACGGGTCCATTCCCTTGGTGGCTCAGGGGCAGGCCATCGTCGGCGTGGCCTGGGGCCATGACCTGGTCCGCCAGAAGAAGGCGGAGAACCTGCCGGTCGCCGTCATCTTCCCCAAGGACGACGGGTACGAGATCGGCGCCGTCTCCATCATCAAGGGGGCACCCCACCTGAGTGCCGCGCAGAAGTTCGTGGATTTCATCCTGACCCCCAAGCCGATGGAGATCAATGCCAAGAACGGCCTGCGCTACCCGGTGCGCGCCGGCGTGAGGATGCCTGAAGGGGTACCGGCCTTCGAGAGCCTCCACTTCGTGAACTACGACCAGGCCAAGGTGGCCGCAAACCTGGACGCCTGGAAGAAGCGCTGGGCCCAGATCACAGGCAAATAGTCCCGACCCGGACATCGGTACGATGCGTAAAGCCCGGGGGGTCCCCCGGGCTTTACGCCGTTCGGGGAGCCACGCATGAAGAAGCTGCTGCGGGAGCCGCTGCTCCTTGCCGCCATCGCCGCGATCTTCATCGCCCTGGGGCTCTTCGTGATTTACCCGGTCCTGCGGGTGCTCCTCTACCCGTCCCTCCGGGATTTCCTCGGGCTTCCGACCAACGAGCGCTACGTGACGGCGACTCTCCACACGTTCGTCATCGTGGTCCTCTCCACCACCACTGCCACGGTGGTCGGATTCCTGTTCGCTTATACCTTCGCTCGGACGACCGTGCCCTGCAAGACGCTTTTCCGGAGCATCGCCATCCTGCCGCTTTTCTCCCCGCCCTTCATGATCGCCTTCAGCTACATCCTGATCTTCGGGCGAAACGGGCTGGTGACCTACACGCTCCTGGGGACGCGGTACAATATCATCGGGTGGCACGGCCTGTGGCTGTCGCAGACCATCGCCTTCTTTCCCATCGCCGCCCTGGTGATGGAGGGGGTGCTGCAGTCCATTGCCCCTTCGCTGGAGTACGCTGCCCGCAACCTCGGCGCCAGTGGCTGGCGGCTGTTCCGGACCGTGACCCTGCCCCTGGCCAGGCCGGGAGTCGCCGGTGCGGCTCTCCTGGTGGCTATCTACGTCCTGGCCGACTTCGGCAACCCGGTTATGATCGCCGGGCACTACACGGTCCTCCCGACCGAGGCCTGGGCCCGCATCTCCGGCTGGGGGGATGTCACCGGGGCTGCGGTCCTGTCCTCGGTCCTGCTGGTCCCGGCCTTCGGCCTCTTCCTGGCCCAGCGGTACTGGGTCGGCCGTCGGCAGTACCTCACCATCACCGGGAAAGTGGCCCTGCTGACCCTCCCACCGACCCCCTGGTACCTCAAGTGGCCTCTTTTTGCCTTCTGCACGGTCGTGTCGGCCCTGATCCTCTTGGTGTACTTGGGCCTCCTGGCGGGCGCCTTCTGCCGGGGGTGGGGCTTTGACTACACGCCGACGCTCCGACACTGGCAGGACGTCCTGGCCAATACCCGTTCCCTGATCCACAGCCTGGTCTTCGCCGGCGTGGCCGCCACCGTGAGCTCGCTCCTTTCCATCCTGGCCTCCTACCTCGTCTCGCGGAAGGCGTTCCCGGGCCGGTGGGTACTGGACTTCGTGGCCATCCTGCCGGCGGCGATCCCAGGCGTCGTGTTCGGCATTGGCTATTCGCTGGCCTTCAACGTCCCGCCGTTTGACCTGTATGGGACGGCGACGATCATCATTTTGAGCATGATCTTTTGGAACATCCCTATGGGGTACCAGACGGGAATCGGCCGGCTCAAGCAGATCGCTCCCTCGCTCGGCGAGGCCGCATCCAACCTGGGGGCCGGATCCCTGAAGACCTTCTGGGACATCGAGCTGCCGCTGCTGAAGTCCTCGTTGGTCTCGGCCTTCGTTGTGTCCTTTATCCGGGCGGTCACCACGCTTTCGGTCATCGTCTTCCTGGTCACGAACCGAAACGTGGTGGCAACGTTCACCATCCTGAACCTGGCCAACGACGGGTACCGAGGGGCGGCCGCGGCCTTGACCACGGCCCTGCTGGCCCTGAGCTGCATCGTGCTGGCGATATCCCGACTGTTGTTCGGTCGGAACGTGGAGCTCTTCCGGATATGACCGATGCGCCCGTCCACATCGCCATCCGGCGCCTGACCAAGCGGTTCGGATCGGTCACGGCCGTGCGGGATATCTCGCTGGAGATCACGCGGGGAAGCTTCACGACGCTCCTCGGCCCCAGCGGGTGCGGCAAGACGACGATCCTGCGCACGCTGGCCGGCTTCTACGAGGCCGACGAAGGGGACATCTTCTTCGGCGAGCGCCGAATGAACGATGTGCCGTCGCATCGCCGGCATGCCGCCATGGTGTTCCAGGACTACGCGCTGTTCCCGCACATGACGGTGTTCGAGAACGTGGCCTACGGGCTGAAGATCGGCGGCCTGCGGGGAGAAGCGCTGCGCCGGAAGGTGGAGCGGGTCCTGGGCGACCTGGGGCTCGCGGGCCTGGGGGATCGGACGCCGGGGATGATCAGCGGGGGCCAGCAGCAGCGCGTGGCGCTGGCACGGGCGCTGGTGATGGAACCCGAGATCCTGCTGCTGGACGAGCCTCTCTCCAACCTGGATGCCAAGCTGCGGGTAACGGTTCGGGCCGAGCTGCGGCAGATCCAGCGGCGGGTCGGGATCACCACCGTCTACGTCACCCACGACCAGGAAGAGGCACTGGCCATCTCCGACCGAATCGCCGTGATGCACCAGGGAGAGGTGGTCCAGTACGGGACTCCCTGGGAGATCTACTACACACCCGAGAGTGTCTTCGTGGCCGACTTCGTCGGTACAGCCAATTTCATCCGGGGCCGGGTCCGTGAGGCCAGCCCGCACCGGTTCACGCTGGAGTTCGGGGGGAGGATGATCACGGTGGAGTTGCCGGGGAGGGATCTCCACCCTGGAGAGGAGGCGGTTCTGAACATCCGACCTGAAGCCATCCAGGTAACCACCAACCTGCCGGATGAGCCAAGGGTGAACGTCCTGGAGGGTGTGGTTCGAACCCACACCTTCGTGGGGCAGTGGGTTCGCTACTGGGTGGATGTCCCGCTCCGCCCAGAGGCTGCCCCCTACGAGTTCATCGTAGACGTCCCCGATCCCCGGGAGAGAGGGATCCTGGAAGGGCGGGTCTTCCTTCGCCTGGATCCCCGGAAGATCCACCACCTGCAGGGCGCCTGACCCCAAGGAGAGCCTAGAGCCGAGAGCCGAGAGGGATGGCGACAGCGACAGGGACAGCGATCCCGCCCTGGCGGGACTGTCGGATCTGGCTGTTGGGATGAGCGGAGTGCCGCGAGCCGCAAGTCTTGCCCCGGGTGATCAAACGTGGTAAGGTGCCGCGCCCGTCCGATTCGGCCCGAGGGCAAGAGCCGAGAGCGGTGAGGGGGAATCCGAGTTTTGAGAATCCGGCTGATCGGCCTGCAAGGCCGCGGGCCTTCTGGGAGGAGAGCGATGCGCAGCGATACGGTCAAGAGGGGGTATGAGAAGGCGCCCCACCGGAGCTTGCTTCGGGCGGTAGGGCTCTCCGATGCGGATTTCAACAAGCCATTCATCGGGGTGGCCAACTCCTACGTGGGCATCATCCCGGGCCACGTCCACCTGCAAGAGGTGGGCAGGATCGTGTGCGAGGCCATCCGGGAGGCCGGCGGCGTCCCCTTCGAGTTCAACACCATCGGCGTGGACGACGGCATTGCCAACGGCCACGCTGGGATGCGCTACTCGTTGCCCAGCCGCGAGCTGATCGCCGATGCCGTGGAGACAATGGCGCTGGCCCATTGCTTCGATGGGCTGGTCATGATCGGCAACTGCGACAAGATCGTCCCCGGGATGCTGATGGCCGCCATGCGGCTGAACATCCCCAGCATCTATGTCAGCGGTGGGCCCATGGCCGCGGGGAAGATGGCCGATGGCAGAGTGGTGGACCTGATCTCCGTCTTCGAGGGGGTGGGGGAGTTCTCGGCCGGCAAGATCGACGAGGCCGCTCTTCTAGAGCTAGAGCGCAAAGGGTGCCCCACCTGCGGTTCCTGCTCCGGGATGTTCACGGCCAACTCCATGAACTGCCTGGCCGAAGCGCTGGGGATGGCGCTGCCGGGCAACGGCACGATCCTCGCCGTGGACGAGAAGCGCAAGGAACTCTATCGCGCTGCGGCGCGACAGATCCTGAAGCTGGTGGAGATGGACCTGAAGCCGCGGGACATCGTGAACCGCGAGAGCATCGACAACGCCTTCTGCCTCGACATGGCCATGGGCGGCTCGACCAACACCGTCCTCCACACGCTGGCCATCGCCCACGAGGCCGGGGTGGCCTATTCGCTGGATCGGATCAACCAGCTCTCCGACCGGGTCCCGTACGTGTGCAAGGTGAGCCCGGCGGGCCATCATCACCTGGAGGATGTGGACGGGGCTGGGGGCATCAGTGCTATTCTCAAGCGCTTGGCGGAACGGGGAGACCTGCTGAAGCTGGACCGGCCCACGGTGACGGGCAAGACGCTGGGGGAAAATATTCGACAGGCGACCGTCAAGGATGCCGACGTCATCCGCCCCCTGGACAGTCCCTATCGCACGACCGGCGGGCTGGCGATTCTCTTCGGCAACCTGGCGCCCGAGGGCGCGGTAGTGAAGGCGGGCGGCGTGGCTCCCGAGATGATGCGGCACGAGGGGCCAGCCGTGATCTTCGAGTCGCAGGACGAGGCCCTGGCCGGGATTCTGAACGGCAAGGTGAAGGCCGGCGACGTGGTGGTGATCCGTTACGAGGGTCCCCGAGGCGGACCGGGCATGCAGGAGATGCTCTCGCCCACCTCCGCCCTCATGGGACGCGGCCTCGGGATTTCCGTGTCGCTCATCACGGACGGTCGGTTCTCGGGTGGGTCCCGCGGCGCCTGCATCGGCCACGTCTCACCGGAAGCGGCCGCGGGCGGCCCCATCGGCCTGCTCCGGCCGGGGGACCGGATTCGGATCGACATCGACAAGCGCCTCCTGGAGGTGGACCTCTCGGAGGCCGAACTGAAGGCGCGCCGCGCCGCCTGGAAGGCGCCGGAGCCCCGGGTCAAGACCGGGTGGCTGTACCGTTACTCGAAGATGGTCACCTCGGGAAGTCAAGGGGCGGTGCTCAAAGCCGAGTAGCCGGCTGGAAGCGTAGGGTGACATGCGAGGGGCGGGCCCGGAACTTGGGTCCGCCCTTGGCATTTTCCTGGCGGCCAGGTCAGGCTTGATTTCGGGGTATCACCTGTGGCAGCGTATCACAGCCTGACCGCTGCCGCCGCTGCCGCAACGGGACAGCGGCGTTGACGACTTGGTTGCTGTGTCTCGAATCACCTCGGTGAGGAGGGCACATGGAGCGCTCCGCGGATGCGGCACTCACTCTTGGCGCCGCTGACCGGGCCGATCGGCGCTACATCGCACGCCTGGTCGTCCTCTTCTGCGCCGGCTGGGCCGTGATCTATGCGGACCGGACGGTGCTGTACCCGCTGCTCACCGTGATCGCACGAGAGTTCGGACTGAGCGGCGTCCAGACCGGCCTGATCACCGGGACCTACTTCACCCTGTACGTGCTGGGACTCCTCACCTCGGGCCTCCTGGCTGAGCGGTTCGGCCTGAAGCGGATGCTCATTCTCTACTGCCTGGTGGCGGCCGTAGGCGTGGCCGGGTTCGGGTTCGCGGCGGTGAATTACTCCGCCCTTCTGGCCGTGGCCGGTTTGCACGGTTTGGGAGCCGGGGCCTACTATCCCATGGCGTACAGCATCACGATCCACACGGTCCCGAACAATCTCCGCGGGATCGCCTCGGGGGTGATCAACGGTGGGATGTCGTTGGGCCTGGCGGCTGGGCTGGCCCTGGCCGGTCCGTTCTACCAGGCGACGGGCAGTTGGCGGATCCCATTCTTGATCCTGGCGATCCCCACCTTCCTCGTGACCGCGCTGTACCAGGGCATGGTGCGAGAGGTGCGCCTCACCGCACCTCGCTCTGTTCCCCTCTGGAGGATGCTCCGCGATCCGACGCTCCTCTGCATGAATCTGGCCGGCTTCTGCGTCCTGTATGGCTGGTGGGTCCTCCTGTCGTGGGCGCCGGTCTTCTTCCAAACGGAACGCGGGGTGAGCCTGACGATGTCGGGCCTGTACACGCTGGTGATCGCCATCACCGCCATGCCCTCGGGCCTGGTCCTGGGTCGTCTGTCGGATCGCGTGGGTCGCAAGCGGATCATCCTGGGGATGCTCCCCCTGATGGCGCTGACCTTGATGGCTGTCGCCCATGTGCAGTCCCGGACCGGCATGTTGCTCATCCTGATGGCCTACGGATTGGTCGGGAAACTGGCCTGGGACCCGCTCGGCATCGCCTGGCTCGGCGATTATGTGTCGCGGACGCACCCCGAGGCTGTGGGCGCCGCGGTCACGCTCTTCTCCTTCATCAGCGTCATGTCGGCCGTGATCGGCCCCCCCGTGACGGGATGGATCAAGGACGTGACCGGGTCGCTCGCCGGAGGCTTCTACGTCGCGGGGGCACTCGCCCTGGCCGCGTTCCTCCTGTCCCTCGGCCCGGCGGACAGCGGCCGCAGCGGAACGGCCCGGTGAGGCGCACGTGTTTCGCGTAGGGGGCCTGTGTGGAATGAGGCTGCGTGGGGCCGGTTTCAGACGAGCCGGCATTCACCGGCTCCTCATCTTTATCGCCCTGACTCTGGCCTTCCCCCTATCGGCGAGCTGGGCTGGGACCGCACCGCCTCAGAGCCCGGCGATCCAGATCCTGGTGGTCAAGACCGAGTCCGAGGCGCGGGCCGCGGTCGCGGATCTCAATAAGGGGGTGCCCTTCGAGCGGCTCGTCCGCGAGCGCTCCATCGGCCCGGAGCGGGAGCGGGGCGGCTATCTGGGCCGGGTGAATCCGGCCAGCCTGTCGCCGGCGGCCCGGGCGGCGATGGAAAAGACCCCGCCCGGGCGTATCAGTCCGATCTTCCCCACGGAGAACGGGTTCGCGGTGATCCAGGTGCTGACGAGCTGGGAAGAGCAGGAACTGGAGACGAGGCTCCGTCGGGAACCGGAGGCACAGGCACTCCTCGAGCGGGGGACGGAGCTGGGCCAGGCGGGGGACCCGGAGGCAGCCGAATCCCTTCTCCGACGGGCCACGGAGCTGAACCCCAACCTGGTGGACGCGCACTACAACCTGGCCATCGTGTACCGGAAGCGGGGGCAAGTGGATGCAGCCATTGCGAGAATGGATTGGGTGGTCCGCCTGCGTCCCGATGACTTCGAAGCCCATATGCGCCTCGGCGCCTGGCTCTTCGAGCGGGGCCAGTACTCGGAGTCCAGCCAGGCCTACGAGCGGGCAGCGACCCTCCGCATGGATTCGCGCGAGGCCTGGTTGAGGCTGGCGCAGAGCTATGACGCCGCCGGGAAATCCCGGGCGGCGGTGGGCGCCTACCGACGGGCGATCGCCCTCCAGGATTTCGACGACCCGGCCCTCGTCAGGACGCTCCTCCGGGTGGCCATACAGGCAAAGGACGGCCCTACGGCGGTGGCGGCAGCGCGGAAGCTTCAGGCGTTCCGGGCCGGCCACGAAAGCTTCATGGCGCTGGGGGAGGCCCTCCTCTTGAACGGCGAGGTTGATGCAGCCATTCAGGAGTATCAAAAGGCCGTCGCCCTGGTGTCCTCCTCAGCCGCGGCCCAGGCCGGGCTGGGTTTGGCGTATGTCAAAGCGGGCCAGGCAGAGGCGGCAGTCGAGCGCCTCCTGCGGGCCATCCAGCTCGAGCCCGGCAATCCGGCCTACTACCGGATCCTGGCCCGCGTCTATGAGGGCCAGGGCCGCCTGGATCTCGCCATCGTGGCCCTCCGGGACGGGGTGAGGGCGGCCGTAGCATGGCCGCGGGGACTGCAGGCCGAGATGGCCGAAGAGCTTGCCGCCCTCTACGATCGCGCCGGCATGAGCCGCGAGGCTGCGCAAGAGCGACTCCGGGCGAAGTCGCTGGGGACTCCCTGAGGCTAGTGATGACTTGCAGAGGTCCGCGGGCGATTGCCCCCGAGGCCACCCCTCCGAGCGCCGGGCCTCGTCGCCACCCAACGTCTCGGTTGGGTACCCGGGGGCGGCCTGAAGGACCGGACCGGGGTACCCGGCGCCGACGTCGTGGTGGAGGCGGCCGGAAGCGAAAAGAGCATGAACCAAGCGACGGCCATGCTCAAGCACAACGGGATCCTGGCGCTTTACAGCTGGATCACCCAACCCGTGACCCTGAACATCGGTCGCTGGCATGATGACGGATTGCAGATCCGGACGACCGGTCTGGTCCAGCATACGGAGGAGGAGCGGTTCATCTGGACGCCGTGGGCATTGCGGCCGGTGATCCAGGGACAGATCGATGTCCGTCCGTTGCTCACGCATGAATTTCCGCTGGAGCGTGTGGCTGAGGCGTTTGACGTCGCCGACAAGGATCCCAAGGCCATCAAGGTGGTGGTGAGGGCCTGAGCGGCGTCCGGTCCCCTGCCGCGCGCCTGGCCGTCTCTTTCTGCTTGCCGCCCCGCGTCGGATCTGGGTACGATGGCGCGAGCCGGGGGTCAGGAATCGCCTAGCCTCCGGCCCTGTGAGGGATCGCCATGTCGCCGGCACGCCCGCGCCATCCCTTCATGACGCGTCAGGATGTCGAAGCCTGGCGCGACCGCGCCTTCCGCCGCCTCCCGCACCTCAAGGTCCGCGGAGAGAAGACCGCGCTCCAGTTCGTCAACGATGTGGGCTTCTGCTTCACCCTGAGCGATTTCGGCTTGCCGGTGGCCAGCCTGTACGTGGCGGTCTGCGGGCGCCGCCACCCGCGCCGGCCGAAGCACACCCACCACGATCCCGAGATCGGCCTGACCTGGGATCTGAAGGACCGCCTGCCGGCCAAGCGCCTGACCTATTACGGGAAGCTGGTCAAGGGAAAGCCGACGCTCGTGTCGCTTTCCCTGCTGCCGGCGTTCTGCGCCCTGATCCGCGATGGGAAGGGCAGCGGCGATTACATCGTGGACTACCGCCAGGGCCGGATGAGCCGCGCGGCCGTGGCCATTCTGGAGGCCATTCACGACGCAGGCCCGCTGGTCACGCCGGAGCTTCGCAAGGCCGTGGCGATGCGCGACCCGGACCGGACCGCCGATTTCGACCGGGCCATGGCTGAATTGCAGCGAGGGCTGTGGATCGTCAAGGTGGAGGAAATCTACGATCCGGACTTCTACTACCGCTGGGACCTGCTGGACAATTGGCTGCCGGCGCCGGTCACGGCATCCCTCGATCTTCCCCGGGAGGAGGCGGTGAGGCAGCTCGTGGCGACCTATCTCCGGAGCGCGGTCGCGTCCCAGGCACGCTTCCTGGCGGGCCTCTTCGGCTTGGGAATCGGGGAGATCGAGGCGGCGCTCCGGTCGCTGGAGGCGGATGGACGGATCCGCCAGGAGCAGCGCATCAAGGGGCTGTCCGGGTCGTGGGTGGCCTGGAACGTGAAACGTGAAGCGTGAAACGTAAGGTGATGTCGTTTCTGGTTCAGGGTCTATTACGTTTTACCTGAATTTTGCACGTCAAGACAATGGGGTCTTGATTTCCCTTGGTGCCGTTGGTCGAAACCACCGTGCAAAAAATTCTTTGCACCACCCAATGGGGTAGATCCCGAGAGCTCTCGGAGCCGCACTGAACGCGGCATCGGCCAATTGTCGTGCAAAATTCAGGTTTTACGTTTCACGTCTCACGCTTCACGGGGCAACATTGGTCACAATGAACCCAGAATCCTGCGGAGATCTTGCGATGGATGATCTGGTGAGGGCGGTCCTGGCCTTTCGGGATCAACGCGACTGGAAGCAGTTCCACAACCCCAAAGATCTGGCGATCTCCATCACGCTCGAGGCAGCCGAGCTCCTGGAGCATTTCCAGTGGAAGAGCCCCGGGGAGGTGGAGTCGTTCCTGGCGAAGGAGGAGAATCGAAGACCCTTGGGAGAGGAGATGGCGGATGTGCTCATCCTCCTGGTGTCCCTGGCGGATGCGGTGGGCCTGGATCTCCTGGAGGTGGCCCGGGCCAAGCTCAAGCAGAATGCGTTGAAGTATCCCGTGGATCGCGCCCGGGGGACCGCGAAGAAATATGACGAACTGGATCCGTAACCCGATCGGTCGGGGCCTGGCGCTCACCGCGGGGGTCGTCCTGGTGATGGCATGCGGCCGGGAGGCCCCCCTCGATGCACGTGTGGATCGCCTGCTGCAGCAGCGGGAGTACGCGCAGGCACTCGATCTCGTCGCCGAAGCGCTTCGGAAACAGCCGGACGCCTGGCCCGTCCATGACCTCCGCGTCCGAGTTCTCCTGGCGGCCGGGAGGGCCGAGGAGTCGCTCTCTGCTTATGCGGCCCGCTGGTCTCGCGGGGGCCCCGACTCCCCCATCCTGTTTCACCAGATCGCCATCACGCTGCTCAGAGAGGCGCTGGAGGGCGGGGATGGCCTGTTACGAACCCGCGCCGCCGCGGCGCTCGCCAGCTTCGCATCTCCCGACCTCTTGCCCATATGTCGAGAGGCCCTCGGGAACCCCGATGCCTCCGTCCGAGCCCTGGCGGCGCAGGGAGTGGCACGCATGCCGGGCGAGGAAGCCGGACGACTCCTCCGGGAGGCCCTGCGCGATCCAGAGGCCCGGGTGCGCGCCGCGGCTGCCACGGCGCTCACGGGCCGGGGCGATGCCCAGACACGAGCGGCGCTGGAGCGGGCGATCCAAGACCCCAGCCGTGAGGTCGGGCTGCGTGCCGCCATAGCGCTGGCCCGACTGGGGGAGGCGTCGGCCTTCGCGCTGCTCCACCGGCGCCTCGGGGATCCCGAGGATTCTATCCGGATGCTGGCGGCCGAGGCCCTGGGCCATCTCGGCAACTCGGACGCCGCGCCCGACCTGCGCGTACTCCTGCGGGACCCGAACCTTTACGTGCAGGTGTACGCCGCTGAAGCGCTGGTCCGCCTGGAAGATCCCGTCGGCCGCGAGGCGCTCCACAAGGCCCTGCGGCATCCCAACCAATCGGTGGCCCTGTATGCGGCGGAGGCCTTCTCGAACCTGGGCGATGCCACCGGTGCCCCCCGGCTCATCGAGACGCTGAATTCCGACGGGGATCTCTCTGCCCGCCTCTACGCCGCATGGACGCTGGCACGGTTGGGGGATCTGCGTGGCCAGCCGATGCTGGAGCAACTCCTCCGGCATGGGGACACCCAGGTCCGCATGCAGGTGACCTGGACGCTGGGGCAGATGCAGGACGGCGTCGGGATCCCAGCGCTCCGACAGGCCATATCGGACGAAGCGCGGCCGGTGCGCCTCCAGGCGGCGTGGGCCCTGGCCGCGAAGCTGGGTGAGAACAATGTCAAAGGAAGGCTCGGGGGCCCTCCGGGCCGTCGGTCCCTCCGGGCCGGAGGCTGACGGGAGGGGAGGAGAGATCGCATCGCGATCGAGCTGACGGCGGCGTGCGTCGCCACGGTCCTGGTGATCCCGCAGGGCCTCATCACGGTTCAGCCGTGCGGCCGGGCGATGGTCTTCGAGCTGCGGACGGGTGCTGCCCACCTGGCACCGGCGGCAGGCTGATGTCCTCCTCGTCCTGTTCCTGCTGGTGGCCTACCGGTGCGTAACCAAGGCTGTTTACTGGCTGCGCGCGGCCTGAGCGTTGTGATCATGGAGCGCGACCGGTGACCGTTGGTCCGCGATTTGTCTGACGCTTCGCGGGATCGGGGAGTTTCCGCTTGACACCCTTTCCGGACCCGTGATACGGTCCCCCGGCCTTCAGGAAAGAATTCACAAGCGCGCTGTGGCTCTCTCACCGGTTTCAGCGTGACCTCGTGCGATGTCTTCGACGGGAGCCGTCGCGTCCATCTCCGGGGGACTTAGGCCTTCTATCTGGCATTTCTTGGGGAGCGCAAGGAGGCGGTGATGGCCAAGCGGTTCTATACGGTCCTCATCCTACCCGATGCGACCTCACCGGCGCGGAAGTTCCACATCACCAAGACCATCGTCACGGCGGTGTCGTGTGTCACGGCGGTTTCCGTCCTCGCCTTCGCCTTCTTCCTGTACCAGTACGTGAACCTGAACGTCCGCATGCTGGAGTTGAAGCAGCTCCGCCAGGGGGCGAGTGACCGGAACTTCCTGGCCGCCAAGGTGGGCCAGCTCGAAGGCGAGCTGACGCGGCTGCGCGAACTGGATCGCAAGCTCCGCGTGGTGGCCGGGCTCGACGCGGGGGACGAGCAGGGGGCCAGGCTGGCGCAGGGCGGGGCCGAGACGCTGAGTCGGACCGCGCTCTTGGATGCGGTGCGGAAGGAAACCGGTCGCCTCGCGGACTGGGTGACCCGCGACCTGGAGGCGCTGGGGCACGAGATCACTTCACGCGAGCGGAGCTTCCGCGAGTTGAAGGACCTCTTGGAGGCGAAGCGCTCGGTCCTAGCCTCGACCCCGACCGTCTGGCCGGTCAAGGGCCTGATCACGGCCGGCTACGGCTACCGCGTGTCGCCCTTCACGGGGCAGCGGGAGATGCACGAAGGGCTTGACATCGCTGCCCCCCACGGCACACCCATCCTGGCCACGGCCAACGGTGTCGTCTCCTTCGTCGGGTCCCTGGCCGCCTTCGGCAACGTGGTGTTCATCAACCACGGGCACGGGTTCACGACGTTCTACGCGCACACCAGTAGCATCCGGGTGAAGGAAGGCCAACAGGTAAAGCGCGGGCAGATCGTCGCCTCTGTGGGCACCTCGGGACGGACCACCGGGCCGCACGTCCATTACGAGGTCCAGGTCAACGGGGCTACGGTGAATCCCCTCAAGTACATCGTCGATCCGTCGGGGGTGAAGTACGCCAACGAGGGCGAGGCCGGCGGGCAGTCGTAGGCATTCGCTCCGAATCTTTGCAGGAGCCCCGGGGGTTGTGCCCCGGGGCTTCTTTTTTCTCCGGACTGCTCCTGATACCGCCTCCTTCGAGGCGGAACCGTGGCGGATCGCTGCCTCGTCTGAGGGAGGGGAGCCCAAAGCGCGATCGGGCACTCCGGACTCCCGGAATTGGATTGCTGCCCCCCAGTTTGTCTGTTACCATACGCCAGTTTCCTTCGACAGGTCCAAACGCATGGAAGGGTGTTCATGTTCAAGCACTTGATCCATAAGATCGTGGGCACCAAGAACGAGCGCGAGCTGGCGCGCCTCCGCCCGAGGGTCGAGGCGATCAACACGCTCGAACCCGAGATACAGCGTCTCCGCGACGAGGATTTCAGGGCCCGGACGGCCCGCTTCAGGGAGCAGGTGGCCCGCGCGGCGACCGAAGGGAACGGGGACGTCAAGGCCGCGCTGGAGGAGATCCTCGCCGAAGCCTTCGCCGTCTGCCGCGAGGTGGCCCGGCGCGTGCTGAACATGCGCCACTTCGACGTGCAGCTCATCGGCGGCATGGTCCTGCACGAGGGGAAGATCGCCGAGATGGCCACGGGTGAGGGCAAGACCCTGGTGGCGACCCTGCCCGTGTACCTCAACGCCCTCACCGGCAAGGGGGTCCATGTCATCACGGTCAATGACTACCTGGCCAAGCGGGACACCCAGTGGATGGGGCCGATCTACCACGCCCTGGGACTCTCGGTGGGCGTCCTCCAGCACGAGGCCTCCTACCTATTCGACCCGACGGTGCGCGCATCCGACATGCGGATGGCGAACCTCCGGCCCTGCACGCGGCAAGAGGCCTACCGGGCCGACGTCACGTATGGGACCAACAGCGAGTTCGGGTTCGACTACCTCCGCGACAACATGAAGTTCTCGGCCGCGGAGTTCGTCCAGCGCGACCTCAACTACGGCATCGTGGACGAGGTGGACAACATCCTCATCGACGAGGCGCGGACCCCGCTGATCATCTCCGGCCCCTCGGAGGAGTCCACGGACAAGTACTACACCATTGACCGGATCATCCCCCGGCTGAAGCGGGCGGCCACCATCACCAGCGGCAAGCTGCACGAGATCGAGGCCACCGCCAGCGGCGACTACATCGTGGACGAGAAGGCCCGGACCGTGGCCTTGACCGAGACCGGTGTCCTCACGGTGGAGAAGCTGCTGGGGGTGAAGAACCTGTACGAGCCGGCCAACATCGACATCGTCCACCACGTCCAGCAGGGGCTGCGGGCCCACACCCTGTACAGGCGGGACGTGGACTACGTGGTGAAGGACGGCGAGGTCATCATCGTGGACGAGTTCACCGGTCGCCTGATGCCCGGGCGCCGGTGGAGCGACGGGCTGCACCAGGCGGTGGAAGCCAGGGAGAAGGTGAAGATCGAGCGGGAGAACCAGACCCTGGCCTCCATCACGATCCAGAATTACTTCCGCATGTACAGCAAGCTGGCGGGCATGACCGGGACGGCCGACACCGAGGCGGCGGAGTTCGCCCAGATCTACAACCTGGACGTCATGGTCATCCCGACCAACCAGACGCTGATCCGCCTGAACCACAACGACGTCGTCTACAAGACCCAGAAGGAGAAGCTGAACGCGGTCGCCGACGAGATCGCGGAGCTGTACAGGCTCGGCCGGCCGGTCCTGGTGGGCACGACGTCCATCGAGAAGTCGGAGGCGGTATCGGCGGTGCTGAAGCGGCGGGGGATCCCCCACCAGGTCTTGAATGCCAAGCCGGTGTACGCCGAGCACGAGGCGGAGATCGTGGCCCAGGCCGGGCGCCTCAAGGCGGTGACGATCTCCACCAACATGGCCGGGCGCGGGACGGACATCCTGCTGGGGGGCACCCCCAAGTTCCTGGCGGACGACCTGATGCGCCGCGGACAGGCCGGCCGGGAGGGGCTGGATCCGGCCGAGTGCGAGAAGGTCCTGGCCGAGGTCAGGGACATGCAGCGCTACGGCCTCCTCGAGACCGACGACCCCGAGAGCTACGCCGCGGCGCTCCTGCGGGTGCGCAGGCAGACCGAGGCGGAGCACCAGAAGGTGGTCGAGCTGGGCGGGCTGCACATCCTGGCGACGGAGCGGCACGAGGCGCGGCGCATCGACAACCAGCTCCGCGGCCGCGCGGGGCGCCAGGGCGACCCGGGATCCTCCCGGTTCTACCTGTCGCTGGAGGACGACCTCCTGCGCCTCTTCGCCCAGGAGCGCATCGCCAAGATCATGGACAAGCTGGGCATGCAGGAGGGGGAGCCGATCGAGCACCCCTGGGTGACCCGCGCCATCGAGACCGCCCAGAAACGGGTGGAGGCCCACAACTTCGAGATCCGCAAGCACCTCCTCGAGTACGACGACGTCATGAACACCCAGCGCAAGATCATCTATGGCGAGCGTCGGCAGCTCCTGGAGGGGGAGGATATCCGGGAGGTCATCGAGGGGATGCTGGAGGAGGTCCTCGACGAGATCCTGGACCTGTATACGAGCGAGGACACCTATCCGGAAGAATGGGACATGGTCGGCCTGGCGGAGGCGATGAAGCGCCAGTTCGACCTCCAGGTCTCCTGGACCAAGGAGGAGACCGAGTCCCTCACGCGGGCCCTCCTCAAGGACGATCTGCTGCAGAAGATCCAGGGCGCCTACCGGGCCAAGGAGGCGCAGGTCGGCACCGAGATGATGCGCTACCTGGAGCGGATGATGCTGCTGCAGGTGGTGGACACGCAGTGGAAGGACCACCTGCTGGGCATGGACCACCTGAAAGAGGGGATCGGTCTCAGGGGCTACGGCCAGAAGGATCCGCTCATCGAGTACAAGCGCGAGGGCTTTGAGCTGTTCGAGGCCATGGAGGCGCGCATCGCCAAGGAGACGGTTGAGCGCCTGATGAAAGTCCAGGTGGCCGTGGAGCCTGAGTGGGTCGCGCAGGCCGCTGATCTCTCCGAGCTGCCGCTGGCGCCGCCCGGGGACGGCCGGCGCCGTCGCGAGCGCGGGGCGATGCCCAGCCGGGGCCTCAAGCCTGCCGCTGCGCCCGCCGTTACGGCCCCGCGGGCCAAGGTCGGGCGGAACGAGCCCTGTCCCTGCGGCAGCGGCAAGAAGTACAAGAAGTGCTGCGGGCAGTAGCTGGCGAACGGATGCGGGAGGAGGCATGCTGACGGTTGCGGGGATTCAAATGGCCTGTGGGGTGGATCGGGACGAGAACTTCTCCAGGGCGCTGGATCTTGCCAGGATCGCAGTCGATCGTGGGGCCAAGATCATCTGCTTCGCCGAGTGCTTCGCGTGGCCCTGGTTCCCCCGCAAGGCGGCGGAGGCGAACCGCCAGATGGCCGTGCCCATCCCCGGGCCCATGACCCGCTCTCTGCAACTGTTCGCGGAGGAGGCCCAGGTGGCCCTGGTCGCTCCCATCTTCGAGGCTGGGGACGACGCCGGCCATTACAACACCAGCCTGGTGATCGATGCCAGCGGCTCGATCCTCGGCAGCTACCGCAAGAACCACATTCCCGACCTGCCGAATTACCAGGAGCGGTTCTACTTCCGGCCGGGAAATCTCGGCTTTCCGGTGTTCCGGACGCGGTACGCCACCATCGGCGTGCAGACCTGTTGGGACAACTTCTTCCCAGAGGGGGCACGGGCCCTGGCCCTGAAGGGCGCCCAGATCATCTTCTGCCCCACCGCCTGCTCCACCCTGGGGGGTGTGCATCGGTGGGAGCGCGCCATCATGGGCCACGCCGTGTACAACTGCCTGTACGCGGTGCGGGTGAACCGGGTCGGCACCGAGGGGACGATGACCTTCCACGGGAAGAGCTTCTGTGTGGACCCCAACGGCGACTTCGTCACAGAGCCGGCCGGGGCCGACGAGGGGGTGGTCCTGGCGGATCTGGACATGGATCGGGTCAAACTCGTCCGCGACGACTGGACCCACCTCCAAGACCGGCGGCCAGGGATTTACAAAGACCTCGTGTAGGCGTGAAACGTGAAACGTAAGAGGACAGGGGAGAGGACAGGCTGAAAGCAGGCGGGGGCGCCGCTGGTGCGGTTCCCCCGTCTTGTGCTTTCTGCCTACTGCCTTCTGCCGACTGCTTTCTGCCGCCCGGCTATTGGCGCGGAAGCGCCTCTTTGACCTCTGTGTAGGCCTTCTGGCAGGAGTCCTGGAGCCAGGCGGTGTCGCCGCCCAGGCACATGAAGCGGCAGCCGCGGCCGATCCACTTCTTGGCCGTCTCGATGTCGTAGGTGTGGACGCCGCAGGGGATGTTCTTCTTCTGGCAGATCTCCAGGACTTTGTCCACATGCTTCGCCACCTCGGGGTGGTTGATGTCGCCAGGGATGCCCAGCGTCTGGGACATGTCGTTCGGGCCGATGAAGACGGCATCCACCCCGGGGACGTCCAGCATGGGGTCGAGGTTCTCCACCCCCTTCTTGGACTCGATCTGGAGGACAATCATCGTCTCCTGATTGAGCTTCGGGGTCAGCTCCGAGCCCTTGTACTTGCCCCAGGAGGTGTGGACGTTCCGGAGGGACATGCCCCGCTGGCCCATCGGGAAATACTTGGTAGAATGGATGATGAACTCCACCCGCTCCTTGGTCTCGGTCTGGGGGCAGAGGAGACCGGTGGCCCCGAGATCGAGCGTCTGGTACATGCGCTGGGCCTCGCTGCTGCTGGGCACGCGCACGATGGTGGGGAGGTTGACGCCGCGGGCGGCGATGCAGAAGTCGGCGAGCTCCGGCGGGGTGAACGTGCCATGCTCGGCATCCAGGAAGACGTAGTCCCAGCCCGCGTTCTTCATCAAGACGGCGACCGCGGGCTGCCGCAGGTGGGCGATCATGGTGCCGAGCACCACGCCGCCGGCCTTCAGGGTCTTCTTCAGGGGATTTTCCAGGATCATGATAGCCTCCATCAGGTGACAGGGGTTAGGGATCGGGGGTCAGGGACTGGCAAGAAGGGTAGCGCAGGCAATACAGAAGACAAGAAAAAAGGGCCAGAGGTCTGGAACCCCTGACCCTTGTTAGGGGACCCCTGACGATTCAACATCTTGCAAGAGGGCCTCTACCTCGGTGCCGGTTCTGGTGCCGGTTGGATGAGGTTGACCGGCCTCCACCGCCGCCCGGAGGTCGGCCCGGGTGATATGCAGGTATCGCTCACTCATCTTGGTGGACGCATGGCGCAGCAGGCCCGACACCGCCACCAGGTTTGCCCCACCACGCAGCCGTCGGATGGCAAAGCAGTGTCTCAGGTCATGCTGCCTGAGATCATCGACTCTAGCCCGCCTGGCGGCCTTCAGAAAGACCTTGGTGGTGTAGTGTATGGTGAAGGGCCGTCCGTCCGGCCAGCAAAAGACGTGGGGGCCGTTGCGTCTCCTCTTTCGAGGTGTCTCCCCCTTTACGAGGCCAACAGATCCGCAGCCGCATTCGCCGCCGAACCGCCGCCGGGCTCTGGTAGCTCGCTCCCTGCGACCACATCCCCAGCCTGCGATGCCTCGCCTGCGCTTCTGCCCGCAAGAGGTCCTCGCAGTAGGCTTGGCACCGGTCGCCGCGATACACCTCAGCCAGTCCGGCTCGGACCATTTCCAGATTCACATTGACTTGGCCGCCCCAGATCACGGCCAGTATCCGGTGGTAGCGATCCGGGCCGTAGCTCTCCACCCGTACCGTTTTGCCACCGATGAGGCGGTCCAGGTGGTCTCGGGCTTCCACACCGAAGGGCCGGCACGGTTTCGGGGCGTGGGCGATCTTGAGGGCGTCAATTCTGAGGGAGGTGCTCGAGGTTCGGGGTCGTTTTCACAGAGGGCTGCCGGGCTGTTTTCTATAGGCCCTGCCCGTCCCGCAATCATGTCTTTCTGGGAAGCCCGGAACACGCCCAAGGCAACTTGCTATCCGCTTGAAAAACCGACGGTGGCTTCTCAGAGAAAAGGCAGGGGTTTCGGAACACTCCTCTGGCAGCACTGGCGACCGGGCCTACCAGTAAGCTTGGCAGGCTACTCCCTATGCCACGGGTGAAACCCGAAAGAGGCAGAGGGCTACGGGTGAGGGCAATGAATCCACTTCCGCGCTCTTGGGGCTCCGCCTGAACGAAGTGGATGCGGGGCCAGCGTGGAGTGGGTGCGGCTCATGCCCTCCGGGCCGCGATCTCCTCCACCGCCGTCACGGCAGCGAGAATGTCCTCCTGGGTATTAAAGGGACCTACCGAGAAGCGTACCGTTCCGCGCGGCGTCGTGCCGAGGTGCTCATGCACTTTGGGTGCGCACTGCAGGCCGGTGCGGGTGAGGATGTTGTAGTCCACGTCCAGAATGGTGCCGACGTCCGAGGGGTCCCATCCGTCCACCGTGATGGAGATGGTCGGAACTCGCGGCTGCCCAATGGCGGGAGCGTACACCGTCACACCCCGGATCTCACGCAACCCCTCGACAAGCTTCGCGGCCAGCGCGTTCTCCCGCCGCTGGATCACTTCCAGGCCGTGCTCGGTGATCCAGTCCGCGCCGGCGGACAGCCCAGCAATCCCGAGGACGTTGAGGGTGCCGGCCTCAAGCCGCCAGGGATACTCCTCCAGGTGATACGGGTCCGCCGAGCGGACGCCAGTCCCGCCCCACATGGTCGAGGCGATCTCAGCATCGTCCGCCACGCAAATCCCGCCAGTTCCTGTGGGTCCGAGCAGGCTCTTGTGCCCGGTAAAGGCCACGAAGCTGACCTGCCATTCTGCCATGTCGACAGGAAAGGCTCCTGCGGTCTGGGCCGCGTCGATGGCCAAGGGCACTCCAGCCTCGCTGCACACGGTCCCGATTGCTCGAATGTCTTGCACCACCCCGCAGATGTTCGAGCCCTGGTTGACGATGACCAGCTTGGTGTTGCGCTTGATGGCGCGCCGGATGTCTTCAGGATCCACCAGGCAGTCCGCTCCAGGACGGATGAGCGTGGCCTCCGCGCCCAGCTTGACCAGATGATTGACCGGGCGGAGGACCGAGTTATGTTCCATCCACGTCGTGATGACGTGGTCCCCCGGACCGACCGTCCCTTTCAAGATCAGGTTCAGGCTGTGGGTGGCGTTCGAGGTGAATATCAGACGATTGTGATCTTTCGTCTTGCCAGCCGCCACCAGGCTGGGGTTGAACAACGCGGTGAGCTTGCGCCGTGCGCCGTCCAGCATGGCCTCTGCCTGCAGGGCCATATCGCACCCCGAGCGGCCTGGGTTTACCCCGCAGGTGCGGTAGAAGCTGATCATCTTGTCGTGGACCGCGTCGGGCTTGGGGAATGACGTAGCCGCGTTGTCCAGGTAAATCATGCCGCCCATGGAGACCCCCCTGAAGAGTCCAATTCGAGCTGCTGACCTCGTCACGAGTCTTTCGACTCTGCAGGCTGCTCCCGATATTCCTTCGCCTCCGCGGACCGAGTGAGCCGCGGGCGTGCCACTATCATTGCCTCACACTGTTGGGACGGGCCTGCGCAAAGCGCTGCCTGCGCCTTTCTGGGAGAGCCCAGGCGTTAGGGAGTGGCCGCCCTGCACTGCAGCTTGGCCGCGCCAGCACTGAGCCAGGATCCTCCGGCGATTGGAGCGTCATTTGTCCTTGACAATCCAACCGGAATTTCCCATATCACAGGTCATCCCGGTCTCCCACGGTTCCTCAGGCGCTACATCCTCCCCTCGCAGACTGCTGCTGTCAAGAAGGCAGCCGAGACCGTAATCCGGCGGCAAGGTTCTTGCTATGCCGGGCAGACCACGCTCGGATGGCCTGAGTGGATGCCGGCTGGCTGGCGCTGACCTCGCACACAGCAGTAGGAGGCCTCGGGAGGAGGCGCGAGA